>TBL_comb47_HYPODRAFT_10001479_pt1 | contig 30568 bp, 22 predicted proteins | sample TroBogypolimnion_40_FD_10682 | JGI IMG/M metagenome (IMG submission 10682) | reverse complement strand
TTCCTGGACCGTGCGGCCATAGACGCCTGGTTGCAGCGCTTTTCGGCCTTGCACCTTCCTGCGGAGCGCCAGCAGGTGTCCCGGCGCATGCTGGCTGCCAACCCCAAATATGTGCTACGCAACCATCTGGGCGAGTTGGCCATTCGCGCGGCGCGACAAAAAGATTTTGGCGTCGTCGCGGATTTGCTGAAAGTTTTGCAGTCGCCCTTCGACGAACATCCACAATACGAAGCCTTTGCCGGTTTTCCGCCCGACTGGGCCAGCGGCATAGAGATCAGCTGCAGTTCCTGAGTCCCTATTTTTTTCGAGATACACCATGACGTTCAAGATTGAAAAGACCGCCGACGAGTGGAAAGCCCTGCTCCAGGCCAAAAACGCCGAGGCCCTGGCCTTTGATGTCACCCGGCGCGAGGCCACCGAGCGCGCCTTTACCGGGCGCCTGGAGGGCAACAAGGCCAGCGGCGTTTACCGCTGCATCTGCTGTGACAAGCCGCTGTTTTCCTCCGAGGCCAAATACGAGTCCGGCAGCGGCTGGCCCAGCTACTTTCAGCCGCTCAGCGAGGATGCGGTCGGTACCCAGGTAGATGGCGTGCTGTGGATGAAACGCACCGAGGTGCACTGCGCCGACTGTGGCGCGCACCTGGGCCATGTGTTTGAGGATGGCCCAGCCCCCACCGGCCTGCGCTACTGCATGAACTCGGCCTCGTTACACTTCATGCCTGAATGAAAACCCTTCTCGACTTCCTTCCCTTCCTGTTCTTCTTCGGTGCCTTCAAGCTCTACGACATCTATGTGGGCACGGCGGTGCTGATGGCCGCCACTGCGCTGCAGATGCTGGCCGTCTACCGCATGGACGGGAAACTGCAGACCATGCAAAAGGTCACCCTGGGTCTGGTGCTGGTTTTTGGCGCCCTGACGCTGGTCTTGCATGACGAACGCATCATCAAGTGGAAGCCCACGGTGTTGTACCTTGCCATGGCCATCGCGCTGGCGGTCGCCCTGTGGGGCATGCGCAAGAACATGCTCAAGCTGATGCTGAGCGCCCAGCTGGAGTTGCCCGATAGCGTCTGGCACCGGCTTACCATCGCGTGGATTTTCTACACCCTGTTCATGGCCGCCAGCAACGCCTATGTGGTGCTGTACTACAGCACGGCGGACTGGGTCAGCTTCAAGGTCTGGGGCTATGTGTTCCCGCTCACGTTTTTGATAGCGCAGGGCTTTTATATCGCGCCCTACCTCAAGGGCCAGGACGCGCCCGAAGATGGAGCCTCGCAATGAGCGCCCTTCCTACCGCACTGGCCTTGCAGGAATGCCTGCAGCAACGGCTTTCACCCCATGTGCTGGAAGTGCTGGACGAAAGCGCCCAGCATGCCGGCCATGCCGGTGCCGGTGAAGGCGGTCTTGGCACGCACTTTCGGGTGCGCATCGCTTCACCTTTATTTACCGGCAAGGCCCGGGTAGCGCGTCATCGGCTTGTGTATGATGCACTGCAAGAATTTATGTCCAACGGCGTACACGCCCTGGCCATTGAAACCCTCGATTGAACCCAAGGAAAACGAATGAAAAAGCAAATCCTGTCTGCCCTGGCTGTAGCGGCCTGCTGTGGCGCGCTGTCCAGCGCTGCCTTTGCGCAAAATGTGGCCATCGTCAATGGCGTGGCCGTCTCCAAGGAACGCGTGGAAGCGCTTTCGCAGCAAGTGGCACGTTCCGGCCGCCAGATCACCCCTGAAATGCAGGGCCAGTTGAAGGACGAGGTCATTGCCCGCGAAATTTTCGCCCAGGAAGCCCATAACAAGGGTCTGGACGCCACCGACGACTACAAGAACCAGGTCGAATTGACCAAGCAGTCCATCCTGATCCGCGAACTGTTTACCGAATTCCAGAAGGCCAACCCGGTGACCGACGACGAGGTCAAGGCCGAATACGACAAGTTTGCCGCCACCAATGCCGGCAAGGAATACAAGGCCCGCCACATCCTGGTCGAAAAAGAGTCCGAAGCGACGGACATCATCGCCAAGATCAAGAAGGGTGCCAAGTTTGAAGATCTGGCCAAGAAGTTTTCCAAGGACCCTGGATCGGGTGCCAAGGGTGGCGATCTGGACTGGGCCAACCCGGGCAACTACGTGAAGGAATTTTCCGAAGCGCTGGTGGGCCTGCAAAAAGGCAAGCTGACCGACACCCCGGTGAAGACCCAGTTCGGCTACCACATCATCCGACTGGACGATGTGCGCGATGCCAAGCTGCCCAAGTTTGAGGATGTGAAGCCCCAGATTTCCCAGCAACTGTCACAGCAAAAGATTACCAAGTACCAGGAAGAGCTGCGCAAAAAGGCCAAGGTCGAATAATCCGGTCTGAGCTTCCTCAAAAAAACGCGGCCCCGGCCGCGTTTTTTATTGGCGGGGATAATCTGCCCATGTCCTTGCAGAATTACCAACTGGAACTTTTGGCCCCGGCGCGCAGCCTGGAGATCGGCCTGGAGGCCGTCAACCACGGCGCCGATGCCGTCTACATAGGCGGACCCTCCTTTGGCGCAAGGTCGAGTGCCGACAATAGCGTGGCCGACATTGCCAAGCTGGCACGCCACGCGCACCGCTTCAACAGCCGCATCTTCGTCACCCTGAACACCATCCTGCGCGATGACGAACTGGAGGGCGCACGCAAGCTGGCCTGGCAACTCTATGACGCCGGCGTCGATGCCCTTATCGTCCAGGACATGGGCCTGTTGGAAATCGACCTGCCGCCCATCCAGCTGCACGCCAGCACCCAGACCGATATCCGTACACCCGAGAAGGCGCGCTTTTTGCAGGACGCCGGCCTGTCGCAAATCGTGCTGGCACGCGAGCTGACGCTTAAAGAGATAGCCGCCATCCGCGCCGCCACCGACCCACAGGCCTGCACGCTGGAATTCTTTGTGCACGGCGCGCTCTGCGTGGCCTACAGCGGCCAGTGCTACATCAGCGCCGCCCATACTGGGCGCAGCGCCAACCGCGGCGAATGCAGCCAGGCCTGCCGCCTGCCCTACCAGGTGGTGGACGCCAAGGGCCGCTTTGTGGCGCATGACAAACACGTGCTGAGCATGAAGGACAACAACCAATCTGCAAACCTGGCCGCGCTGGTGGATGCCGGTGTGCGCAGCTTCAAGATCGAGGGTCGCTACAAGGATATGGGTTATGTGAAAAACATCACGGCCCATTACCGCAAGCTGCTCGATGAATTGATCGAGGCACGCCAATCATCCGACCAACCGCTGGCCCGCTCCAGCAGCGGCACCACCACCTTCAGTTTCACGCCGGATCCGGACCAGAACTTCAACCGCGAGTTCACCGACTACTTTGTCAACGGACGAACGGATAGCATAGGCGCCTTTGACAGCCCGAAGAACCCGGGCCAGCCGATTGGCTATGTCATTCAGGTCGGGCCGAACTGGGTGGAACTGCAACTGGACGACAGAAGCGCCACGCTGCATAACGGGGACGGGCTTTGCTTTTACGATTTGCAAAAAGACTTGGTGGGCCTGGCGGTGAACCGTGCCGAAGTGCAGAGCGCAGCCAAGGGCAAATGGCGTATCTTCCCCAAGGACGCGGTGGCCGGGCTGAAGGACCTGCGCAAGGGCACGCAGGTGAACCGCAACCGCGATGTGGACTGGACCCGCACGCTGGATAAAAAATCCAGTGAGCGGCGCATAGGCGTCTGGATCGCGCTGGATGAGTCCGAACGTGGCATGGTGCTGACATTGACCGATGAAGATGGCCACAGCGCCAAGGCCCATGGCGCGCTGCAGCGTCAGATCGCCAACGACAAGGCAGCCTCGCTGGACTCACTGCGCGAGCAACTCAGCCGCATGGGCAACACGATTTTTCAGGCGCTGGACGTGACGGTGAACTTCCAAAAGCCCTGGTTTGTGCCGGCCTCTGCCCTCAACGCCCTGCGCCGCGAGGCCGTGGAATTGCTGGAGGCCAGCCGCGCCAAGGCCTTTGCCCGTCTGCCGCGCGCCCTGCCGCTGGAGCCACCCGCCCCTTTCCCGGAAGACACGCTGACCTATCTTGGCAATGTGTTCAACCAGGCCGCGCACCGCTTTTACGCCAAGCACGGAGTCAAGGTGATCGCCCCGGCTTATGAGGCCATGGAAGAGCTGGGCGAGGTCAGCCTGATGATCACCAAACACTGCGTGCGCTTCTCCTTGAGCCTGTGCCCCAAGCAGGCCAAGGGCGTGACGGGCGTGCAAGGTCAGGTCAAGGCCGAGCCACTGCAGCTGATCAACGGCAAGGAAAAGCTCACCCTGCGCTTTGACTGCAAACCCTGCGAGATGCATGTGGTGGGCCGGGCCAAGACGGCAGTTGTGCGCCAGACGCGCGAATTGCTGGCAGGCGCCGAACAGCCGCTGGTGTTTCACCAGCAGCGCCCCTCCGGCAATGCGTTCGGGCACTAGCCAAGGCCTGGCTCTGACGGGGCAGTGAACACTTAGCGCGCAAGCCCGAAACCATCTGCCTGGAAAGTGCTTGCTGTAGACTGCATCGAACACCATGCGGCCAGGGCCATGCACTCGACACAAAAATTTAGCATCGATCCAACCGGCCAGATCATTCTGAGACTGGGATCCGTGATTTTGTGTGTGGCCGGGTTTGCCTTGGCGGCGGCCCTCGCGCGGGATAACCCATTCTTGTCTTTCAAGGTGCTGTTGCACATCGTGCTTGGACTCTGCGGTTTCCTGTCGCTCTGGTGGGTCCAGCGAAAGAAATTCCAGCGGGCTGCGATCTTTCTGCTGGCCTGCTACTGGGCTGGCAGCGCGGCTGTCACCGTGATCAATGGCGGGCTGCGTGGTCCGAATCTGATCAATTTTCCGGTGCTCCTGGTGTTGACCAGTTGGCTATTGGGCAGCGTATCCACCCTGATCATGGTGACACTGACCGAAATATTCATGTCGGTCCTGCTGTTTGCCGATGCACAAGGGCTTTCGACGGTGGCCAATTACGACAACAAGGCCGCCCATTTCATTTTTTTGAGCGCCATCCTCTTCGCGACCGCACTGATCACGGTGCTGGCCCACCTGGGCTATCTGCGCAAGGTGACCGAGGCGCAGCAGACCGCAGCTGCCTTGGCCGAGCGGGAGCGAGAGCTTGAACAGCATCTGGACCAGTTGGAGGCCCAGGTCCTGGCGCGCACACTGGAGTTGTCGCGGGCCAAGGAGCTGGCGGAGTCGGCCAGCCAGGCCAAGGGCAGCTTTCTGGCAAACATCAGCCATGAAATCCGCACGCCGCTGTATGCCATCACCGGCATGGCCTATCTGGTTCGTACCGAGCTGGGTCGCAAGGGCATGCTGCCGGTAGAGCAGTCCGAACAGCTGAACAAACTCGACGCCGCCAGCACCCACCTGCTGGAACTGATCAACACGGTGCTGGACCTGTCAAAAATCGAGTCCGGCAAACTGGAGTTGGGCCTGGATGAGCTGAATTTGGAACTACTGGTGGATCAGGTCATCCATATGGTCCAGGTGCGCGCAGCGAGCAAGGGCCTGGCCATGGAGCACCGGGTTGATGCGCTGCCCTTTGGCCTGTGTGGAGACATCACGCGGCTGCGCCAGGCGCTGCTGAACTATGTCGGAAACGCCATCAAATTCACGGAAGCGGGCAGCGTGCGTATCGAGGTTCGCCTGCTTTCGCAAGACGACACGACGGCCCTGATACGTTTTTCCGTGATAGACACCGGTCCGGGGATCACGGCGGAATTGGCCTCCCGTCTGTTCCAGAATTTTGTGCAGGCGAACCACGACACAACGCGCAAATTTGGCGGCACCGGCCTGGGCCTGGCCATTACCCGCAAACTCGCAGAGCTGATGGACGGACAGGCCGATGTGATCAGCACACCAGACCAAGGCAGTGAATTCTGGTTCACGGCCAGACTGCAGAAGAGCGCACAGCTCCCGTCGCTGCCAGCAGCCGATGCGCCGCTACCAGATTCCAGGGACATTTTGCGCAGTCGATTTGCGGGTGCCCGGGTATTGCTGGCCGAAGATGACGAGTTCAGCGCGGAGGTCAGCCGCTACCTGCTGGAAGACGCAGGCTTGACGGTGGACCTTGCCGAGGACGGTGAAAAGGCGGTGCAGCTGGCCATCCAGGGGCGCTACGCGCTGGTGTTCATGGACATGCACATGCCTAAATTGGACGGCATAGAGGCCACTCAGCAGATCCGCGCATCGGGCGCCACGCTACCGATATTGGCCATGACCGCCAACGCCTTCAAGGCAGACATGGACCTCTGCATGGCGGCGGGCATGAACGATTTCGTGTCCAAGCCCACCACGCCCGATCTGCTCTACGCCAAAGTGTTGAAGTGGCTTTCGCCCGCAAACCAGAGCCCGAACAGGTCGGAATAAAACTACCGCAAGGCATCATGGCCCAGACCTCAACGACAGCTCCCTTTGCCAGCATGCGGCCCGGCACAGCCGCACGGATCCATGTTTGAGCAGATCAACCACATCGCCCTGATCGGCGAACTGATGCAGCAGATGTGCGTTTATCTGGTGGTGGCCTATCTGCTGAGCAAGACGCCGCTGTTCGCACCGCTGATGCAGGTGACGGTGCGCCTGCCCGACAAGCTGGTCTGCTACGTCGTGTTCTCCGGCTTTTGCATCATGGGTACCTACCTGGGCTTCAACATCGAGGGGGCCATTGCCAACACCCGGGCCATCGGTGCCGTGCTGGGTGGCCTGCTCGGTGGCCCGGTGGTGGGCCTGGCCGTGGGGCTGACCGGCGGCATGCACCGCTATTCGCTGGGCGGCTTTTCGGCCACGGCCTGCGCCGTGTCCACGGTGACCGAGGGGCTGATAGGTGGCGCCCTGCACTTATTTTTAATGCGGCGCCACCAGGCCGACCGCCTGCTCAATCCGGCCATTGCCTTTGGCACCGCGCTGGTGGCAGAGATTGCCCAGATGCTCATCATTCTGCTGCTGGCCAAGCCATCAGACCAGGCTGCGCGTTTGGTGGCCCAGATCACGCTGCCCATGGTGCTGACCAACTCCTTTGGTGCAGCGCTGTTCATGCGCCTGATCCTGGATAGGCGCGAGACGCTGGAAAAGTATTCGATCGCCTTCTCGGTCAAGGCCCTGCGCATTGCCGAGCGCTCGGTCGGCGTGCTGATGCAGGGCTTCAACGCCCAGAACTGCAGCCGCCTGGCCACCATCATTCAGGAGGAGACCGGCGTCGGCGCGGTGGCCATTACCGACTGCGACAAGCTGCTGGGCTTTGTCGGTATCGGTGCCGACCACCACCTGACCGGCACGCCGATTTCTTCGCCGCACACCCTGTCCGCCATTGCAGACAACGCGGTGGTCTATGCCGATGGCGTCAGCAGGCCCTACCGTTGCAAGGTACACAAGGACTGCAGATTAGGCTCCTGCCTGGTGATTCCGCTGCGCGGCGAAGGCAACGTGGTGTTTGGCACCATCAAACTGTATGAGCCCAAGTCCAAATTCTTCTCCACGCTGAACCGCACCCTGGGCGAAGGCCTGGCCAGGCTGCTGTCGAATCAGGTGCTGGCTGGCAAGATCGAGGAGCAAAAGCGCCTGTTGGTACAAAGCGAAATCAAGCTGCTGCAGGCACAGATCGACCCGCACTTTTTGTTCAACGCCCTCAACACCCTGGCCGCCGTGATACGCAGCAACCCGGATTCTGCGCGGCAACTGGTGCAGTATCTGTCCACCTTTTTTCGCAAGAGCCTCAAGCGCACCGGCAACGACGTCACGCTGGCCGACGAGGTAGAGCACGTCAACGCCTACCTCAGTATCGAGCTGGCGCGCTTTGCCGAGCGTCTGCAGGTCAAGATCGACATTCCACCGGAACTGCTGGGCCTGCAACTGCCAGCCTTCTCGCTGCAGCCGATTGTGGAAAACGCCATCAAGCACGGCATCTCGCAAATGCTGGAGCCCGGCTGCATCACGATTCGGGCGGAGCGCAGCGACGGCCTGCTGAGCGTGACGGTGGAAGACAGCGCAGGCCTGTACCAGCCGCAACCCGACAGCGACGGTCTGGGCATGAACCTGGTGAACCGGCGCATCAAGCTGCGCTATGGCGAGGCCTATGGTGTGCAGGTCACATCGGAGCGCGAGCGCTTTACCCGGGTGGCGATTACGCTGCCGCTGGAAGCCCAAGCCCTGCCATGCTGACCGCCCTGATCATTGACGATGAAGCGCCCTCACGCGACGAGCTGCGCGCCCTGCTGGCCGCGGAGCCCGACGTACAGGTGCTGGGCGAATGCGCCAACGCCATCGAAGGCCTGGCCGCCATCCACCGCCTGCGCCCGCAAGTGGTGTTTCTCGACATAAAGATGCCGCGCCTCAGCGGCCTGGAAATGGTCAGCCTGATAGACCCGGCCGCCATGCCGCACATCGTGTTTGTCACCGCCTTTGACGAGCACGCGCTCAAGGCCTTTGAAGAGCACGCCACCGACTACCTGCTCAAGCCGATTGAGCCGCAGCGCCTGGCCAGGACGCTGAACTGGTTGCGCAGCGGTGGGCGGCCGGTCAGCACCCTGCCCGCAATCACCTCCACGGAACAGCTGCGCCAGATTCCCTGCATAGGCCGCAGCAAGATTTTTCTGTTGAGTCTGGCCGAGGTGGAATATGTGCACACCGATCTGGCCGGCACGCAGGTGGTGAGCGACCAGCGTCAAGGTCTCACCGAGCTGACGCTCAAGACCCTGCAGGAGCGCACCCCGCTGCTGCGTTGTCACCGGCAGTATCTGGTGAACACCGACCAGATTGCCGAGATCGCGTTGCTGGACAACGGTGCGGCCGAGATCCTGACCCGCAGCGGCAAGCGTGTGCCGGTCAGCCGGCGCTATTTGCGTGAGATGAAAGACCGGTTGTTGATTAGCTGAATGTTCAGATATCTCCAGCTGCGGTTTGGCACGGGATGCTGAATGCAGGCTTCTGCACGCCGTCGCCAGCGGGGTAGATGCTTCCGTCCGTGTCCCCCAGACCGTGCTTCGCCCGGTCTTCCTCCTTTACCTACCGGAACCACCTAGCCCACAGTCATCGGCAGCCTGAACTGTTGGCGTGCAATGCATCAATACCCAAGGCAGTCCAACAACGTCGGCAGACGCAGGACGGTGTGGCGCTCAGCGACGGTAGGTAAAGGGGGAGCCCGCAGGGCGGAGGACACGGACGGCGATGAGTGCCATGGCGGTGTGCGGCCAGAAGTGTCTGCTTGCCCGTGTACCAAAGCGGCCTGAGCTACAAAGTGTCTTTTGCTCCAACATGCGAAAAAGCAAATAGCCGGTCCATTCGAGGACCAACAATCACTCCGCTCGAGGCTGCGTCGGAACCGCTTAAAACCCATACCAACCGCTCACCACCTTACACACTCTTACGCACACAGACCCGCTACATTCCACGCGCACCAATGTAGGAACCACTATGAACTTCATAAGCAAACACGCCATGTACTGGCTGCTCACCGTGATCGGGGCGTTTTCGCTAGCCACGGTGGCCCTGTCGCGCGGCGAAACCATCAACGCCCTGTGGATCCTCACGGCGGCCGTTTCCATCTACCTGGTGGCCTACCGCTACTACAGCCTGTATATCGCCGACAAGGTGATGCAGCTGGATCCGACGCGCGCCACCCCGGCCGTGCGCCACAACGACGGCCTGGACTTTGTGCCGACCAACAAATACATCCTGTTCGGTCACCACTTTGCCGCGATTGCCGGCGCCGGCCCCCTGGTCGGCCCGGTGCTGGCCGCGCAGATGGGCTATCTGCCGGGCACGCTGTGGATCATCGTCGGCGTGGTGCTGGCCGGTGCCGTGCAGGACTTCATGGTGCTGTTTGTCTCCACGCGCCGCGACGGCCGCTCGCTCGGTGAGCTGGTCAAGGAAGAGTTGGGCCTGGTGCCCGGCATCATTGCGCTGGTGGGCACCTTTGTCATCATGGTCATCATCCTGGCCGTGCTGGCGCTGATCGTCGTCAAGGCCCTGGCCGGCAGCCCCTGGGGCACCTTCACGGTCGCGGCGACCATCGCCATTGCCCTGTTCATGGGCGTCTACAACCGCTACCTGCGCCCCGGCCAGGTGGGTGAGGTCTCTGTCCTCGGCCTGGTGCTGTTGATAGGCGCCATCGTGCTGGGCGGCCAGGTGGCTGCCAGTCCGGACTGGGCGCCGCTATTTACTTTTAACGCCAAACAGCTGACCTGGCTGTTGATCGGCTACGGCTTTGTTGCCTCTGTCTTGCCGGTCTGGTTGCTGCTGGCGCCGCGCGACTACCTGTCCACCTTCCTGAAGATAGGCACTATCGTCGGCCTGGCCCTGGCCATGGTCTTCGTGGCGCCCAACCTGCGCATGCCGGCCTTCACCCAGTTTGTGGATGGCACCGGCCCGGCCTGGTCGGGCAGCCTGTTCCCCTTCATCTTCATCACCATCGCCTGCGGCGCGGTGTCGGGCTTCCATGCGCTGATCAGCTCGGGCACCACGCCCAAGCTGCTGGACAACGAGGGCAATGCCCGCATGATCGGTTATGGCGCCATGCTGATGGAGTCCTTTGTGGCCATCATGGCCATCGTCACTGCCTCGGTGATCGACCCCGGCGTGTTCTTCGCCATGAACAGCCCGGCAGCCATCATCGGCACCACGGTCGAAGGCGCGGCGCAGATCATTTCCGGCTGGGGATTTGTCATCACGCCCGATGTGCTGTTGCAAACCGCCAAGGACGTGGGCGAGACCACCATTCTGTCGCGCGCCGGTGGAGCACCGACGCTGGCCGTAGGCATGGCGCAGATCTTTTCGCAGGTCGTCGGTGGCCAGGCCATGATGGCCTTCTGGTACCACTTCGCCATCCTGTTTGAAGCCCTGTTTATCCTGACCGCCTGCGATGCCGGCACGCGCGCCGGACGCTTCATGCTGCAAGACCTGTTGGGCGCCTTTGTGCCGTCCATGAAACGCACCGACTCCTGGGTTGCCAGCCTGACCGCCACCGCCCTGTGCGTGGCCGCCTGGGGTTACATCCTGTACCAGGGCGTGGTCGATCCGCTGGGCGGCATCAACAGCCTGTGGCCCTTGTTTGGCATCTCCAACCAGATGCTGGCGGGTGTGGCACTGATGCTGTGCACCGTCGTGCTGTTCAAGATGAAGCGCCAACGCTATGCCTGGGTCACCATCCTGCCGACCGTATGGCTGCTGATCTGCACCCTGGCCGCCGGCTACGAAAAGGTGTTTGATGCGAATCCGAAAATCGGTTTCCTGGCGCTGGCCCACAAGTTCCAGGCGGCAATTGATGCCGGCACCGTGCTGGCCCCGGCCAAGAGCATGGATCAGATGAAGCAGATCGTGTTCAACAACCAGCTCGACGCCGCACTGGCCGTGTTCTTTATCTTTGTGGTGGTCGCCATGCTGTACTACACGGTGATCGCCTGCTTCAAGGCGCTGCGCGAAGACAAGATCACCAGCCGCGAAACGCCTTACCAGGCCGTGCCCGCAACGGTTGCAAGGGCTGCCTGAGATGCTGTTTGACAAGCTCCTGTCAAGTGAGCTGGCCAATATGGGCAAGTACCTGGGACAGGCCGCCCGCATGATGGTGGGCCTGCCCGATTACGCCACCTATGTGCGCCACCGCCAGCTGGTTCACTCGGAGCTGCCGCTGATGACCGAGGTGGAGTTCATCCGCAACCGGCAGGAGGCGCGCTATGGCTCGGGGCGCTCCGGCGGGTGTTGCTGAAACGGCAAGCGTCGCTACTTCAGGGCAAGGTGTCTCAGCAGCGATCGGAGCTTTCCAGGTCGCACCGGCTTGCTCAAGAGGGTCAGTCCGGCGGCTTTCACTAGCTGCTGGACTTCATGGCTGGTGTCGCCACTGATCAAGCAGGCCGCGACCTCCCTGCCCGTCAGGGCGCGCAACAACCGGATGGCCTCCATTCCATTGGTTTCTCCGCCCAAGCGGAAGTCACTGATGATGATGGCGGGTGGCGCTTGGGTGTGAAACTGTTCGACGGCCATCTTTGCGCTCTCCACCGCGAGCACCGAATAGCCCCATGATTCCAGAAGTCCGGCCAAAGCGACCCGGCACATCTTGTCATCTTCAATCAACAGCACATGAGCGCTGATGCGCACGTCGTTCATCTGATTGGAACTGAAGGTATGGCACTCTGTTTCGGGTATGGACTGCGCGAGCGGGACCTCTACCGTGATGCGGGTGCCGGCGCCCGGGCCTGACCTCAGTGTTAGCGGGTGCTTCAGCAAGCGGCAACAGCGCTCCACCACACTCAAGCCAACCCCCATGCCAAAGCGGCGATCGCGTTGCGGGTTGGCCACTTGGTAGTACTCCTGAAACACCTTGTCCTGATGCTCTGCCGCAATGCCAATGCCGCTGTCCCTCACTTCGATACGCACATGGGTTCCAGCGCGGCTGGGCCGGCAGGCCACCAGCACCGTGCCGCGGTCGGTATAGCGTATGGCGTTGCTGACGAGATTGAGCAAAATCCGGTGCAACAGGGAAGCGTCACTCTGCAGCCAGACTTCGGATGGACGAAAGCGAAGGCGCAGGCCCTTGGTCGCCGCATCGCTCTCCAGCACAGAACACAAGGATTCAAAAACGTCCTGAATCGCAAAGGCCCGGACTTTGGTTGGAGCTGAATCAGAGTCCAACTGCGACAGGTCAAACATCGAATCCAGCATGTCCTGCATTTCGCGCACGGCAGACATGGCATGGGCCACCAGCTCTTTTGACTGCGGATCATCAGACACTTGTTCGATACGCTCCATGAACAGGCCCAGGGCATGGGCCGGCTGACGCAGATCGTGGCTGGCCGAGGACAAGAAGCGTGCCTTGGCCTTGTTCGCTGCCTCGGCCGCTTCCTTTTTCTCGCGCAACAGTTCCGCACGCTCAAACTGCAAGCGGTCATTCAAGACAAATCTGCGCAAGGTCAGGATGCCGGTGGCAAGGGCCAACACCACCAGGAAAAATGAAGAGACCCCATAGAGGAAAGTGAAGCGCCGCGTTTCCTTCAGCGACTGGGTGGCGCGAAAATTCTCCACCTGATACGCCTCCAAAACCACCTTGTGCAGCGCGGCGCGCAAGGCAATGGAGGGTTCCAGCAGCGCAATGGCAACATGCGCATCCAATGTGCTGGGCTCGCTCTCCAGATAGATGTCCGCACTTTGAATATAGTCACCCGCCATGGCAACGGCGGTCTTGAAACTCAAGCGCCCATTCATGATCTGGCCACTGCTGACGATGTCTGCGGTTTGAATCTGGCTGACAAACAGGTTGTAGTCTTGGTAGACCGTGGGCAGTAAAGCGCGCTTGCCGGGATGGGCAATCACCTCCCGTAATGCCGCCTGGTAATCTATCAGCAATATTTCGAGCTTGTAGAAGTCCCAGACGATATTGTCTTTTCCCTTTACCGACGTCAGCGTGATGCGATCAATCTGCTCGTATTGAAACCAGCCTACTGCACAAACCATCACGAGCATGGCACATGCCAATGTCGCGATAAACCGGTGCGACCGGTCTTTGAAATACGGAAGTGAGAGGAAACGGCCGGATGGCGGTACCTCAGCCATGTCGCTCTCGCTTGAATGCAGCGATGGCGTCACTCGACCACGATAGAGATAAGCTGCCAGACCGAACGCCCGTAGTACACATCGGTATCGATTTGCGCGTAACCGTCAAATGGATACATCAACAAGACCGGACCCCGGCTACGGATGGTGAGTTCCTTTGCGTCCATGCGCAGCGCCAAAATCGGGCCGAAGCTGTCCACGTCTTCCAGTGGAATGCTGACTTCATACCGGTCCTGGGCAGTCAGACGGAAACTTGTTCCTTTGGCACCGACGGCATTGAAAAGCGCTTTGAGAGAAGGACCGGCAAATCGTGCGGCTGCAGTGTGCCACGGTGTCTTCGTGACGATCTGGCTTGCGGGCAGGGCATTGAGCATCGCGGCGTCAAATTGCGCGGCGTCCCCCGCGTTGCGCTGGCTGATAAGCCCACTCACGGTTAACAGCACAGTGCCGCTTGGCTTGCGCAGCGTCTGTGCGTTGGCAGAAAGCACCAAGCTGCCGAAGAACATCGACAGAAAGACTGGCCTGCAGCGCTTCATCACGCTGAGTTTTGACTGAATGTTCACAGGCACCTCTTCCAATTAATCTTAGCTGCTGCCACCCGGCGCAAACCCGATCATCCCATGCCACCGGCAGCTGCGCCTGCCGGTGGCTGGCCCTTTAGCCGACCCAACGCCTGGCGTTGTGCCAGAGCTGCATCCACGGGCTGTGGCTGTTGATGTCCAGATCGGTCCAGCTGGTCTGGATATTGCGGAACACACGCTCGGGGTGCGGCATCATGGCGGTGAAGCGGCCGTCCGCTGTGGTCACCGCTGTCAAACCGGCCGGGCTGCCGTTCGGGTTGAACGGGTAGGCCTCGGTGGCTGCACCGCTGTTGTCGACAAAGCGCATGGCGGCAATCGCCTGGGCCGCATTGCCGCGGTACTTGAAGTTGGCATAGCCCTCGCCGTGTGCCACCGCAATCGGCAGGCGCGTGCCGGCCATGTCTTGCAGAAACAGGCTGGGCGACTCCAGCACTTCCACCATCGAGAGGCGGGCCTCGAAGCGCTCGCTCTGGTTGGTGGTGAAGCGCGGCCAGTCTTGCGCGCCTGGGATGATGTCGGCCAGCTCGGCAAACATCTGGCAGCCGTTGCACACGCCCAGGCCAAAGGTGTCGCCGCGGCCAAAGAAGGCCTGGAACTGGTCGGATAGCGCCTTGTTGAAGGTGATGGAGCGGGCCCAGCCGATGCCGGCACCGAGCGTATCGCCGTAGCTGAAGCCGCCGCAGGCGACCACGCCCTGGAAGTCGGCCAGCTTGGCGCGGCCGGTCTGCAGGTCGGTCATGTGCACGTCAAAGGCGTCGAAGCCGGCCTCGGTAAAGGCATAGGCCATTTCCACATGGGAATTGACGCCCTGCTCGCGCAGCACGGCCACCTTGGGGCGGCTCTTCAAAATGGCAGGAGCGCTTGCCATCAATGTCTTGAGGGACTCCGGCAAATGCGTGTGCATGCCGGGGTCGCCCAGGGCGCCGGCGGATGCGTGTTCGGCATCTGCGCAGGCCGGGTTGTCACGCTGCTGGCAGATCTTCCAACTGACAGCGTCCCAAACCTGGTGCAGATCGGACAGCGGTGCGCTGAAGATGGACTTGGCATCGCGCCAGATCTGCAGCATGTCTTTGCCGTTGTCCACCGTGCTGGAGGCGGGGCGGGTCTTGCCGACAAAGTGGCTAAAGGCGGACAGGCCATGCTCGCGCAGGGTCGCCATCACTTCGCTTCGCTCGGAGCTGCGCACCTGCAGGACCACGCCCGGCTCTTCGTTGAACAAGGCCTTGAGCGTCAGTTCCTCGCGGCGAGCTCCCACCTGCCCTGCCCAGTTCTTGCTGTCGCCCACGTCCATGCGGCTGTCGCTGATGCCGTCGCCCTCGGTGACCAGCATGTCCACGTTCAGCGTGACACCGACGCGCCCGGCAAAGGCCATCTCGGCCACCGTTGCCAGCAGGCCGCCATCGCCCTTGTCGTGGTAGGCCAGCAGCTGGCCCTTGGCGCGCAAGGCGTTGACGGCGTTGACCAGGTGAATCAGGTCTTGCGCGTCGTCCAGGTCCGGCACGCTGTCGCCGGATTGGTTAAGCGTTTGGGCCAGGATGCTGGCGGCCATGCGGTTCTTGCCGTGGCCCAGGTCGATCAGCACCAGGGTGGTGTCTTCCGTGGCGTCGAGCTGGGGCGTCAGCGTGCCGCGCACATCGGCCAGCGTCGCAAACGCCGTGATGATCAGCGAGACCGGCGAGGTCACCTTTTGCTTACCCGCTGCCGTGTCCCACTGCGTGCGCATGGAAAGCGAATCCTTGCCGACCGGAATAGAGATGCCCAGTGCCGGGCAGAGCTCCAGACCCACGGCCTTCACCGTCGCATACAGCGCGGCGTCTTCACCGGGCTCACCGCAGGCAGCCATCCAGTTTGCGGACAGCTTCACGCGCGAGAGCTCGATGGGCGCGGCCAGCAGATTCGTAATCGCTTCGGCAATCGCCATGCGGCCGGACGCGGGAGCGTTGAGCGCAGCCAGCGGCGTGCGCTCGCCCATGGACATGGCCTCGCCGGCAAAGCCCTTGTAGTCGGCCAGGGTCACGGCGCAATCGGCCACCGGCACCTGCCAAGGGCCGACCATCTGGTCGCGGTGGCTGAAGCCACCGACCGTGCGGTCACCGATGGTGATCAGGAAGCGCTTGGATGCGACCGTGGGATGGGCCAGCACGTCGATGACGGCTTGCTGCAGCAACACGCTGGTCAGGTCCAGCGGCTTGGCGGCGCGGACAATGGTTTGCACATCGCGCTGCATCTTGGGCGGCTTGCCCAAGAGCACATTCATGGGCATGTCGACCGGGGATTCTTTACCTGCATCGACCAGCTTGAGCTCGCGCTCCTCGGTGGCCACGCCAACGACAGCAAACGGGCAACGCTCGCGCTCGCACAGCGCCTTGAACAGCACCAGCGATTCGGGGGCGATGGCCAGCACATAGCGCTCCTGGCTTTCGTTGCTCCAGATCTCTTTCGGCGCCATACCGCTTTCTTCCAGCGGCACGGCGCGCAGGTCGAAGCGGGCACCGCGCTCGGCGTCATTGGTCAGCTCGGGGAAGGCATTCGACAAACCACCGGCACCCACGTCGTGAATGGCAAGGATCGGGTTGCCGGTTCCCGCAGGGCCACCGGTCTGACCCAGTGTCCAGCACTGGTTGATGACCTCTTGCGCCCGGCGCTCGATCTCGGGGTTGCCGCGCTGCACCGAATCAAAGTCCAGGTGCGCCGCGTTGGCACCTGTGGCCATGGAACTGGCCGCACTGCCGCCCATGCCGATGCGCATGCCGGGGCCGCCGAGTTGGATCAGCAGGCTGCCGGCGGGGAAGGCAATCTTGTGCGTTTGGGTCTGGTCGATCACGCCCAGGCCGCCGGCAATCATGATGGGCTTGTGGTAGCCGCGGGCTAGCGTGTCCTGGTCGGTGACCACGGTCTGCTCGTATTCGCGGAAGTAGCCCAAGAGGTTGGGCCGGCCGAATTCGTTGTTGAATGCGGCCCCACCCAAGGGGCCTTCGATCATGATTTGCAGCGGGCTGGCAATGTGTTCGGGCTTGCCGTCGGCACGGTCCGACATGCCGCCCCAGATCTTGGATACGGTAAAACCGGTGAGGCCGGCCTTGGGCTTGGAGCCGCGACCGGTCGCGCCCTCGTCGCGGATCTCGCCGCCCGCGCCGGTGGAGGCTCCGGGGAAAGGCGAAATCGCGGTCGGGTGGTTGTGCGTCTCCACCTTCATCAGAATGTGCTGGGTGGCGGTCTGCTTTTCATAACCGGCCATTTGGCTTGCACCGGTGACGCTGGCGGCGGCTGTGGCTACAAAGCGTTCGACCACGCCACCTTCCATCACCGAAGCGTTATCCGAATACGCCACCAGCATGTGCTGCGGATTCAGCTTGTGGGTGTGGCGGATCATGCCAAACAGGCTGCTGGTCTGGGCCACGCCGTCGATGGTGAACTCGGCATTGAAAATCTTGTGGCGGCAGTGTTCGCTGTTGGCCTGGGCGAACATCATCAGCTCGACGTCGGTGGGGTTGCGGCCCAGCCTGGTGAAGGCGTCTGCCAGGTAGTCGATCTCGTCGGCGGCCAGGGCCAGGCCCCAGCTGGTGTTGGCTTCCAACAGCGCGGCCTTGCCGCCGCCCAGCACATCCACATGGTCCATGGCGGCGGGTTCGAGCGCATGGAACAAATCGAATGCCTGGGCCCGGTCCAGCATGGCGCTTTCGGTCATGCGGTCGTGCAGCAAGGCGGCCACGGCCCGCAGTTGCTCGGGCGTCAAGGTGGTTTTTCCCAGCAGCGGGTTCTTCAGCGACAGGCGATATTCCACCAGACGCTCCACGCGCTTGATGCCAAAACCGCAGTTGTGCGCAATGTCGGTGGCCTTGGAGGCCCAGGGCGACACGGTGCCGAAGCGCGGGCTGACCACAATGGCCGGACCCTCGGTGGCGCCGGCATAAGGGTCGCCATAGGTCAGCAATGCCGCCAGCTGCGCAGAGGTGGCACTGTCCAGCACTGCTTCACTGGCCACCAGATGGATGTAGCGCCCGGCAATGCCGCTGATCTTTTCGTGAATACCCTGCAGTGCGGGCAGGAGTTGCTGGATTCGGAAACTGCTAAGGGCGTTGCCGCCTTCAAAGGGGGAAATGTGCAAGGTCACTGTGCGGGCCTGGAGGTGGGCTGAAAAAGTGGGGCGTAGGGATACGCGAACGGGGACAATTTTACCCGTGCCCCATACGGGGCCGGAGGCGATGGGATAATTCGGGGCATGACAATCACATATAAAGATACCGAGGGCATTGCCGGCATGCGCCTGGCCGGCAAGTTGACGGCAGAAGTTCTGGATTACCTGGCCCCCTTCGTCAAACCCGGCGTGACCACCAATGAGCTCGACAAGCTGGCACATGACTACATCGTCGATGTGCAAAAAGCCATCCCCGCACCGCTGAACTACACCGGTGGTGGCAACACGCCCTACCCCAAGTCGATCTGCTCGTCCATCAACCACCAGGTCTGCCATGGCATTCCCAATGACAAGCAGCTCAAAAAAGGCGACATCGTCAACCTGGATGTCACCGTCATCAAGGATGGCTGGCATGGCGACAGCAGCCGCATGTACATCGTCGGTGACGCCTCCATTGCCGCCAAGCGCCTGTGCAGCCTGACCTATGACGCCATGTGGCACGGTATCAAAATGGTCAAGCCGGGTGTTTACCTGGGCGATATCGGCCACGCCATCCAGACCTTTGCCGAAAAGAATGGCTTTAGCGTGGTGCGCGAGTTTTGCGGCCACGGCATAGGCCGCGGTTTCCACGAAGAGCCGCAGGTGCTGCATTACGGTCGNCCCGGCACGCTGGACAAACTGGTGGAAGGCATGACCTTCACCATCGAGCCCATGATCAACGCCGGCAAGCGCGACATCAAGGACGGCCCCGAAAAAGACGGCTGGAGCATCGTGACTAAGGACCATTCGCTCTCCGCACAGTGGGAGCACACGGTGCTGGTCACACCGACCGGATATGAGGTGCTGACGCTGTCAGCGGGCAGCCCGCCAATCCCTGCTTTTGTTCCCGCACAGGCCTGAGCCCGCCACCGCATGACCGACATAGCAGCGCTGCGCGACGCTTATCGCGCCAAAAAGGCGGCCCTGCTGGCGACGCTAGGGGAACGCGCTGCGCCTACCCGCACCGTACGCAACTCCCTGCGCCGCATGTCGGACCTGGTGGACTCCATGCTGGTGCAGCTCTGGCAAATGGCTGGCATGCAGGAGCCCTATGCCCTGCTGGCCGTCGGTGGTTTTGGCCGCTGCGAGCTGTTCCCGTATTCGGATGTGGATGTGCTGGTGTTGTTGCCCGATGGCAGCTCGGCCGAAGACGATGCCGACCTGAAGGGACGCATAGAGGCCTTTATCAGCAACTGTTGGGACTTGGGGCTGGAGATAGGCTCCAGCGTGCGCAGCGTCGATGAGTGCCTGAGCGAGGCCGCGCGCGACGTCACCATTCAGACCGCCCTGCTGGAGAGTCGCTGCATCACCGGCAACAGCAAACTGGCCCATCAATTCCAGAAGGCTTTTTTTGCGGCCATGGACTCCAAGGCCTTTTTTGTCGCCAAGACACTGGAGCTGCGCCAGCGCCACACCAAGTTTGAAGACACGCCCTACGCGCTGGAGCCCAATTGCAAGGAGTCGCCCGGCGGCCTGCGTGATCTGCAGGTGATCCTGTGGGTGGCCAAGGCGGCGGGCCTGGGTGACAACTGGAAGGCCCTGGCGCATAACGGGCTGGCAACGGCCTTTGAGGTGCGGCAGATCCAGCACAACGAGGCGCTGCTGCTGCAGATCCGCGCCCGGCTGCATGTGCTGGCCAAGCGGCGCGAAGACCGGCTGATTTTTGACCTGCAAAATGCCGTGGCCGAAGCCTTTGGCTACAGCAACAGCGAGGCCGAGGGAGACCACAGGGGCATGGTGCGGGCCAGCGAACACCTGATGAAACGCTACTACTGGGCGGCCAAGGCGGTCACCCAGCTCAGCCAGATTCTGCTGATGAATATCGAGGAGCGTCTCAGCCCCTCCACGCATGCGCCCCACCCCATCAACGAGCGCTTTAACGAAAAGGCCGGCACGCTGGATGTGGTCAGCGACGACCTGTACAAGCGCCATCCGCACGCCATTCTGGAAACCTTTCTCGTTTACCAGAACACGGTGGGCGTCAAGGGCCTGTCTGCGCGCACCCTGCGCGCCCTCTACAACGCCCGCGACCTGATGGACAGCAGCTTCCGCAAGGACCCGGTCAACCGTGCCACCTTCCTGCAAATCATGATGCAGCACGATGGCATCACGCACGCCATGCGGCTGATGAACCAGACCTCGGTGCTGGGCCGCTATCTGTGGGTGTTCCGCCGCATCGTGGGCCAGATGCAGCACGACCTTTTCCATGTCTACACGGTAGACCAGCACATCCTGATGGTGCTGCGCAATGTGCGACGCTTTTTTATCGTCGAGCACGCCCACGAATACCCGTTCTGCTCGCAGCTGGCCTCCGGCTGGGACAAGCCCTGGGTGCTGTATGTGGCGGCCCTGTTCCACGACATTGCCAAGGGCCGGGGCGGCGATCACTCCGAGCTGGGCCAGGAAGAAGCCAGGCGCTTTTGCAAGCTGCACGGCATTGAGGCCGAAGACACCGCGCTGATTGAATTCATGGTGCGCGAACACCTGACCATGAGCCGCATCGCGCAAAAATCGGACCTGAGCGACCCCGCCGTGATTGCCGCATTTGCCAAGCGCGTGGGCAACGAACGCAATCTGACCGCCCTCTACCTGCTGACCGTGGCCGATATCCGCGGCACCTCGCCCAAGGTCTGGAATGCCTGGAAGGGCAAGCTGCTGGAAGATCTGTACAAGTACACCAGCCGCGCCCTGGGCGGTCGCGCCCCCGATGCGGACGCCGAGGTGGAGGCCCGCAAGCGCGAGGCGCTGGTGATGGTGGCGCTGTATGCCATGCCATTTGAGGCGCACAAGCCGCTGTGGGACACGCTGGACGTGGGCTACTTCATGCGCCACGAGGCCAATGACATTGCCTGGCATACCAAGCAGATCTCCCGCCATGTGGACACCAAGACGCCGATCGTACGGGCGCGCCGCTCACCGATTGGCGAAGGCCTGCAGGTGCTGGTCTATACCCATGACCAGCCCGACTTGTTTGCGCGCATCTGCGGCTACTTTGACCAGGGCGGCTACAGCATTCTGGATGCCCGCATCCACACCAGCAAAACCAACTATGCGCTGGATACCTTTCAGGTAATCATGGCCGGTGGCATCGACGAACACTTTCGCGAACTGACCTCGATGCTGGAAACCGGCCTGGCCAATGCCATTGCCAAGGAAACGCCCCTGCCGGCGCCCAGCCGTGGCAGGGTGTCGCGCCGCGTCAAGAGCTTCCCCATCGCCCCGCGCGTGAGCCTGCGCCCGGACGAGAAGGCGCAGCTCTGGCTGCTCAACATCTCGGCCAGCGATAGACAGGGCCTGCTCTACTCCATCGCCCGCGTGCTGGCCCGCCACCACATTGAGGTGCAACTGGCCAAGATCGTGACGCTCGGCGAACGGGTGGAAGACAGCTTCCTGATCCACGGCCCGCAGTTGCAACACAACCGCGCACAAATCGCGATCGAGACCGAGCTGCTGGACGCGATGGCATCCTGAGCGCCTTCGGGCTGCGTGCCTCCTGCGGAAAAATCTGCTGAAAACCTGATAATTCACTAATAAATAGTGTTTTTTTTGATTTATATTGGATTTCTGCTGGCTTTCATAGCAGCAGAACCCAACTTTATTGCAGCCAATGGAGTTGGGAACTTTTTCACATTTAACCTACCAACAAGAGAGTAGTGACATGAAAAACATCTATCCAGGCAAGGGCTCGAAAATCCAAAACGGTCAGGGAATGACCGAGTACATCATCATCGTGGCCCTGATTGCCGTGGCGGCCATCGCAGCCTTCCAGTTCTTCGGCCAAACCATTCGCAGCCAGACCTCCGGCATTGCCCATGAGGTGGCTGGCCAGTCGGCAAGCCCTGCGATTACGGACGCGCAGACCAGCGCAGGCAAGACCGATGCGGAACGCAATAAAAAGGGCCTAGACGCCTACAACAGCGCCGACAAGTAAGGTCCACATTCATGCCGACCCGGCCCACGCGGGCTTGGTCGACATCAAAGAGTTGGCGCGGTCAGGGCGGTCAGGCCTTGATCTACGGGCTGTTCATGTTGACGGCCGGTTTGGCTGCGCTTTTTTTTCTCTTTAACGTCGGCCAACTCACGCAGGAAAAGACCAAGCTGGTCAATACCAGCGACGCCGTGGCCTACAGCGCCGGCGTCATGCACGCCCGCGCCCTGAATTTTGCGGCGTATACCAACCGCGCTCTGGTCGCCAATGAACTGGCCATCGCCCAGGCGGTCAGTCTTGCCTCCTGGGGCGACTATTTGGTGCTGCATGGTGGCAGCGCGATCGGCTTGGGCTGCAACGTTTCATTTTCTGGCGGCTATTCGGAGCCAGCGGCCGAGATGATGTGGCGGTATCTGCCGGTTTGCCTGACGCTGGCCACCAGCATGCAAGGCAATGTCTTGGTCGATGCCGATAACGCCATTCGAGCGGCCACCAGCGCGTCCACGGCACTGTCCGAAGCCTTCAAAACACTCAACCAGACGGCCCAGGTCGTGCTGAAAACATCACAGAATGTGATGGCGCTGGTCTTGCCTGTGGCGCGCCTGTCGGTCATGCAGGATGTGGCCGACGCCAATTACCAGGGTGATGGTGTCGTGCGTGTCGATCTGATTCCGCTGCGGGACACCTTCTACTGGTTCCACGAAGACAGCGTCAACCCGCTCAGCCCCAGGCCCATGGTCGAGTACCGCACTGGCGACCAGCGCACCCGCATGCGCGACCTGGTGCTAAGCGTTGTCAACCGGGACGGATTCACCCCATCGCGCAATTGGTCGGACACCGCCATCATCCCGCAAGCCGACTGCCTGTTTTTGGGCGTCTACAGAAACCACGTGGAGCGCAGCGGAGGCACGCAACTGATAGGTTTTGACGAATGGCGCGCCACCGACCGGGCCACTTATTACCGCTGGAATCTGCAGACACCCAAATGGTCCTTCCCCTATTGCGAGGAAAGTGCACAGACCCTGGGCACCGGCAATCAGAGGGCCACCACCAGCGGAGTCACAGCGGCTTCCAGCCACAACTGGAAAGCCAGCGGAATTCCCGGCTTTGCCGAACTCTCCACCGACGCGCTGCAAGACCCCGAGCCCAGAGCGCAGTTTGCGGTGCGGGTGTTGCGCGAGGTCGACCAGACCCGAACGTCGGACGCCCGCTCGGACATCAAGACCACCGCGCGTTTGAACGCCTACCACAATGCCGTGCCTACCGATCTACCCACGCAAAGCAAGGTCTATGTCGGATTGTCGGCCTCGGAGACATTCTTCAAGCGTCCCACAGACCGCGACGACGGCATGCAGGAAATCGGTAGTCTCTTCAATCCCTATTGGCAAACCCATTTGATGCAGGTGCCCGACGGGGTGCGTGAGGCAGCGCAGCTATTGCAGGGGGTGTTAGGGCCATGAAGCACAGCAACTTGCACGGTTCGCTTGCCTGCCAACAGGCTGGGCAGGCGCTGATCGAATTTTTGGTAGTCGCGCTGGCCCTGCTGCCACTGTTCCTGCTGATACCTGTGATTGCCAAATACCAGAGCATTGCGCATGCCACCCAACTGGCCAGTCGCTATGCAGCCTTCGACGGTCTGGTGCGCAATGAGGCGCAAAACTCCAGCAAACCCATTGGGCAACTGCAGGACGAGGTGCGCAGGCGCATCTTCAGCAATTCCGATGCGCCCATCAAGACCCTGGATGTCGCGGGGGATTTTTCCGCCCATCAAAACCTCTTCTGGCGCACACCGGACGACAAGGCCCTGATTGCCCAATTCAGCGACGTGACCGTTAGCCAAACCCAGCAGGATGCCCACGACGGCAAGACCCTGTCCGGCAAGCCCGGGCCCTTTCTGCTGGGCTTTGGCGGCACGGGCATAGGCGGTGCCCAGGTATCTGTCAGGCTGGCCCGTCTGCCCAAGGGGCTCCAGTTTTACGAACCCTTGGACCAGATCAATCTGGTGATGAACCGCAGCACCAGCGTATTGGTCGATGGCTGGGCCGGTAAAGACCCGGCCGAGGTGGAGCAAAAGTTTGCGCCGTATGCGCCCGGCCTCGCCGCCTTAAGGCCACTGTCTTTGATCGTGGATCCGGTGATGGGCTTTTCGGAGCCCGGTGTGACACCGCCCAAGCTGGGGCAGCTGGAGTTCTGGCGCGATGTGGTCCCAGCCGATCGTCTACGGAGCAAGAATTAATGGCACATCTGCTCACGGCACTACGACCTGCCCTGCGCGGCATGTATTGCCTGTGCCTGTGCGCGCCGGTTTGGGCTGCCGACTGGCCCCGAATTACCATGCCACCCGGCGTCAGTGCCTTTGCCGTGGGTGAGCAGTTCACCGCCAATGGCCTGCCCCTGAGGGTGCAGGGCTTTGTCGCCAAGGACCAGAGTGTCCAAGCCCTGGCGAACTGGTTCAGACACAGCCTGGGTCAGCCCTTGGTGGAAAACAAGGTGGGCAGCAAGCTGATCCTGGGTCGGGCGGAATTGGGCTACTACCTGAGCGTTCAACTCGAGCCCCTGGGTGCGGACGGCCAGGCTGGCAGCAAGGGCCTGTTGGCCGTCAGCGACCTGGCCACACTCAACCGCAATCGTGACGAGGACGCAGCCAGTGCCCAGCGCTGGCTGGAGCACTGGCCCTCCGGCACCCGCTTGCTCAGTCGCATGACGTCGCAAGACGGGGGAAAAGCATCGCTGCATGTCGCGCTGCTCAACGGCCATAGCGAGCGTCTGAACCGCGAGGCCCTGATTGCGGCAATGAAAGACCAGGGGCTTGTGCTAGTACAGGAAAGCGGCATGCCCCCCACGGTGCGCATTGCGCCTGGCCTGCAGGACGCCAAGGCCTACTTCTTCAAAGGCCGCAATAAGGAAGGCATGGCCACCATCGCCCGGGACGAACAGGGGCAAACCACCGTGGTTCTAAACACCAGCGCCAACCTGGAGACCCTCCATCCATGACCTCCTTTTCCAGCACGCCCGGACCTACCCGCTCGTCGGTGCAAGGCCAATCCAGCACGGAGTACCTGGTGGTATGTGCCGCCCTCGCCTTTGCCCTGGGACTTGGCATGGTCGACGAGCACAGCGTCCTGCGGCAACTGCTGGACGCATTGGTATTGAGCTACCAAAAAATCAGTTTTGCACTCTCACTGCCCTAGGTCCACCATGAAACTCCCTACAACCATCCAATTCAACCGAACCTGGGTCGTGCTTGGCATTGCCATCGTGATCGGGGCGCTGGCCGCGCTCGGAGCGCGCAACTACCTGTCACAGGAAATGGCCGCCATCCAAGCGCGAGACAAGGGCGAGCAGGTCCATGTGGTCGTGGCCAAAGGGAAAATGCAAAAGGGCGATGTGCTATCGGCCGCAAGCCTTGCCGTGCGCGGCATACCGTCCGATTTCGCGCATTCCAACGCCCTGCTGCCGGATCAGTTTGACAGCTTTGAGGGCAAGGTTCTGGCCTATGGCGTCAAGGCCGGCGAGATGATTCTCTGGAGCATGCTCGAAGGCAAAAAGGCAGCCAGCTTTTCCGCCCGCGTGGAGGAAGGCCGGCGTGCCATCACCGTGCCGGTGGACGAAATCAATTCCATCTCGGGCCTGCTGGAGCCGGGCGACCTGATTGACCTGATGCTCACCGTGAGCCAGAAGGACAAGAAGGTCACCTTCCCGGTGATCCAGACGGTGCGGGTCATGGCCACCGGCCAGCGCGTGGTGGACGACCCCAAAAACGGTGAGCGCCGCCAGTATTCCACCGTTACCCTGGACACCACGCCCGAGCAGGCGCAAACCGTGATCATGGCGCGCGAAGCGGGCAAGGTCACGGCGCTCTTGCGCAATCCAAACGACCTGCAAAAGGTGCAGCGCGGCGACATGGGATTGCCGGGATTGAACGGACTCGGTCTCGAGAGCGCCCAAATGCCTGAGGACCCGGCTCTCAGCGTACACCAGGTGCCCGTGCTCTATGGCGGCAGAGGGGCCAAGCTGCCCGTGGAAGGTCTGCAAATGGGCAAATATGTTCACGCCAGCAGCGGGCAATTGCCTGCAGCCTCACCCATCCCCGGGACACCAGCGCTGCCCGAGCCCGACAGAGAAGCAAACCTCAATCAAGCGGCACCCGCCAAGGCCATGCCCACAACCACCCCAGGCAAGCCCTAGCCCCTGAAAGTCAGCCCATGTCACTCCCATCCATTCGCTCTATCCTTACCCTCTGCTGTGCCTTGGGTCTGCACCTGGCAGGCACACCGGTGTTTGCCGATGGCATGCCGAACAGCATCGCGGCAAGTCCGCCGGTCAATGGCTATGCAGAAACCTTGCGCCCCAAGGTGAAGCGCCCCGCCACCGTCCTCAACCAGCCCTACAACCCGATCCAGGCACCCCGCGATGACGCAGGCAGCCTGGCGGAGATCGAAATGTTTGTGGGTGAGTCGCGCGTATTCCCGACACCCGGCGTGGGCCGTATCGCCGTGGGCAATGGTGCCATCCTCACCGCAGCGGCGCTGGACAACCGCGAGATCATCCTGTTTGCCAATGCGGTGGGCACCTCCAGCCTGTTCGTCTGGAATGAAGACGGTCGCTACCAGCGCCTCAAGGTGGTCATCGTGCCTGGTGACACCAGCCGCTATGCGCGCGAGATCTCGGGCTTTCTGGCCAAGATGCCAGGCGCCAGGACTTCCATCATCGGCGACAAGGTGATTGTGGAGGGCGACGCGCTCAGCGATCTGGACATTGCCAAGATCGACGAACTTGCCAAACGCTACCCGCAGGTGGTCAACTTCACCAACCGCCTGGGCTGGGAACAGATGATTCTGATGGACGTCAAGGTGGTGGAGTTTCCGGTCAGCGAACTGCGTGAGATCGGCATCAAGTGGGGCGCCACCGGCGGTGCCGCGGTTGGCGCCATCTGGGCCCCCGGATCGCGCGGCAATCCCGGCGACTATGCCCTGGGCATCCCCGGTGGTCCGGTCACTTCGGCCACCACGGGCGCCAGCCTGGTCTATCCGCTGGAGCTCAAGGTTTTGTCGGCCATCAATGCCGGGCTGGCCGGCCAACTCAGCTTGCTGGCGCAAAACGGCAGGGCCACGGTCCTGGCTGAACCCCAACTCTCCGCACGCAATGGTGCCAAGGCCAGCTTTCTGGCGGGCGGCGAATTTCCCTACAGCGTCTCGTCGGCCAATGGTCCCACGGTGATGTTCAAACCCTACGGCATCAAGCTCGACATCACTCCGCATGCGGACCGCAACGGCGTGGTGCGCGCCACCATCGAAAGCGAGGTCAGCAACATCGACACCAGCGTCAACACCAGCGCAGGTCCCGCACTTAGCACCCGCAAGACCAGCACCGAGTTCAATGTCAAAAGTGGTGAAACGCTGGTGCTCTCGGGCCTGGTGTCACGCAAGACCAGCACCAGCATCGACAAGGTTCCCGGCCTGGGCGACATTCCCATCCTGGGCGCCCTGTTTCGCTCCACGCGTTTTCAGAACGACGAAACCGAACTGGTGGTGTTTGTGACACCCACCGTCGTCGACAGCCACTCGCCCGGGTTGGTGGACCGCGTGCAGCGCAGTGCAGACAAGCTGCAAGACCAGTTGGGTGCAGCGCCGCCCTTCCTGAGCGCACCCTTGCAGCCCACGCATGACCCGGCCAAGTCCCAGAACGTGCAAGAGGCAGCGCCTGCTGCCGAGGCACCCGCACCGTGATGCCAAAGCCTCCCTACTTGCGGGCTGCGGTGCTCGCCTTGTTGCTGTCCAGCAGCCTGGCCGGCGCAGCCGCTTGCGACCCCAACACCCAGAGCTGCGCCCCGGTCACGCCACCGCTTACCGGTGGTGGTGGTGGTGGTGGTGGTGGTGGTGGTGGTGGTCAGTCTTGCACGCCATCGCCCGGTGGCGCCACCTGCGGCGACACGGGTCCGGCCGCCCAAGGCAGCAGCATCGACGTCGGCGTGGGCAACCCCATCAACCTCATCAATGGCAACAAATACCAACGGGAAGTGGATATGCCCGCCCTGCCCGGCGTACTGGGCCTGGAGTTGGTGCGCCACTACAACAGCCAATACAGCCTGCCCAATGTGCCCACCGGCGTCATGGGCCACGGCTGGAAGCTGAGCTACGAGACCGAGCTGTTTGACACCCCGGTGGGCATACAGATTGTGCAGGCCGACGGCGCTAGACTGATTTTTCAGAAAAACCAGGGCGATCCCAGCCACTGCAGCAGCCAGAACCCGGCCAACGGTAGCGTAACCATCCGCTACTCGCCCCAGGGCAAGGAATACCTGTGGCGCTGGCGCGGCAACGCGGTGGATGCAGGCGGTGGACGCAACCTGCTGTTCAACAGCGAGGGCAAACTAATTCAGATCTCCGCACCCACCGGTGAATTCGTCACCCTGCTGTACAGCCCAAAGGGCTGGCTGCTGCAGGTGCGCGATCCGCAGGGCCGCGAGCTCAACCTGCATTACCTGGACTCCGCAGCGGTCAGGGCGGACCCCAGCGGCAGCAAGGCCTTTCGCGGCGTTCAGTCCATCGACAGCCCGGTGGGCCGCTTCAGCTACGGCTATGGCAACGAGCTGGCCAAGGGCAGCACGGCCAGCAAGACCCTCACGGTGGCCAACCTGAGCCGGGTCAGCATCCCCACCTGGTTTGACCCTAGCCAGCGCACCCACGCCTACTCCAACATCAGCCCCAGCCGCTCCAGCATCACCCGCCTTTACCACTACGAGGACCCGCGCTTTCCCACGCTGCTCACCGGCATCAGCGTGCAGGGCAGCGGCAGCGATGCCATGCCCGTCAGCCAGCGCATCAGCACCTATGCTTATGACGGCAGGGGCAAGGGCATCCTGTCACAACGGGCCGACGGGGCCGAGAGGGTCACACTGGACAACGGCACCCCCGGCCAGACCGTCATCACTAACTCTCTGGGCCAAACCACGCGCTACCGGCACGCCAACATCGCGGGCCTTTGGCGGCTGCTGGAATCGCGCGGCGCGGGCTGCGCCCAGTGCGGCCAGACCAATAGGGCCTACGGCTACGACAAGCTGGGCCGCCTGACCGAACTCACCGTGTTGGGCCAGGACGGCAAGCCGCTCAGCGCCACCCGCGCCACGCTCGATGCCCAGGGGCGCAGCACCCGCATCGAACAGATCACCTATACGAAAGGCAGGCCCGGTCCGGTGCAACAGCGGCAGCGCTTTGAATATGCCGCTGAAAACGATACCGAGCCCAGCCTGATTGCAAGGCCTAGCGTGGTGGCGGGCAAGGAGCAACTGATCCGCATACGCTACAACGCCCGGGGCCAGCCCACAGAAATCACTGAATCGGGTTTTGAGCCACTGCACGGTCAAGCCATTTCACGGACCACTGGATTCAGCTACCAGACCATCAACGGNAACAGCCTGTTGATAGCCATCGACGGGCCACTGCCCAATGGGCCGCTGGGCACGCCGCAGGACAGCGATATCACCCAGCTGGAATGGGACAAGGGTGGCAACTTCATTACCCGTCTGACCCAGCCAGGCGGCGTGGTGCATACCGTCACCCATGACCCAGTCACCGGCTTGGTCACCCGAGTGGAAAACGAGCAGGGCTTTTACACCGAGCTTGTCTACAACACACGCACCCAGATCAGCACCTTGCGCAGCGGCGGTCCGGGCTGGAAGCAGCCACTAGTGCAAAGCATGCGATTTGACGCGCTTGGCAATCCTTCAGAAAGCGGCAGCGGTGAAGACCGCGCAGGCGTTGCGCAAGGCACAGGCTTTGTCGCACACAGCAGCTACGATGCCCTCGGGCGCCTGCAATGGAGCGCCAATGCGCTGGGCATACTCACCCACAACCGCTTCGATTCCGAAAGTCACCTGCTGGAAACCGGCCGCTACAGCAACACCATGGCCCTGGTGCAAAGCTATGCGTATGACGCGCAAGGCCTGTTGAACAGCGTACACAACAACCAAGGCCAGGGCTACCAGATCCGCTACGACGCGCGGGGCCTGCCCAGTCGCTTGATCGACGCGCTGGGGCGCGATGCCTTAGCCGACCTACCCAGCCTGCGCTCCCGCCAATTGGTGGATGACTTTGGCCGCAGCGTGGCCACCATCAGCCCCGACAGCGGCACCACCAAGCGCAGCTTCGATGCCGCCGACCGCATGGGGGACAGCACCGATGCCATGGGCAACCAGGCCCACTATGCCTACGACGCACGCGGCCGCATCCAGCAGCAAACCATCCGCGAGGCCGGCAGCGCGCAAGAGCAAACCACCCGCTGGGAATACCAGGGCGCACACCTGATCGCCCTGCACCACCCCACCCAAAGCGAGCGCT
>TBL_comb47_HYPODRAFT_10001478_pt1 | contig 30573 bp, 30 predicted proteins | sample TroBogypolimnion_40_FD_10682 | JGI IMG/M metagenome (IMG submission 10682) | reverse complement strand
GCATCGAGATTCTCTGACCGCTGTTCAGGCCGGACGGCCCACGCCGTGCCGGCCGGCGGCGTCAACTGCCGGGCTTCTGCACCGGGATCTTCGCGAGCCAGTCTGGCACGGCGTCGGCCGGGTAGGTGGGGAAACTCAGCTCCAGGAGCGAAATGGCCGGCACGTCGAAGCGGGCGGTGCCTGAGCTGCGGTCCACGAGCATGCCGATCGCCACGGGCGTCCCGCCGGCCTGGCGGACGATTTCGAGGCATTCCAAGACGCGGCCGCCGCGCGTGACCACGTCCTCGACGATCAGCACCGGCTCGCCCGGCGACAGGGTGAAGCCTCGCCGCAGCACCAGCACGTTGTTCTCCTTCTCCGCGAAAATGTAGCGGGCCTTGGCCTGGCGCGCGACCTCCTGGCCGATCACGAGGCCGCCCATCGCCGGGGCCAGCACCGTGGTGAACGTGTGACCCTTCAACTTGGCCAGCAGCAGTTCCGCCAGGCGCTCAACGGCGTCCATCCGCTGGCAGACTTGGGCGCATTGGAAGTAGTGGCCGCTGTGGAGGCCCGAACGGAGGACGAAGTGCCCTTCGAGCAGCGCACGCGTGCGGGTGAAGATGCCGAGGATTTCCGACTGGTCAGAAGCCATGGGCCGAGAGTTGGGGGACCGGCGCAGGAAAACAAAAACATTTTGCACCTGCCGGGGCATCCGCCTAGGCTGCGCGTGCCGTGTCGAACCTAAGCCTGCCATTGGAAGACGAACTCGGCGATGTGCTCGAGAAGGCGATGCGCCGTGCGGACCTCTCCGAAGAGGCCCTCGCTGAGCGCGCCGGGGTGCCGCCGGCACGCGTGCATGACGCCATCGACTATCGCCCGGATTTCACCACCGCCGAGCTGAGGCGGCTGGCGGCGGCCTTGGATCTCAATGAAGTCGGCCTGTGCGCGCTGGGTTGCGGAAAGTATCCGCTCCCGGAGTCGGTGGCGCTGCCCTTTTGCGTGCACCCGCTGCGCATGAAGCACGGCGTCGGCTTCGCGAACGCCTATCTCGTGGCGGAATGCGGTGCCTCGCACGGCCTGCTTTTCGATACGGGACCCGGCCTCGAGGCGCTGACGGCGCAATGGCCGGCGGCTATCAAGTCGATTGACGCGGTGTTTCTCACCCACGCTGAAGGCGAGCATACGGGCGGGTTGTGCGAGGTCGTGGCGCGTTTCGGGCTGGAGGCGGCGTCTTGCCCGACGGGCGCCTTGGTGCCATGCGGCCGGCCCATGGGTGAAGGGGAACGGCAGCGATTTGGGCGCCTGGAAGTGACGGCCATGAGCACCCCGGGGCATGCCGCCGCGCACAACTGCTATCTGATCACTGCGCCCACGGCCCAGCCGGGCGGGGCCTTGCTGGTCTCAGGCGACCTTATCTTCGCGGGGTCGGTGGGTGGGGGCTATTTCTGCCCCAAGCAGCTCGTGACGCAGTTGCGGCGGGTATTGGCGGCGGTGCCGCCCAGCACGGTGATTGCGCCCGGTCACGGGCCGCTGACGACGGCGGAAAACGAGCTGCGCTACAATCCGTTCGTCGTGTGACGCCGCTTGTCCGGGCGTCCTTGAAATGGTCGGGGCGGCGAGATTCGAACTCGCGACCTCTACGTCCCGAACGTAGCGCTCTACCAGGCTAAGCTACGCCCCGATTACATTTCCCGGCGCTTGTCGCCGTGAGGAAGGCGGAGGAAACGCCGTGCGCGCGGTCAGTGCAAACAAAATATGGGCGCAAAAAACGGCCCGGGTCAGGTTGACCGCGGGCCGCGTAAAAGAGGCGGGAAGGCCGGGCGGGATCAGGGGGCGTGAGCCAGGGAGCTTTGGGCGGCTTTGGCGGCAATCATGGCCGTGGCCCGCTGGATCTCGAGCTCGGCAGTGCGCCGGGCGATCTTGCCCTGCTCGACCTGCTTCGCGAGTTCGAAGGCCTCGCGGTTGAGCTTTTCCTTCTCGGCCCGCAGGGCACTCAGCTGGAGTTCCAGTTGGGCGGCGCGTTTGGCGCTGCGGTCGGCGTCGGCATTGAATTTGTCCGTGTCAGCCTGGATCTCGCGGCCAATGGCCAGCCATTTTTCCAAGCGGTCGGCTTCCTTCTTCGCCGTGTCGGCGGCGCGCTCGGCGGCGCGCTTTTCAGCGTCGGCCCGGGCGGCGGCCTCGATCTGCGCCTTGTGGGCGTCATCGGCGGCCTTCTGGGCGGCGACCTTGAGGGTGCGCTGGTGTTCCTTTTCCTCGTGTTTCTTCGTTTCGGAGAAATAGAGCGCCAAAAAGATGGCCAACATGCTGCCGACGGAAATGACGTACATCCATTTTTTCATGGGAGAGAGGGTGGCGGGGGTTAGGAATTCTTCTTGGCGGCAGCAGCGGCGGCGGCATCCGCGGCGGCGCGGGCGGCATCGGCAGCGGTGATCTTGTCGAGGACCTGCATCAGGTTCTTGACGTTGTCCTCCGCCTTCCGGACGTACTCGTGCAGGAAGACCTGCTCGTCCGTGGATTTCTTCTTTTCGACTTCCAGCTTCGCGATGGCGTCCTTTTCGGTCTGCAGATCCTTCTCCAGGCGCTCGACCTGCTGGGTGAGCTTGCGGGCATCGCGGTCGGCCTTGTCGCGGGCCTCAACGGCCAGCGCGCGGGCTTCCTTGTCCGCCTTGTCCTTGGCTTCCTTGGCCTCGCGCTCGGCCTTGCGCTTCGCTTGGGCGGCCAGGGCTTCCTTGATTGCCTGCTCGTTGTCGCGGGCCTGCTTGCGCAGCTTGTCTTCCTTTTTCTGCTTCTCGGCGGCGATCCGGGCGGCTTCGCGCGCGGCGAGGCCCTTGCTGAAGTTCCAATAGACGGCGCCGAAAATGAGCAGACCGACAAGGGGAGCGAGGAAGTAAATGTAGTTCTTCTTCATGATGATAAGGGGGCGTGATTATTGGGTGCGAGCGCCGGACTTGAGCAACGCGCGCTCCCTCAGGGCGTCCTCGACGGCCTGCTTCAAGCGGGGCAGCTGGGGTTCCTTTTCCGAGTTAGGGGAGGCGATTGCCTTGTCGACGGCGACCAGGGCTTCGTCGAACTTCGTCAACTCATAGGCGACGAAGGCTTGGAAGTAATAGACGGCGTAGGCCTTGTCCAGGTGGTCCTTGGCGACCGCCGTCGTGAGGCTGTCGTAGGCCTCCTGGGGCTTCTCCAGGGAGTAGTAGATTTGCGCGACCTGGAAATCGAGCTGGCCGGACTTCGTGAAATGCTGGGAGGCTTCCTTCAGGACCTCGATGGCTTGGAAGGGCTTGTCGACCTGCTGGTAGGAGTAGGCGAGGAGTTCCCAGTTGGCCTGGCTCGACTCAATGGTGCCGCGCTTCAGGCCTTCATGGAGCAGCTCCGTGGCCTTGCCGAACTGGCCCACGTTGAAATAGAGGCCGACGAGCGTGTAGTTGTCCTTCGCCGTGCGCATGAAGCCGAGATGCTGCGCCCGTTCGATGGTCAAAATTGCGCGGATGTTGTTCTCGCGGCTCTTCTGCTCGTCCTTGTCGAACGCCAGATTCAGGTAAATCGGCACCAGCTGGGACCAGTAGTCCTTCTTGGCGGGATACTTCCTGACCAGTTGCTCCAGCACTTCGGCCGAGCGGGCGAAATTGCCTTCCTGCTGGTAGGCGGCGAGCAGGAGCACGTAGAACGTCTCCTTCGGGTGATTGATGGTCAGGAGGCAGGCCTCGATCGCCGCTTCGCACTCCTTCATCAGCTTGAGATCCACCGTCGCCGGGTTCAGCACCGCCCGGTTGTAGAGCACGTTCACGTAGAACAGCATCACTTCCTGGCGCTTCGGGTCCTGCCCGGAATTGGTGTCGTGATCCAGCCAGCGCTTCGCGTAGTCGGTCGACTTGTTGAGATACTGCTGCTGCAGCGCGAGCGACTTCAGGTTGGCGGCCTCCTGATTGTACATCAGGGCGAGGTAGTAGACCAGCTCCTGGACTTCCTTGTCCTCGAGGTAATTGTAGCTGTCGGACAGGCGGACGGAGTCCTCCATCGTGGGCAGGGCCTTCGTGTAGTCGCCCTTCTGCATGTAGATCTTGGACAAGACCTCCTCGATGATGTCGGTGTCGTAGCTTGTCGGACTGACGTTGGGCTCCTGGGCGCGAAGGAGGCCAATCGCGCCGTCCCAATCCTTGGCGTCGGTCATATCCTTCACCTTGGTCAGCGCTTCCGAGGTGGCGGGATCCATCTGGTGGTCATCGGCGGCGCGAAGCGGCTGCGCGATGAGCCCGGCGACGGCGACGGCGAGGCCGGCCAGAAGCAGGCGGCACGGGCGGGAAAAGGGGGAGAAGGGCTGGTCGGTCACGGAGAGATTAGTTGTCAGTCAGGGTGAAGCCGACCGGTACCTGCATGTGGGTGTTGACCGCGCGTCCACCGCGCTTGCCCGGGCGGAATTTCCACTTGCTCACCGCAAGGACGGCCGAGGCCTCGAATTCGCGTTGGGTCGAATGCGCGGCGTAGGCGTTCCGCACTTCACCCTCGGAGGTCACGATGAAGTCCACCATGACTTCGCCGGTGATGCCGGCGCGGCGCATCTCGAAGGGATACTGCGGTGCGGCCTGGAACTTGGCGACGGGGATCTGGTCGAGCTTGGAAATATCAAACACCTCGATGCCCTTGCCGAGGCCGTGGTTGCCGACGGGGATGACGAGCATGCCGGTCATGGGCTTCAGGCCCTCGGGCGGCGGCGGCTGGATGGGCTGCACGAAGGAGTCGACCTGCACGAGCTGCGGGACGTCCTGCTGCATCGGGGGCGCGATATCGAGCGGGGTGGGCGCCTCGTCGGATTCCACCTTCTCGGGCTCGTCCGGCTCGATCTTGGGCATTTCAATCTGGATGACTTTCTCGACCTCCTCGACCTTGGCCTTCTTGGGCCCGGTTTTGAAGGCTTCGCTCACCCAGGCAACGCCGCCGTGGATGGCGAGGGAGATGATGAGACCGATGATAAGATCGCGGCGCATGAAAAGGGGGCGGGTCGTGGGTTATTTGCCCGTGGTCCGGGTGCGACCGGTCTCGACGGAGACCTGCTTGATGCCCGCTTTGCGAATCTCGTCCAAGGCCAGGACCGTGACGCCGAAACGCGCGCGGTCATCGCCCGTGATGAGAATGCGGGGCTGCGCGACACGGCTCTTCAGGTTCTCGAGGCGGGGGGCGATTTCGCTGACTTGGATGGGCTCCGTGTTCCAAAAGCAGCTGTTCTGGTCGGAAATCTGCAGGGTCACCATGTCGGGGTCCGGCGGAGTCGGGCTCGGGGGCGCCGGGATGGGCAGGTTGACCTCAACCGAGGCAATCTTGTTCAGCGAAAGCGTGAAGAGCACGAAGGTGGCGAGCAGGAAGAAGATGACATCGATCAGCGGGATGATCTCGATGCGCGCCTTCTTCTTGGCTACTTCTACTGCTTTGGGGATGGAACCGGCCATGTTGGTCGAAATTGGCGAACGAAAAGGTGAAAGGACGCCGTGGGGCTAAGTTGTTATTTGCCCGGGGGTTTGACGTGAGTCTCGATGAAAACCTTGCTCGCGCCCGACTTGCGGATCTCGTCGATCACGTAGCCGAAGGCGACGCTGAAGGAGGCGTTTTCGTCACCATTGATCAGGAAGCGACCTTCCGGATTGTTGACGTGAAAAATCTGCAGGCGGTGGATGAATTCGTCCGCCGCGATGGGATCCTTGTCCCAGGCGATCGTGCCCTCCTGCGTGATGCTGATCGTTGCCGTGCCGGCAGCATCGCGCGGCACGCCCGTCTCCGACAACGGCACCGTTATCCCGGCCAGGCCGTTCGATTTGTTCAGCGAAAGCGTGAACAAGACGAAGGTCGCGAGCAGGAAGAAGATGACGTCGATCAGGGGAATGATCTCGATGCGGGCGGTCTTTTTGCCGCCTTTGTTGCCACCGGATGAGCCTGCCATGATAGGATTGGGCTAGAAGGGAAACGAGCCGGGCGTGATTTTCTTAGGGAAAATCAGCGGGCGAAGGGGGCGGTCGTCTCGGACTTCTTGATGATCAGCTCCAACGCGTTGGAGGCGTCGGCGATCTCATGCTTCGCCTCTTCCGTGCGGGCATTGAGATAATTGTAGGGGAGGAGGGACGTGACGGCGATGAACAGACCGCACATCGTGGCGATAAGGGCCTCGGCGACACCGCCGGTGATCGTGCTGGCCGCCGCGCCGATGTCGCCGCCGCCGAGGGCGCCGAAGGTGCGCATCATGCCGGTCACGGTGCCGAGGAGGCCGAGAAGCGGGGCGGCCGTGATGCAGGTGTCGAGCGTCGCCATGCCCTGGCTGAACCGGGCCAGCTCCTGGGAGGAGGCGCGGACGAAGGCGTTGGAGAGGGAGAATTCCTTGTTCGTCAGGCTGTAGACGAGGATGCGGGCGACGAAGTCGTTGCTCTTCTTGCCCAGCGCCACGGCGCCCTCGATGTCGCGGTGCTCGACGGACTCGAGCATCTTCTGGACGACTTCCGGCTCGCGGCTGCTATTTTCGCGGAAAATGAAGAGCAGGCGCTCGACGATCACGGTGATCGCGACGAACGAGAGCAGCAGGATCGGCCACATGATTTCGTGGCCCGCGGCAAAAAGATCCATCGCCGACATGTCGGAGCCGTCGGGGTTCTTGAGGAGGAACGCGAGGGGGAGGAGCTGAGTGATCATAGGAGGAAGAAAGGCGGGACTGAGGGTGGGTGGATGGGATGGAGGGTTGGAATAGAGAGGGGGGAATTGCCCAGGAAAGACGGGTCAGCGTGGTCCTTCCACTAGGTGGATCCTGCTTATTTTCGCTGCCGGCGTAAAGCAAGAGACAGGCCAACGAACGCGGGACCTGACCTTTTGGTGTAATGCCCGCACGCAATCGGAAAATCCATTTGGGGTGCAGGGATATTCAGCATGGGGCTGAGGTTAATTAAGGGAGAAAAAACCAGGCAGAGAGCGAACTAGGGGTTATCGAAACTTTGCTGTCAACTTTCTTTGTCGGCGCAGATCTTGCGTTTTCGCTGCGGTGAAAGTGGCTGCCCGACTAGGACTCGAACCTAGACAAAACGAGTCAGAGTCGTTTGTGCTACCATTACACCATCGGGCAGTGAAGACCTGGGCGGCGCTCCGGCGCAACGGACGGGAGATTCCGGAATGGAGCCGGCGATGGGATTCGAACCCGCAACCGCCTGTTTACAAAACAGGTGCTCTACCGTTGAGCTACGCCGGCGAAAGAATCGCGCGTGAACCAGGCGAAGGACTGTGAAAAAACAGGACGGTGGTGGCTCCCCGGGGACTCGAACCCCGAACCAATTGATTAAGAGTCAACTGCTCTACCATTGAGCTAGGAAGCCGAAACCGAAGGGCAAAAAACTCATGAAGCCACAGGTTAAGTCAACTGTGATTTCGGCGCGGGTCATGGGTAAACATTTCTATGGCGTCGGACCCGTGGGGTCGTCGATGCTCGGACCCCATCGCCTGCTTTGCCGGACCGCTTCGTTGGGTTCCAACCGCGCCCGGAGCGACCATGGCCGCCCTAATGAACACCTTTCGTCACCTTACTACCACGGTTGCACTCCTGTTCGCCCTGGCCCTTGCGGCCAGCGCACAGCCCGTGCCGGTCACCGTCACGCCGGTCGTCGCAAAACGGGGTATGGTTGTCGCCGGCCATCCGCAGGCCGCCGAGGCCGGTCTCGCCGTGCTGAAGGCCGGGGGTAATGCAATCGACGCCGCGGTGGCCACCTCGCTCGCGCTCGGCGTGTGCGAACCCTACGCTTCGGGGCTGGGCGGAAAACTGATGCTTATCTACTACGAGGCGGCGAGCGGACAGATTTACGTCCTGGAGGCGATGGACGCGGCCGGCTCGATCGATGTACCCGGCTATCTCCGCCGTCCCGAGGAAGATCACAGCTACGGCTACGGAGCGGTCTGCGTGCCGGGCTTGCCCGCGGGCCTGTGGCGCGCGCACCAGCAGTGGGGGACGCGGCCTTGGGCTGACGACGTCTCTTCCGCCATCACGCTGGCGCGGGAAGGATTTCGCATGTTGCCCAAGTCGCGCGACCTGTTCGAGGAGCAGACCAAGAAGCTGCACCGCGGCGATGCTGAGATCGCCCGCCTGTATTTGACGCCAGACGGACAACTGCCCCCCTCCGGCGTTCTGCTGCCCAATCCTGATCTGGCCCACACCTTGGAACTCCTCTCCCGGAACGGACGGGACGGGTTCTACCGCGGGCCCGTGGCGGACGCGATCGTGGTAGCGTCCCAGCGGGGCGGGGGATCGCTCACGCTGGGGGATTTGGCCAGTTATCAGCCCCGCCTGACGGAGACGGTGGGCATCACTTTTCACGACTACCGCATCGAGAGTGCTCCGCCGCCCGCGAACGGCGCGGCGATGCTGTTGCCGGCGCTCAAGGTGCTCGAGGACGAGACCTTCGATGGCGGAACGCTGCGCACCGCGGCCAACCTGAACCGGCTGGGACGCGTCTGGAGCGTCATTGAACCGGAAGTCTACAAACTGATCGGCGACACGCCGGATGCGCGCAAGAAGCTCGAGCGCCTGCTTTCGCTCGCGTCGATCCGCTCCCTTCGCCAGCGCGCCTTGGCGCCGACTTCCGCCCCCGTCCTGCCGGCCGCGGCCGCCGTGGACGGGTCGTTGTCCGAGAGCGAGATGGCGGCGACGACGCATTTCATCGTGGTGGATCTGCACGGCGACGTGGTTTGTGCCACGCAGTCGCTGGGCGTCCACTTCGGCGCGGGAGTGGTTCCGCCGGGCTCGGGCGTCGTTTTGAACAATTCGATGAGCAACTTCGAGTACCGCGACCCGAAGAATCCCAATTACGTGACCCCCGGCCACCGGCCGCGCAGCACGGTCGCCCCGACCCTCGTGCTGCTTCGCGGCCAGCCGATCCTGGCCCTCGGCGTGCCGGGGGCGGCGCGGATCCCGACGGCTCTGCTGCAGGTCCTGGTGGACGACCTCGTGTTTCATCGCCGGCTGGCGGACGCGATTGGCGACACGCGGGTGCATTTCATGATCCCGTGGAAGAAAGGCGACGTGCAGACCTTTGAGGCCGAGCAGTCGTTTCCGGCGCCACAGGCGGAGGCCATGCAGGCGATGGGGTGGAAAATCGACCTTTCCGAGCCAGCGGGGCGCGGCCGGCATTTTGGCGGAATCAACGCGGTGGAAATCGCTTCGGACGGCACCCTGACGGGCTATGCCGACCCCCGGCGGACGAATACCGCAGTGGGATACTAAGTTTACCCTTTACAGGAGGGGCGGGCTACTCTGTTTTCGACCGCTCTTTCCATGCAAAAGACCAAAAAGTCCGTCGCCAAGCGCTTCAAGCTGTCCGCCAAGGGTAAGCTCATCCGGCGCACTCCCGGTTTTCGTCACCTGCTGGCCGCGAAAAGCACGAAGCAAAAGCGCCGTGCCTCCCGCGACAAGCTCGTTGACGTCGGCCATGCCCGGCCGCTCCTGCGCTGCCTGCCCCACGGTCTCTGACCACGGCTGAAGCGCCTCACTTCGCCAGGCGGGTGAAATCCTAAGCCGACCCGCCGGCGACAACCTAATCCTAAAAAAACACCAACATGGCTCGTGCAACAAACTCCGCCGCTTCCCGCAAGCGGCACAAGAAAACGCTGAAATACGCCAAGGGCTATTTCGGCAGCAAATCCAAGCTCTTCCGCTACGCGAAGGAAGCCGTCCAGCACGCCTGGCAGTATGCCTACATCGCGCGCAAGAAGAAGAAGTCGGATCGCCGCGGTCTCTGGATCGTGCGCCTCAACGCGGCCTGCCGCGCCGCCGGCATCTCCTACAGCCGCTTCATGGAGGGCCTCAAGGCCGCCAACATCGGCCTCGACCGCAAGGTCCTGTCCGACCTCGCGATTCGCGACGAGGTGGCCTTTAACTCCCTGGTCAAACAAGCCCAGGACGCGTTGAAGACCAAGGCCGCCAAGGCCTAAGCTCTGACTAACGCGAGCCCGGCAAGGCTCGCCTCCCTGTCTCTCCGGAGGACGGGCCTCACCCGAGGTTCCGTCCTCTTTGTTTTTCTTCGCTTCGCCGCCGCCGCTCTGGTTCAAGAAAGCCATCTCCATGCAAGCCACCCTCACCGCCCTCGTCGCCAAGGCCCAGACCGAGCTTGCCGGCTTGACGGCCCGCCCGGCGCTCGAGGCCGCCAAGGCCCGGTATGTCGGCCCCAACGGCGAACTCACCGCGCTGATGAAGCAAATGGGCACCGTGCCCAAGGACCAGCGCCCCGCGATGGGCAAGCTCATCAACGAGACCAAGGGCCGCCTGCAGGAGCTCCTCGACGCCGCCCTGGCCGCCATCGAGACCAACGAGCTCCGCGCCCAGCTCGGGCCCGCGATCGATCCCACGCTGCCCACGCCAGATGCCCGCTCCGGCACCTACCACCCGCTCACCCTCGTGCGCGAGGAGATGTGCCGCATCCTGCGCAAGGTCGGCTTCACTGTCGCCGACGGCCCGGAGGTGGAGACGGAGTATTACTGCTTCGACGCCCTCAACACGCCCGCCGACCACCCCGCCCGCGATGTGCAGGACACGTTCTATTTCCCGGCCACCGCGCATTTCGGCAACGTCTCCAAGAAGACCGCCGAGGAGAAATACCTCCTGCGCACGCACACGTCATCCGTGCAGATCCGCACGATGCTCAAGGGCCCGCCGCCCATCCGCATCGTTTCACCCGGCCGCACCTATCGCCGCGACGCCACCGACGCCACGCACTCCGCCAATTTCAACCAGCTCGAGTGCCTCTACGTGGACAAGAATGTCACCGTGCGCGACCTCAAGGCGCTGCTCGACTACATCTTCGGCTCGTTGCTCGGGAAGGAAACGAAGACGCGCTTCCGCCCGCACTATTTTGGCTACACCGAGCCCAGCTTCGAGGTCGACCTGAGCGCAAAGCACCTGCCCAAGGTGAAGAAGGAATGGATCGAAATCGGCGGTTGCGGCATGGTCGATCCCACGGTGTTCGCCGGCGTCGGCTACGATCCCGAAGTCTGGAGCGGCTACGCGTTCGGCATGGGCCTGGAGCGCCTCGCCATGCTGCTCTACGGCATCGATGACATCCGCTACTTCTACCAAAACGACCTGCGCTTCCTGCAGCAGTTCGCCTAACGCTTTTTCCTCCTTTCCGTGAAAATTTCCCTGAACTGGCTCAAGGATTATGTCGCCCTCGACGCCTCCGTCGAGGAGGTGAGCCGCGCGCTGACGCTGCTGGGCCTTGAGGTCGAGCAGATCATCCGCACCGGCGCGCCCGTGCTCCAGCACGTCGTAGTCGGCGAGGTGCTCGTGCGCGACAAACACCCGAACGCCGACAAGCTCTCCGTCTGCCAAGTCGATATCGGGCCTGCGGGTGGCGTGAAGACGATCGTCTGCGGCGCGCAAAATTACAAAGTGGGCGACCGCGTGCCGGTTGCGCTCGCCGGCGCCGTGCTGCCGGGAGACTTCGTCATCAAGCAGTCCAAGATCCGCGGCCAATTGTCCGACGGGATGATGTGTTCCGCGAAGGAACTCGGCGTTGCCGAGGACGCGGACGGCCTCCTGATCCTCGACAGCCGCCCCGCGCTCGGCACGCCGATCAACGACGTGCTGCCGCCCGGGGACGTGGTCTTCGATCTCGAGATCACGCCCAACCGGCCCGACTGCCTTTCGCACCTCGGCATCGCCCGCGAGCTCGCGGCGTGGTTCAAGCTCCCGCTCCTTTACCCGCAGGAGAAATTCCGCGGCGAGATCGCCGGCGCGCCGCATCCCGAGCTGCTGCGGAGCGTTTCCGTGCTCTCGCCCGAGGACTGCCCGCTGTACACCGCGCACGTCATCCACGGCATCAAGATCGGCCCGAGCCCGGCCTGGCTGCGCGAGCGTCTCACGGCCGTCGGCCTGCGTCCGATCAACAACGTCGTCGACGTGGGCAACTACGTTATGCTCGAGACCGGCCAGCCCCTGCACGCCTTCGATGCGCGCAAGCTCGGCGGCCACCAGATCGTCGTCCGCCGCGCCGCCGACGGGGAAAAAATCACCACGCTCGATGGCAAGGAGCGCCCGCTCAACAGCCGCATGCTCGTCATCGCCGACGCGACGAAGCCCGTCGTGATCGCCGGCATCATGGGCGGGGAAAACTCCGGCGTCAGCGACGACACGACCGACCTCGTCATCGAGTGCGCGATTTTCCGCCGTCAATCCATCCGGTGGACTTCGCGCCACCTCGGCCTGACCTCCGATTCGTCCTACCGCTACGAGCGCGGCGTGGACCCGCACTCGGCCATCGAGGCGGCCTACCGCGCGGTTGACCTCATCCTCGAGACGGCTGGCGGCCAGGTCGTCGGTCCCGCCTGCATCGTGGGCGGCGACGTTCCGTGGCAGCGCGAAATCGTGGTCACGCACCGCTACATTTGCGACAAGCTGGGTTTCGATATTCCCGCTGCCGAGATGCGCGCCGCGCTGGAGTCACTCGAACTCAACATCGCCCGCGAGGAGCCCACGGAGGACCGCGGGACTGCCTGGTGGGTCACCATCCCCAGCTGGCGCGACGATCTCGACCGCCCCATCGACCTCGTGGAGGAAGTGCTGCGCCTGCACGGCACGGACAAGATTCCCTCCGCCGTGGTGATGGCGCCGGGCCTCATCGGCGATGACGATCCCGTGGTGCTCTTCAACCGGCGCGTGACGGATTACCTCGTCGGCCACGATTTTCACGAGTGCGTGAGCTACACGCTGCGGTCCGCGAAGGAGATCTCCACCTGGGTGTCGCAGACCGCCGCGGTCGAGCTGGCGCTGGCGAATCCGTTCGTTGACGACCAGTCGCACCTGCGGCCCACGCTGATCATGGGCCTGCTGGAGTCGCTCAAGCTCAACCAGTCGCGGGGCGTTGCCGCAACGCAGCTTTGCGAGGTCGGCCGGGTTTTCATCGAGCGCAACGGCCAGAATTACGAGTGCGCCGCCGCCGGGTTCATCATCGCCGATCCCGTGGGTGCGCGCACCTGGCTGCCGCGCGAGCGGGCAGATTTCTTCACGACCAAAAAGCATGTGACGGCCATGGCCGCCGCTGCCGGCGTCGATCTGGCCAAGCTGCCGCTCGTGCCCGTGACGGGTTCCTTCTACGGCTGGCAGGAAGGCCAGTCCGCGGCCGCCGGGGAAATGGCCCACGGCTGGACGGCGCGCTTCGGCCTGCTGAATCTCGCGATGGTCAAGGCGCTGGGTCTCACGGGCAAGGTTTACGCCGGCATTTTCGCCATCCTGCCAGAGAAGCTCACGGGCGAGGCCACGCGCCGGCGCTATGCCGACTTCAGCCTCATGCCGGCCGCGCTGCGGGATTTTGCGCTCGTGGTGGACGAGGCCGTGCAGGCGGACGACGTGCGGCGGACGCTGGGGAAGATCGCCCGCGCCGCCATCGGCAGCGCCTTCACGCTCGAGAGCATCGACGTCTTCGACGTCTATCGCGGCCAGGGCCTGCCCGAGGGCAAGAAGAGCCTGGCGTTCTCCCTCGTGTTCCGGTCGCCGGAACGGACGCTGACCGACGACGAAGTGAACGCCGCCGGGCTGAAGATCCAGGAAGAGATCGCCAAGACCACCCCGTGGCAGATCCGGAAGTGACCATGCCCGCCGCGCCCGATCTCAACCTCGATCACGTGGCGAAGCTCGCCCGCCTGGCGCTCACGCCGGCGGAAAAAGCGCAGTTTGCCTCGCAGCTGGGCGATGTGCTGCACCACATCGAGCAACTCGCGAAGGTGGACGTCACCGGCATCGAGCCGACCGCGCACGCCTTTCCGGTCGTCAATGTCTGGGCCGAGGACGTCGCGCAGCCGGGACTTTCCGTCGAGGCGGCGCTGCGCAACGCGCCCGCGCAGCGCGATAATATGATTCTGGTGCCCAAGGTCGTGGAGTAAGCCATGGCCGCGGAACTGTTTTTCAAGTCCATCGAGGAACTCGGCGCCCTGCTCGAAGCGAAGCAGCTCTCCGCCACCGAGCTCGTGCGCGCGATGATCGCGCGACGCCAGGCGGTCGATGGCCGGGTGAAGGCCTTCAACTCGTCCGACGACGCCGATGCGCTCGCCCAGGCCGCCGCGTCCGACGCGCGCCGCGCCGCCGGCCAGTCGCGGGGCCCGCTCGAAGGCATTCCGGTGGGGTTGAAGGACGTCATCGCCGTCGCCGGCCAGCCGCTCACGGCGTCGAGCAAGATGCTCGCGAACTTTGTTTCGCCCTACGACGCGACTGTCACCGTGAAATTGAAGAACGCCGGCGCCATTGTCTGGGGCCGGCTCAACTGCGACGAGTTCGCCATGGGTTCGTCGACGGAGAATTCCGCGTTCGGTCCGACCGCCAATCCCTGGGACCTCACGCGCGTGCCCGGCGGCTCGTCGGGTGGCAGTGCAGCGGCGCTGGCGGCGGGAGAGGTGTCCGCGACGCTGGGCTCCGACACCGGCGGGTCCATCCGGCAGCCCGCGGCGCTGTGCGGCGTGGTGGGGCTCAAGCCCACTTACGGGCTCGTTTCGCGCTACGGCCTCGCGGCGTTTGCGTCGTCGCTGGACCAGATCGGCCCACTCACGCGGACCGTCACGGACACCGCGCTGATGCTGGGAGCGATTGCCGGCCACGACCCGCACGACTCAACGTCGTTCAAGGCAGAGATCCCGGATTACCGCGCGGAGTTGCAGAAGCGCCGGGGCCCGTGGCGGCTCGGCATTCCGAAGGAGTATTTCGGCGCGGGCCTGGACCCCGCGGTGGCCGCGGCGGTGGAGCAGGCGATCGCGTTTTACCGGGCGCAAGGCTGCACCATCAAGGAAGTCTCGCTGCCGCACACGCAGTATTGCCTCGATACGTATTACATCATCGCGACCGCCGAGGCCTCCTCGAACTTGGCGCGTTACGATGGCATCCGCTACGGCCACCGGGCGAAGGGCGCGAAGGACGGGGTCGATCTTTACGCCCAGTCCCGCGCCGAGGGATTTGGTCCCGAAGTGAAACGCCGGATCATCCTCGGCACCTACGTGCTCTCGAGCGGCTACTACGACGCGTATTACTTGCGCGCCCAGAAGGTGCGGACGCTGATCCGGCAGGATTTCCTGAAGGCGTATCATGAGGTCGACGCGCTGCTCACGCCGACTTCGCCCATGCCCGCATTCAAGCTGGGAGAGAAATCCGACCCGCTGGCGCTGTATCTCTGCGACATCTACACGATCGGCGTGAACCTCGCCGGGTTGCCGGCGCTGAGCCTGCCGTGCGGCTTCACGCCGGCGGGCCTGCCCATCGGCCTGCAGCTCATCGGCCAGCCCTTCCGCGAAGCCGACTTGCTGGCCATGGCCCACACCTACGAGCAGGCCCACGACTGGCACACCAAGCACCCAAGCCTCTGATTTGCCCACGAATCAAGCGAATGAACGCGAATAATTCCTCCTCCATTCGGGCTTATTCGCGTAATTCGCGGGCCCTCCGGTAAAATGAACTACGAAGCCGTCATCGGTCTTGAGGTGCATGTCCAGGTCCGGACGAACTCCAAGGTGTTTTCGCGGGTCGCGGCCGGTTACGGCCACCCGGAGAACACGCTGACGGATCCCGTCGTGCTCGCGCTGCCCGGCGCGCTGCCGGTGATGAACAAGGCCGCGCTCGACGCCATCATCAAGGCCGGCCTGCTGCTCGGCTGCGAGATCGCCCCGGTCTGCAAGTGGGACCGGAAAAACTATTTCTACCCGGACTCACCGAAGAACTACCAGATCTCGCAATACGACCAGCCGATGTGCCTCGGCGGGGCGGTCGAGATCGAGCTGCCGGGCGCGGCCCGCAACGTGATGGGCGAGCACAAGAAGATCCCGCTCACGCGCATTCACCTCGAGGAGGACGTGGGCAAGCTGAACCACTTCGCCACGGACTCGCTCGTCGACTACAACCGCGCCGGCACGCCGCTGATGGAAATCGTCTCGGAACCGGCGATGCACTCGGCCGAGGAGGCGTTTGCGTATCTCACCTCGCTGCGCGCGACGATGATCTTTGGCGGCATTTCGGACTGCGATATGGAGAAGGGTCAGCTGCGGTGCGACGCGAACATTTCCATCCGCCCAGTGGGCCAGACGACGCTCGGCACCAAGGTCGAGCTGAAGAACCTCAATTCCATCTCGTTCGTCCGCGACGGCATCGCCCACGAGATCAAGCGGCAGATCGCCGTGCTGTCAGCCGGCGGCACCCTGGTGCAGGAGACGCGCGACTACGACGGCCAGACGGGCATTTCGCAATCGCTGCGCTCGAAGGAAATGGCCCACGATTACCGCTATTTCCCCGACCCGGACCTGATGCCGGTGAAGGTGGACGAGGTTTGGAAGGCCAGCCTGCGCGCGGAGTGCCCGGAACTGCCCTTCGACAAGCAGCGCCGATTCCTCGAGAAATATGCGGTGCCCTACACGATCACGTCGGTGCTGGTCTGGGACCGGGCGTTGGCCGATTTTTTTGAATCGGCCGCCCAGCTCAGCGGCAAGCCGCACGCGGTGGGCAACTGGATCGTCAACGACCTGTTGCGCGAGCTGGGCGCGGCGAAGCAAACGCTGCCCGAGTCGAAGGTTACCCCCGGCCACATCGCTGCGCTCGTGGCCCTGATCGAGGCTGGTACGTTGCTGCCAAACGCGGCCAAGGAGGTGTTCGTGGAAATGTTCGCGTCAGGTGAGCAACCGGCTGCGGTGGTGGAGCGCAAAGGCCTGAAGGCCGCGCCGGTGAATTCGGACGAGCTCGAGCAGTGGTGCCGTGACGCGATCGCGGCCAATCCCAAGTCCCTTGCCGACTTCAAGGCGGGCAAGGACAGCGCGATCAACGGTTTCAAGGGCTCCGTGATGAAGGCAGCGAAGGGCAAGGCCGACCCGAAGCGCGTGGACGAGACCCTGCGGAAGCTGCTGGCCTCAATGTAGTCAGCGAGCCCTCGGCGGGCTCTGGGCCCTGAGCTGGTTGAACGGGCCTGCTCGCGCTTCAGGGAGCGTCTGCAAGCAGACGGCCTACGGAAGACAAAAGGCCTGTTAGGTTGCGCCCGCGCGTCAGCCGAATAGTTTGGCGTCACCATGAAGACCCCGACTGGTAGCATGAATTCGTTGTCGCGGCGCGAGGCACTCAAGACGATGGGTGCCGGCGCCGCTTTTTTGGGACTGGGTATGATTTCCACCAAGACCTTGGGCGCGGACGCGCCGCCGGCACCGGCGCCCGTCACCGCGTCCGCGACGCAGCCGTTCACGCTGCCCAAGCTCGGCTATGCCTTCGACGCGCTCGAGCCGCACATCGATGCGAAGACGATGGAGATCCACTACACGAAGCACCATCAGGCCTACATCACGAACGCCAACAAGGCGCTGGCGGACCATCCTGAACTGCAGAAACTTTCCGGTCCGCAAATCCTGCAAAGCCTCGCCACCATGCCGGAGAAGATCCGCACGACGCTAAAGAATAATGTCGGCGGGCATGTGAATCATTCATTTTTCTGGCAGGTGATTGGTCCCAACGCCGGCGGCGCTCCCACGGGCGAGCTGGCGACGGCGATCGCCGGCACGTTTGGCTCGTTGGACAAGTTCAAGGCCACGTTTACGGACGCCGCCATGAAGCGCTTTGGCAGCGGCTGGGCGTGGCTTTGCGTGAAGGGCGGGGTGCTGTCGGTTCATTCGAGTGCCAACCAGGATTCGCCGCTCAGCGACGGCGCGGTGCCGGTGCTGGGGCTCGATGTGTGGGAGCACGCCTATTACCTGCACTACCAAAACCGCCGGGCCGACTACGTCACGGCCTTCTGGAACGTCGTCAACTGGACCCAGGTCAGCGCCAACTACACCGCGGCGATGAAAGCCTGACCGCCGGGCGAGGGGCAAAAAAACACCGCCGACGCAGGGTCGGCGGTGCAGGAAAACGAAAGTGGAAAAGCCGCTCAGCGCGCGCGCGCCGTGACGGCGGCCGGGACGGGGGCGGCCGTGCGGACGCCCGCGGGGGCTTTCCCGAAGAACTCGACCATATGGGTCACCTCGGTGTAGCCGCGGGCCTTGAGCGTTTCCTCGATCTGCATCACGCAGCGGCGGAGTTCGGCTGTGGTCTCGGCATCGATGCTCTCGACCTCATTGGTCTCCTTGCACACGAAATGGTAGCCGGTGTTGGATTCGCCGAGGTTGATGGCGTAGAGGCTGGTGCCGTTGTGGTAGAACGAGCGGCGAACCAGGCTAATTTCCTCGAAGGCCGCCAGGCAGCGGTAGACCGTCACCAAGTCGCACGAATCCTGGGCGAGGTCGCCATGGATTTGCTCGATGCTCGCCGGCTGGCTGCGCTGGATGAGCGCGGTCAGGATCGCGATGCGAGGCTGCGTGATGCGCAGTCCCGCCTTCTTGAGTTGCGCGCAAGCGATAGTGATTGGCGTCTGGCCGGACGCAGCTTCGGTTTTATTGCCAACCAACGGGTGATTGGTCTGGGTTGAAGCGATCATTTGTAAGGAATTTGTGACAATGCCCCAGCCCAAGGCTAGGGAAATTAGGCCAAATTAAGACAAGATAGTTGCATTAAGCAAATACGCGGGCCGATTGCGTCTGCTGCCACGTTGCAGGTTGCGCCACCCGGGTGCGTGTGCTAACTCCCTCTGATTCACACCATGCAGGACCCCGATTTCACCGAGATTGTAGGCCTAATTTGCAAGGAAGACCCCCGTTTTGACCGCAAGGCCTACGATTTCATCCGCCTCGGCCTCGATCACGCCGTGAAGGAGTTGAAGAAGAAGGACGCCACGCGCCTGACTCGCTCCCGCCATGTGTCAGGTCCGGAACTCCTTGAAGGACTGAGGATTTACGCACTCGAACAATACGGCCCCCTGTCCAAGACCGTGCTCAATTCCTGGGGCGTGAAGCGGTGCTCTGACTTCGGAGAAATCGTGTTTAACTTGATAGAATACAACGTCTTCAGTAAAACCGACAATGATCGTCGCGAAGACTTCACGGACCTTTACAGCTTTGATGACGCGTTCGTGAAGCCCTTTCTGCCGTCACGCGCGGGCCGGGGTCCGGCGACCAGCACCGAGGCTCTCGGCTCGGTCTGAGCGGTCGGTCCTCTTTCCCTGAATTCATGGTCTCTTCCTTTTCTGCCACGGCCGACCTTCGTTTGCTCGATCCTTTCTGGCGTGAAGCCGTTGAGCGCATTGTGCTGCCGAACGGGCTCACACTGATCCTCAAGGCCGATCGCTCCGCTGCACTCTCATCGGTGCAGGTGTGGGTCAAGACGGGCAGCATCCACGAGGACCGGAATCTCGGCGCGGGGCTTTCGCATTATCTGGAGCACATGCTCTTCAAGGGCACGTCGCACCGCGCCGGCCGGGAGATTTCCGCGACGGTCCAGGCGCACGGCGGCTACATCAACGCCTACACGACCTTCGACCGCACGGTCTACTACATTGACCTGCCCAGCGAACACACCGCCGTCGCGATCGAGCTGCTGGCCGACGCGGTGCTCAACTCGACGCTGCCGGCCGACGAGACGGCCAAGGAAAAGGACGTCATCCTCCGCGAGATCGCGATGACGAAGGACGACCCGGACAACCGCCTGTGGGAGTCGCTGTTTTCGACGGCGTTCCGTGAGCATCCTTACCGCCAGCCGATCATCGGCCACCGCGACGTGTTCTCGGCTGTCACGCGCGAGGACCTCGTGAGCTACTACCGCGCCCGGTACGTCCCGAACAACCTCGTGGTGGTGGTCGTGGGCGACATCGACGTCGCAGCGACGCGGGCCGCGGTTGAGCAGCACTTTGGCGCCGCGCCGCGCATGAAACTCGCACCCGTGCTGGTGCCGGCGGAGCCGCTGCAGCTGGCGGCCCGGGCGGAGCATCGCTTCGAAAAGGTGGAAACAACGCGTGCCGCGCTGGCCTGGCCCATTCCGGGACTGACGCATGACGACGCGCCCGTCCTTGACCTGCTCGCGATGGTGCTTGCGAGCGGCGACAGCTCGGTGCTGTGGCAGGAGATCCGCGAACAAAAGGGACTCGTGCACACCATCGACGCCGCGACCTGGAATCCCGGCACGAGCGGGTTGTTCTGCGTTTCCTTCACGGCGGACGCCGACAAGCGCGAGGCCGCCACGGCCGCGATCCATCACACGCTCGCGCGCTGCGCCAGCCGGGGGTTCACCGTCGGACAATTGAAGAAGGCGCTGCGGCAGCTGGTCGTGGGGGAGATCAACACCCGCAAGACTATGAGCGGCCAGGCCTCGCGGCTCGGCGCCGCCGAGGTCGTCGTGGGCGATCTGGACTTCAGCCGGGCGTATTTCGAGCGCCTCCGCGGCATCACGCCGGCCGACTTGCGCCGCGTGCTGCGGGCCTACGTCGTGCCCGCGCGCCTGACGTCGATCTCGCTGAACCCGGAGTCAGGCGCGCCTTCCACGGGGAATGGCGTCAGCGCCGGCAAGGCGACCGCTGATTTTTCGGAAATCAGGCTCCCCAACGGTGCGCGCCTGTTGCTGCAGCCGGACCACCGGCTGCCGAACCTGCACCTGCGTTTCGTCATGCAGGGTGGACCGCTGTACGAGGAATCCGGCAAGCGCGGTTCAACCGGGCTGCTGGCGACGATGCTCACCAAGGACACGCGGCATCACAGCTCGGCCGAGGTGGCGGAGTTCATCGAGGAGGTTGGCGGTTCGTTCTATCCCTTTGCGGGCAACAACACGTTTGGCCTCGGCCTCGAGGTGCTCCCGCCGGACGCGGCGCGGGCGCTGGCGGTGCTGGAAGAGGCGGTCTGCTCGCCCGCCTTCAAACCCGCGACTTTTGCGCTGGAGCGCGACGCCCAGTTCGCCGCACTGCAGCAGGACGCGGATGATGTCGTCACCTTTGCTCGGAAGCTGGTCCGAAAGAAATTTTTCGGTCCGCATCCCCTCGCCGTTGATGCGCACGGTGACGAGGCGGGCGTCAAGGCGCTCAAGCCCGCGGACCTCGCGGCGCTCCATCGTCGGCTGTGCACCGGCCCCAATGTGGCGCTGGCGGTGACGGGTGACTTTGATCCGCGGAAACTCGTTCCCAAGCTCAAGACCTTCCTCGCCAAGCTTCCCGCGACGGCGGCACCGGTCGTAGCCGCCCAGCGGGGTGGTCCCGCCGAGGTGGGGGATTTCGTCGAGAAGCAGCCCCGCGAGCAGGCGGTCGTGCTGCAGGCGTTTCCCGGGCCCCGGGCGCATGGTCCGGATTTTTATATCGGCGAGGTGGCCGACGAACTATTCAGCGGCATGGCTTCGCGGCTGTTCGAGCGGGTGCGCGAGGAAAAAGGCCTGGCCTATTTCATCCGGTCGGGGCGGGTCATCGGCTTGGACACCGGCATGTTTTATTTCTTCGCGGGCACCCAGCCCGGACGCGAGGGCGAGGTTTTGGCCGAGATCGACGCGGAGATTGCCCGCGTGCAGGCGGGCGCGGTGGAACCGGCGGAACTCGCACGCTGCCAGACCCGGCTGAAAGCCGCGCTGCGGCAGAGCCTGCAGACCAACGCCGCCCGCGCCATGCAGGCGGCGGTCAACGCCCTGCAGGGCCAGCCCATCGAGGACTGGAAGAACCACGACGCCCGCGTCGAGGCAGTCACGATCAGCGACTTGGCCGCGTTTGCGCAGCGCTATTTCCAAAAGCCGCTCCGCACGCAGCTGACCGTGAGGCCGTGAGCCCGCTGGCCGAGCTTTTTCCCGACGGCGATTATCGCTTTCACCTGACGCTCCGGCGGGGCGAACCGGCGGATTTTTTCCGGTCCCGCGACACATCTGGTCGGCTGCTCGCCGAGCGCGCAACTTGGCTGGCCGAGAACCCGGGTCGTTACGCAGCGTTGCAGCCCGAGGGCGAACCGTTGCTGGCCGAGGTGGCGGAACTGGGGGTGCAGGCATGGGGGCTGCCGCCCACGCACTCCGTTCACGGACTCGGCGCCGTGCTGGAACCGGATTTCCTGCTGCTCGCGACTGATATGGGTGGGCAGGGCGCTCCGCGCGCTGCAATCCGCGCGCGGAGCGCACGGACCACCGAAGGCAGTGAGGAAGCAAATGCCGCGCCGGGCGCCTTCCGCCTGCGGGGTGGCGCGCTGTGTTTTCCGACCGGCTGGGCGCTGGAGGAGAAGATCGGAGACACGCTCGACTTCATCCACGGCGCGGTGCCGGGGCTGAACTCCGCGCTGGCGTCGCCGATCCAGCAGTTCCTGGGCAAACTGAAGCCCGGCGTAGCCTTCCTGCGGGACAATTGGGGCATCACGGCCAATGAGGAGCTGAACCAGCATCCAGCACGAGCGCTGCCGCCGCCCGCGCTGCCCGTGGCGCTCGATCGACTCTGGCTGCGCGTCGAGCGCCAGGCTTTGGTGGCGCTCCCGCGCACGGGTGGGGTGTTGTTCGGCATTCGCATCGCGTTGCACCGGCTCGACCAAGTGGCACTGGATCTGGCGGCACGGGCGGGTTTGCGTCGCGCCCTCGCCAGCATGCCGGCGGAGGTCGCGGCTTACAAACGGCTCGACGCCGTGCGCGACGCGGTGATGCGGTTGCTGTAATAGCTCCGACGTGGGTCGGGGTTTATCCCCGACAGGATTTCCGGATATCTGACGTTCCGCCGTCGCCAAGGCTATGGCGGACAGGAAAGCCCGATCCACGGGTGCAGATATGCTCAGCTCGACTTCGGCCCGTCGGCGACGCCGCCGTTCCACTTGAGCTTCGTGCGGACGACGGAGAAATGGGAGTAATCGGGGCGCTGGACGAGTGACAGCTTGAGCTTCGAGATGGAAATCTCGACGGGCGAGCCGATGCCGACCTGCAGGTTGCGCTGGCCGTCGAGGGCGACGAGGAGCTTCGAGTCGTCGGAGCGGTTGAACACCCGCAGGCGGACATTCTCACGAAAGATGATGGTGCGGTTGCTCAGCGTGTGCGGGCAGATCGGCGTCATCGCGATGACCTCCGCGCTCGGGTGCACCAGCGGGCCGCCGGCGGAGAGATTGTAGGCGGTCGAGCCGGTCGGCGTGGAAAAGATCAGGCCGTCGCAATAATAGTCGGTGACGAGTTCGCCGTCGGCGACGACCTCGAGGCGGACGAGGCGCGAGTTGACCTCGTTCTTCACGAGCACGTCGTTGAGCGCGAGACCGCGTTTGCCGGAGCCGGTCGAGCAGTCGAGCATCGAGCGCTGGGCGACCTTGTAGGCGCCATTGAGTACGTCGCCGAAATGCGCGCGGGCCTCGTCGGCGGAAAACGTCGTGAGAAACCCGAGGCTGCCGCGGTTCACGCCGATGATGGGCACCTTTTCCCGCGCCGCCTCGTGGGCGACGCCGAGGAGGGTGCCGTCGCCGCCAATGACGCAGCACGCGTCGACGCCGCGCAGAAACCCGGCGGCCAGCGTGGAGCGTGAAGTCTGTTTGAGTTTCACGCCGGTCTGCTTCGCGACCGCCATCAGCGTGCGCGCCAGGTCGAGGGCGCCGGGCTTGTCCTCGTTGACGACGAAGGCGAGTTTGCGGATGGGCTTCATGGCAAGGGTGGGATTTTCGCCGGTTTACGCGGTGGCGCCAGTTCATTCTGAGCGACTCCAAACCATCTAGCAGGAGGGAGCAGAGTGAGCGGAGACAGTAGGTTTCCGATCCCGACGATTTCCTCTGCTTCCCCTGCTATCTCCTTTTAAATTCCGATTGGTTGAAGGCTCAGGCCTTCTTCAGCCCGAGCAGGAACTCGCGGTTGCCGTCGGCGCCCGTGATCGGGGAGTCCATCGTGCCGATCAGCTGGGCCCCGGCCAGGCTGAGCGCGAAGTCGCGCACCTTGGCGAGGGTGGCTTCCTGCACGGCGGCGTTGCGGATCACGCCGCGGCCCTTGTCGACCTCGGTCTTGCCGGCTTCGAACTGCGGCTTCACCAACGCGACGAGCGTGCCGCCGGCGCGCAGGCACGGCCAGACGGCCGGCAGGACGGAGGTCAGCGAGATGAATGACAAGTCCATCACGATGACGTCGAATTCCGCGCGCGGCAGGTCGGCGGGGTTGAGGTGGCGGGCATGGATCTTCTCGAGGTTGGTCACGCGCGGGTCCGCGCGAAGCTTCGCATGGAGCTGCGCGCGGCCGACGTCCACGCAGACCACGTCCGCCGCACCCGCCTGCAGCACGCAATCGGTGAAGCCGCCGGTCGAAGCGCCGACGTCGAGGACGTGCGCGCCGGTGACATTGAGGGCGAATTTCTCGAGGGCGGCGGACAGCTTTTCGCCGCCGCGGCTGACGAAGCGCGGCGGTTGCTCGACGGTCAGGTCATAATCCTCCGGGAAATCCTTGCCCGGCTTGTCGAGCCGCTCGGTGCCATGCAGCACGCGGCCGGCCATGATGAGGCCCTTGGCCTGGGCGCGCGTGGCGGCCAGGCCGCGCACGACCAGGAGCTCATCGAGGCGAATTTTAGCGGCGGACATGAACCCTCACACCGCCACGCCGACCGCGTTGAGGAAGGCCCGGGCGATGATGGCATGGCCAATGTTGTTCGGATGCACGCGGTCCCAGGCAAGGTTGTTGGCATGCATGTGCTGGAGCGGGGTGTTGAACGCGGCCTGCGTGTCGATGAAGAGCGCCTGGTGCTTCGCGGCGGTCTTTTTGACGATGGCGCCGTATTCGTCCATGCGGGCGCGCATGGCGTCGGCGGGGTTGGGCTCGATGTAAAACGGGGACATGAGCACGAGGTTTTTCACCTTGGATTTGGTCGAGGCGACGAGTTCGTCGAGGGTCTGGGCGTAGACCTCGGGTGAGACGTGGATCTCGGTCTGGCGCGGCAGGTCGAACTGCCGCCAGACGTCGTTGACGCCGATCATGATGACGAGGCAGTCGGGCTTCAGGGCGATGACGTCGGTCTGCCAGCGGGCCTTGAGGTCGAGGACGGTGTTGCCGGAGGAGCCCATGTTGACGACGCGGATGGCGCAGCCGGGGTCGGTGGCGTAGAGGAGCCCCTCGACCAGCGAGACATAGCCCTTGCCGAGGGCGCCGAAGAGGCCTTCCCCAACGGGACGGGCGCGTTCGCAGTCGGTGATCGAGTCGCCAATGAAGACGACCTTGCTGTGCGGGGCGATTTTCATCGGCCGAGGAGATAAACCACGAAACACACGAAAGACACGAAATTCGGCCTTGGAACAAGCGACGCAGAAGGGTGCGGTGGGTTTCTTAGCCGGAAGCCAGGAAGCCAAGAATCGATCCGTTTCCTGGGTTCATGGCTTCCGGCTTAAATCCGGTTTTGCTCCTCCTGGCTTTTCCGATCATGAGGATCGGTCTGGTTTTTTGCGCATTTTTGCGCCTCTTTGTGGCCACCCCTCCCATGAAATTTGCAATCCGGTCCTTGGCTCTGGCTTTATTCCTCGGCGTCCTGCCACCCGGCCTCATCGCGGCGACCGAGCATTACACCATCGCCGTCATCCCGATGGGGACGACGCATGAGTATTGGAAGATGATCCACGCGGGCGCGCTGCAGGCGCAGGCGGAGTTGAAGGCCGGCGGCACGGACGTGGAGATCATCTGGAAGGGCCCGCTGCGCGAGGACGACCGTGACCAACAGGTGCAGGTCGTGGAGAATTTCATCGGCCGGCGGGTGAGCGGAATGGTGCTAGCGCCGCTGGACCACCGCGCGCTCGTGGCTCCCGTGGAGCAGGCGGCGGCGGCGGGCATCCCGGTGGCCATCGTGGACTCGGGTTTGGATTCCAAGACGCCGGTCAGCTACATCGCCACGGACAACTACAAGGGCGGCCAGCTCGCGGCGGACCGGCTGGGCGAACTGCTGCACGGGCAGGGCAATGTCATCCTGCTCCGCGTGCAGGTCGGCTCGGGCAGCTGCGAGGCGCGCGAGGCGGGATTCCTGGCGGAACTCGCGGCGAAGTTTCCCGCGATCAAGGTCATCTCGTCCAACCAGCACGGCGGCGCCACGCGCGACACGGCGATGGCGGCGTCACAGAATCTGCTCAACCGCTACGGCGCGCAGGTGAACGGCATCTTCACGCCCAACGAATCCACCCAGGCCGGCATGCTGCTGGCGCTGAGCAACGCCGGCCTTGGCGGCGGCAAGGTGAAGCTCGTCGGCTTTGCCAACAGCGCCTCCTTCAACGACGCCTTCAAGCGCAACGATCTCCAGGGCATGATCCTGCAGGACCCGGTAAAGATGGGCTATCTCGGAGTGAAGACGATCGTCCAAGTCCTCCGCGGCGAAAAAGTCCCGGCGGTGGTGGACACCGGCGTTTATCTCGCAACGGCGGAGAACCTCACTGACCCGAAAATCGCAGGCCTGATGGCACTGCCGAAGTGACGGGCGCCAATGCCCTGCGACCTAGGTCGGGGTTTATCCCCGATCTTCTTTTCGGAGTATTGGTCTTAAAGCCCGACCTACGGGGACTGATTCAATTCGCCACCAGCGGGAACAACTCCTGGTCCATCTTCTGGCCGATCTTGAGCTTGAGCGGATCAGTCGTCTGGTGGGGGCTGCCGCTGTAGGTCGTGCCGTCGGGGATGTAGATGATGGCGATCGCCTCGCGCAGGCCGTCGGAACGGTTGGGTCCGGCGTAGTGGAAGGTCATGCCGTTGTGCACGGTGACGGATCCGGCCTTGAGCTCACAAGTGACGGGTTTGATGCCCTTCGTCTGCGGGGCGACGGCGTAGAGGTCCTGCGGGTCGCCGAGATTGACGGGCTCGATATCGAACATCCGGTGCGTGCCGGGAATGAAGGACATGCAGCCGTTGGAAATCGTGGCGTCGCGGAGTGCCACCCAGATGGTGAGCTGGTGCATCTTCTGCTGGTGCGGCCAATAGGGCGTGTCCTGGTGCCACGGGGTTTTCGCGCCGGTGTGCGCCTCCTTGAACAGCGCGTGGTCATGCCAGATCCGGACGCTGGCGCCCATCAGCTGCGCGGCGATGCGACCGAGCCGATGGGAAAGCACGAAGGGCTTAACCTTCGGGTAGCGGTGCCAGAGGTTCACGCACTGGATGAAGATCTGCTCGTAGCTGCCCTTCACGCGGTTGGGATCGAGATCGCGCGTGTCCTCCTTGACGGCAGCCTCGACCGCATCGCGGAAGGCAACGAGATCTTCACCAGTGAAGACATCGTTCAGTTGGATGTAGCCGTCGCGCTGGTAGGCGGTGATTTGCGCGGGCGTGAGGGGATATTCGTCGGTCACGGGATAATGGAGCTAAATGAACGAACTGAACCGGGCGGTGGCGTCAAAGTTTTTGTCGCGCCGGGGACCAGCAAGTGGTCCGGCCGCCGATTTCGGCGCGGGCGAGGGAGGTGCCAGTGCGCGGGTCGCGTCCGCCCGCCTCCCAGCGGTGCCAGAAGAGCCAGGTTTTGGGAATATGGGCGTTGAGATCCGGTGGCAGGTAACTGCCGCGTCCGGCGATGGTGTCGAGCGCGAGCCGGCAGACCCGGCCACACTCTCGCCGCAGGGACTTCACTTCGGCGGGCCTGAGCGATCCGGCCAGGCGACGCGGATGGATCGAGGCGCGCCAAAGGATTTCGTCGGCCATCCAGTTGCCGATGCCGGGGAAGCGCTCCTGCATCAACAACACGGCCTTGATGGGCGCGCGGGCGCGGCGTTTCAGGAACGCGCCGACGGCCTCGACGGTAAATTGGGGCGAGAGGATGGGCGGCGCGATTTTCGTCCACCAAATGGGAGCGGTGTCGCCGGCGTGGAACTGGACGCGGCCGAACATCCGCGGATCCGAGAACACCAATTTGCCCTTGGCGATGGTGAGAATGAGATGGTCGTGGCGGAGCGCGATGTAGCCCTGCGGTTCGACGCGCAGCTCGCCGCTCATGCCGAGATGAACGCCGAGCCATGCCGTCGCCTTGCGTCCGGACGAAGCACTGCGGAAACGGAAGAGCATCTGTTTCGCCTGGGCCTCCGACGAAACGTAGGCGGCACCCGTGAGCGCGCGGCGGAGGGCGGCGGGGTTGGCGCCGCGGAAGATTTTCGCGGCCGGATGCAGCTCGACCGATTTGACCCGCCGACCGGCGGCGGCCTGGGCCCAGCGTTTGCGGAAAAACTCAACCTCGGCGAATTCGGGCATGATAGTGGTAGAGGTGGGAACTATTTTGACCACGGATAACGCGCAGAAACACGGATCGATCCAGACCGACGACGTATTTTAACAGGAGGCAGCTGAGGAAGCGGAGAGAGTAATGGGTTCAAATCGCTCTGCTTCCTCGGCTATCTCCTGTTAAGATCCGAATCAGCTCAGGGTGGCGGCGAATTCGGCGAAGCTGGGGTAGACGGGGATGAAGTTGGCGGCGATCTCGGGGATGGTCGCGGGGTCGACCTTACCGGTGCGAACGACAGCAACGTTGATGTCGGCGGCGAGGGCTGCGCCGACGTCGGCGGCCGAGTCGCCGACCATCCAGCACTGTTCCGGCTCGAGATTATGCTGTTTCATTTGCTCGAGTATGAAGCGCGGCGACGGCTTCCGATATTCCACGGGCTGGCCCGGAGCCTCGGGGGCGATGCCCACGGCGGTGAAGAGCGGCGAGCCAAGGCCGAGCAGCTCTTCCATGCGGGCGTTGACGCGGTGCGTGTCCTCGAGCGTGTGCAACCCGCGGCCGATGCCGGACTGGTTGGTGAAGAGAAAGAGCAAGTAGCCCAGCGCTTGGGCGCGGCGCAGACCGTCGGCGGCGCCGGGGATGAGCTCCACGCCGGCCGGATCGGCCAGGTAAACCTTGTCGATGATCAGCGTCCCGTCGCGGTCGAGGAACAGCGCCTTGCTCATGACTCGTGCGCGACGTAGGCCGTGAGCTCGGCGGGGGTGACGGTGGCGGTGCCGACCTTGCCGACCACGACGCCGGCGGCGGCGTTGGAAAAATGGGCGGCGGCCTCGAGGTTGGCGCCGGCGGTGAGCGCGAGCACGAGTGCGGCGAGCGACGTGTCACCGGCGCCGGAAACGTCGAACACTTCGCGCGCGGCCGTGGGGATGAGCTTCTGGATCTTGCCTTTGGCGCTAAGCAGCATGCCGTCCTCGCCGAGGGTGATGACGAGGTTCTTTGTCCCGTAAAGTTTATCCAGCTTGGCGCAGACCTCGGCGGCGGGGTAGGGCGTGTGCGGCAGGAGCTTGATGCCGGCGAGCTGGAGCGACTCGCGCTTGTTGGGCGTGATCAAATCGAGCCCCTGGAACGAGAGGTGGCGGCGCGGCTTGGGGTCGAGCGCGATGAATTTGCCCGCGGCATGGGCGAGCTTCGTCACACGGGCTATGACCTCGTCGCTCAGGATGCCCTTGGCATAGTCGGAGAGAATCACGGCGTCGCAGGCTGAAATTTGTTTCGCGAGCAACGTCTCAGCCTGGCTGGCGGTGACGTGGTAGGCGGCCGGCGGATCCTCGCGGTCGATGCGGCACAACTGCTGGCCACGTGCCATGACGCGCGTTTTCAGGATGGTCTGGCCGGAACCGGGGGTGCTCAGCGTGTCGATGCCGTGGTCCTTCAGCTTGTCGCGGAGGCTGGCGCCGGCCTGGTCCCGGCCGAAATACCCGGCGACGGTGCAATGGGCGCCAAGGGAAGCGATGTTGAGCGCGACGTTGCCGGCGCCGCCGGCGGTGTTGAATTCCTCGGAAACGTCCACGACCGGGACCGGGGCCTCGGGCGAGATGCGCGAAACGTCGCCCTTGATGTAGTGGTCCAGCATCACGTCGCCGACGACGAGGATGCGCAGGCGGGCGATTTTCTTGAGGAGGCCGGGCAGGTCTTTCATCGGATTTCCCATTCGTAGGGGTATTTGGAAAGCATCTTCGGCGCGCGGTCGGTGACCTGCACGACGTCCTCGATGCGGCAGCCGCCGAGGCCGGGGTAGTAGAGGCCGGGCTCGACGGTCACCACCGCACCCTTTTTCAGCGTCATCGAGACGGTGGGGCTCATCCGCGGCATCTCGTGAACGGCGAGGCCGAGGCCGTGGCCGGTACCGTGGAAGTAACCAATTGAGCCGTTCTTCGTGTGCTTCGTCTTGTAGCCCGCTTCGACAAACGTGTCGGCGACCTTGGTGTGCACGGCTTTGCCGTCCACGCCGTCGCGGATCATGCGGATCGCGGCGAGCTGAGCGGCGCGGACAGTGACGACGAGTTTGCGCTGGGCGTCGTTGGCGCGTCCGCGGAGGAAGGTGCGGGTCATGTCACCGAAGTAACCGGTCGTCGTGACGCGCGGGAAAATATCGAGGATGATGAGATCGTTGGGCCGGAGCGGGCCGGAGCCGCGGTTGTGCGGATCGCAGGCCTGGTCGCCGCCGGCGACGATGGTGTCGAGGGAGGTGCCGCCCTCGCGCAGGATGGCGCTCTCGATGGCGAAACGGAGAATTTCGGACGTGAGCGGCCGGCCGGCATAGCGGAGCGTGCGGCCCTTCGGCCGGGAGGCGCGGAGGACGGCCTCGGCGGCGGCGAAGCCGACGGAGCTGAGGCGGTTGCCCTCGCGGATGGCGGCGGCCTCGGCGTCGGACTTGATCTCGCGCTCGGGAAACATCGCGCCGTTGGCCGGCTCGAGTTTCACGCCGAGGGCGCGCAGTTTCAGGAAGAGGGCGACGGGAAAGTCGTCGGGGATGCGGAAGCCGCGGAGGTGGTAGGCGCGTGCGAGTTCGGCGATGATCTCGGCGGGGCCGACCTTGCGGCGGGGCCAGCGCGCGGTGGCGCGGGCATGCCAGGCG
>TBL_comb47_HYPODRAFT_10001477_pt1 | contig 30586 bp, 28 predicted proteins | sample TroBogypolimnion_40_FD_10682 | JGI IMG/M metagenome (IMG submission 10682) | reverse complement strand
CAATTCCGCTCACGCTGCCGCACTTCACCCTCATCGGTGCTACAACGCGCGCAGGCTTGTTGCCTAGCCCATTGCGAGATCGCTTTGGCTTCACCGCGCAGTTGGATTTTTATGCAGAGAGCGAACTTTCGACAATTGTCCGACGAAGCGCAGCGTTGATCCAGGTTCCCATCGACGAGGATGCGGTCACCGAGATCGGCACTCGCTCGCGCGGTACCCCACGCGTCGCCAATCGCCTCCTGCGCCGAGTGCGCGACTATGCCGAAGTTCATGGCAATGGCGAGATAGATCTAGCCGCTGCCCAATCTGCTTTAGAAATGTATGAGGTGGACTTAATTGGATTAGATCGCCTCGACCGTACCTTGCTGGAAATTCTCATTAAGAAGTTCAACGGAGGTCCAGTGGGTCTGACCACCCTGGCGATGTCGATGGGCGAAGAGGCAGAGACCCTTGAGGGCCTTGCAGAGCCATTTTTGCTGCGCAAAGGGCTATTGGCTCGAACTCCGCGCGGGAGGATGGCGACGGCTTCTGGATGGGCCCACCTGGGGCTGACGCCGCCACAGGCAGAGCTCGGCATTTTCGACATGCCACCGCTTGATGCCTAGACTTGCGTCTTATGTCTGCCAACATTTCCAAATCCATTAAGTCCCAGGCGAAGCCCGGACGAACCCTTGCCATCCTGGCCATCATTTTGGTCGCCTTTAGCGCTCTGGCCTTGATCCAGAATGACAAGGTAAAACTCGGGTTAGACCTTCGCGGAGGAACCAGCGTGACCTTGCAACCTCGTGTTGCTAAGGGTGGGAGTGTCTCTTCTGCGGCGATCACGCAAGCAGTGGCGATCATTCGCCAACGCGTCAACTCTCTTGGCGTAGCCGAGAGCCAAGTGACAGCGCAAGGAACTGGAAATAATCAACAGATCGTTATTTCAGTACCCGGCGATACCGGAACTCGGATTGTTGATCTAGTTGGCCAGACCGCAGAGCTTCGCTTCCGCCAGGTATATGCAGTGGGCGCAGCTAGCGCGAAAACGACTTCTACATCATCTACTTCAACTACGACAGTTACTGTTCCAAAGCCAGGAGCGAAGGCGACTCCTACTCCAAAGGCCTCTACACCTGCAGCTGTTACCCCAACGTTTCCTACGGGGGTGAGCGCAGATCTCAATACAAAATTTGGTCTACTGGATTGCACCAAGGCTGCCAATCGCCAAGGTGGAAATATCGATGATCCAAGTGCGCCTTTAGTTGCTTGTAATCGCGATGGAAGCGGCAAATATATTCTTGGACCGGCCGAAGTAGTCGGAACTGATGTGGCATCTGCTAGCGCTAACCTGGATCAGACAAATGGAAATGGTTGGATGGTCCTTCTGAACTTCACCGGATCGGGTACAACCAAATTCGGTGCGATTACTACTCGCGTTACAAAGTTGCCTTCTCCGCAGAATCAGGTTGCCGTTGTTCTCGATGGATTGGTCTATACCTCTCCACAGATCAATCAGGCGATTACTGGCGGAAATGCGCAGATCACTGGAAACTTCACTCAACTCCAAGCTTCGGAGCTCGCAAACGTACTAAAGTACGGCGCTCTTCCACTCGCCTTCGATCGTGGCAATGTTGAGCAAGTTTCACCAACACTTGGCGCTAACCAATTACATGATGGACTGCTCGCCGGACTACTCGGTTTGATCCTCGTGGTTCTGTACTCAGTCTTCTACTATCGCGGGCTTGGCGTTGTAAGCGTTGGTTCCCTCTCGGTAGCTGGTGGAATCACATACCTCCTCTTCCTGCTCTTGGGGAAGTGGATTGGATTTTCTCTATCGCTGGCTGGCATCGCTGGAGCAATCGTCTCCATCGGTATCACCGCCGACTCATTTATCGTTTACTTTGAACGCTTGCGCGATGAAGTACGCGATGGTCGATCGCTGCGAACAGCTGTTGATACCGGCTGGACGCGTGCAAAACGCACGATCATTGTGGCCGACTCCGTCTCCTTGATTGCTTCTGCACTTCTTTACTTCTTCGCAGTCGGAGATGTACGAGGCTTCGCGTTCACTCTCGGGTTAACAACCCTCGTCGATCTTCTTGTGGTCTTCTTCTTCACCAAGCCGTTGGTCACGTTGTTGGCACGGGTGAATTTCTATTCAAGCGGGCAGCGATTATCTGGATTCTCCGCAAAGAGCTTGGGTGTTGTCACAGGAAAGGACGTCGCATAAATGTCACGTTTATCTGGAATGGGTGGACGTCTCTATCGAGGCGAAAAATCCTTCAACATTATTGGCAACCGTCGCCGCTTTTATGCGCTTTCTGGAATAGTAATTCTGATCGCCGCAATCTCTTTGAGCGTGCAAGGTCTCAAACTTGGTATCGAATTCAAGGGCGGCTCACAATTTACGCTGACCTCTCCTGGCGCAACAATTGCGATGGGACAGCAGGCGGTAACCGATAGCGGAATCACATCTGAGACGATTGTTCAGAAGATCGGAACCGACAAGATCCAGATCACTACAAAATCTTTGACCAATGCGCAGAACGATGCAGTTGAAAATGCCATTGTTAAAGATTTCAAGGTCGCTATTGGCAATATCAACGTAATGAGTATCGGACCTTCTTGGGGCAAAGACATTACGCACAAGGCGATCCAAGCTCTGATCGGATTCTTGCTGGTTATTTTGCTTTACTTAGGCCTTGCATTTGAGCCAAAAATGGCGCAAGCGGCAATTGTTGCTGTACTACATGACGTGTTCATCACGGTAGGTATTTACGCTCTCGTCGGATTCGACGTTACTCCGGCGACCGTCATTGGATTCCTGACGATTCTGGGTTACTCGCTGTATGACACTGTCGTCGTCTTTGACAAGGTACGAGAGAACACCCGTTCGATCACGAGCACGGGCAAGTACACCTATTCTCAAGCTGCCAACCTCGCGGTTAATCAGACTCTGGTACGTTCCTTCAATACCTCGTTGATTGCTCTCCTTCCCGTAGCATCGATTCTCTTCGTAGGAGCTGGACTTCTGGGTGCGGGAACTTTGAAAGATCTCTCCTTAGCCCTCTTCATTGGCCTGGCTACCGGAACCTATTCCTCCATCTTTATCGCAACACCTATCTTGGCTACCTTGCGTGAGCGTGAGCCTGCCATGAAGGCGTTGGCTAAGCGTGTAGCGCAGCGTGGACCACAGGCTCCAGGAGAAGTTGTCGTAATCGCAGGAGTTGCTGACACTGCGAATATTGTTACTTCTACGCACTCGAAGGAGAACCGCGATCGCGGTCCTCGTAATCAACCCAAGCGCAGAAGCCGTCGCTAAATTTCATTGAGAGGGGTGATAAGCGATGAACACGCTTTTAGCTCCTCTTGCCCAAACTCTTACCGCCAATCTTCCTGAGTTTAAGAGCGCTGAATTAGAGCGCGCTTTTGATGTAGCTAGCCACGCCCATTCCGGTCAAGTTCGTAAATCGGGGGAGCCATACATAACTCATCCCGTCGCTGTAGCGGAAATTCTGGCCGATTTAGGAATGGATCAGGCGACCATTACCGCCGCATTGCTTCACGATACAGTTGAAGACACGCCTTACTCGCTCGACACATTGCGGAGTGAATTTGGCGATGAAGTCGCGGAGCTCGTAGATGGTGTTACGAAGTTAGATAAGTTGACCTATGGCCCCACCGCAGAGGCAGAAACCCTTCGCAAGATGGTTGTCGCGATGTCTAAAGATATTCGTGTTCTGGTCATCAAATTGGCCGATCGACTCCACAACGCACGTACCTGGCAATTCGTCTCACCGGAAAGTGCAACGCGCAAAGCGCGAGAAACCCTGGACATATACGCGCCCTTGGCCCACCGGCTAGGTATGAATGCCATTAAATGGGAATTGGAAGATCTCTCTTTTAAAGTCTTGGAGCCGAAAAAATACGATGAGATCGAAAGACTTGTCAGCGAGAGACAACCACTGCGCGAAAAATTTACCAGTGAAGTTACAGACCAGATTACACGCGATTTAGCAGCCGAGGGAATCAAGGCGACGATCAAGGGTCGGCAGAAACATTTGTACAGTGTCTTTCAGAAGATGATTGTACGGGGACGTGAATTTGGAGAGATATACGACCTGGTAGGCATTCGGGTCATTGTGGATGATGTTCGGGATTGTTACGCAGTTCTTGGTGCCATCCACGCTCGCTGGAGTCCTATTCCTGGGCGATTTAAAGACTATATCGCGATGCCTAAATTCAATTTGTATCAATCTTTACACACCACGGTGATTGGCCCCAATGGAAAAGCGGTTGAAATTCAAATCCGCACGGCTGATATGCATGCGCGAGCCGAATTTGGTATCGCGGCCCACTGGAAATATAAAACCAAAGGGGTGAAGAGCGCTGACAACGACCCAGGTGTCATATGGCTCAAGCAGCTTCATGAGTGGCAACAAGAGAGTGAAGATGTTGGTGATTTTCTTGACACATTGCGCTATGACCTGCGGACCCCGGAAGTATTCGTTTTTACACCTAAGGGGAGCGTAGTAGCACTTCCTGCCGGTTCAACGCCAGTGGATTTTGCATACGCTGTCCATACCGAGGTGGGCAATCGCTGCGTTGGCGCAAAGGTCAATGGAAAGTTGATTCCATTGGAGTCAGCTCTCACCAATGGCGATGTCGTTGACATCGTTACAAATAAAAGCTTAAACGCCGCCCCGAGTCGTGACTGGCTTAACTTTGTAAAATCTCCACGCGCACGATCTAAAATCAAAGCCTGGTTCTCGAAGGAACGAAAAGAAGAGGCTATTGAAGCTGGCCAAGAGTCGATTGCTCGTCAGATGCGCAAGGCGGGAATGCCTTTGCAAAAGATTTTGGCTGGACAGGCAATACTCGAACTTGCTCATGATTTGCACTTTCCGGATATTGAAGCCCTGTACGCCTCTGTTGGCAATGGTCACGTCTCCGCCGCATCAGTTGTAGAAAAGCTCTCCCATCAGCTTGGAAATGATCCGCAAGAGCCGGAAGATAATATCGAACACCTCTTCCGTCGCCCCACCGTTTCGAAGCGAAACTCATCGGGGGTTGATGTTGAAGGAGCCGGCGATCTGCTCGTGAAGTTGGCTCGTTGCTGCACGCCGGTTCCTGGCGATGAAATAACGGGCTTTGTTACAAAAGGTAGCGGTGTAAGTGTTCACCGCGCAGATTGCATCAATGTCAATGATCTCAAGGAACACCAAGGAGATCGCATCGTTGAGGTTAAATGGAACAACAGCGCACGTTCCTTATTCCTGGTTAATATCCAAGTCGAAGCTTTAGATCGTTCAGGTTTGCTTTCTGATATCACCAGAACGCTTTCTGATCAGCATGTGAACATTTTGAATGCCGCGGTCAGTACCAGCAAGGATCGCGTCGCCTTATCCCGCTTCACCTTTGAGATGGCAGATGCGCTCCATCTCGATACCGTTCTATCAGCCGTTCGCAGCGTCGCAGGTGTCTACGACGTCTATCGCGTTACGAATAACTGAAAGTTACTTCTTAAAGTCGGCTAAGCCCTTTTGAGCTTCAGTGAGCCATGATTTACGAGCAGCTGCAGCTTCACGAGCAACCATGGCTTTGGCAGTCTGCCCAGCGGCTTCGGCCTTAGTAGCCTGCTTCTCATAATTTTCAATTGCATCGAGTAAACCTTGAACAACTGTATTGGCATGAGCGATAGCAGTCGGATCGCTGCGGCGAGCAACTTCCTCGTGGAGCGAATCAATCTCGATCTGCACTTTCTCTAGACGAGCTTCCAGGGCGGCTCGTTTTGTGCGCTCAGTCATTCCAATGCGATCCCACTTTTCGTGAAGATCGTGGAATTTATGACGAGCAGATTTGACATCGCTCACCGGTAACAGGGCCTCAAATTGTGAAATCAACTCTTCGCGCTTGGCGAGGTTGGTGGCCATTGTTCCTTGGCGCTTCTCTAAATCGGCTTTCTTCGCCGCAAAGAAGGCATCTTGAGCGCTCTTAAATTCATCCCAGAGACGAGTATCTACGCTCTTCTTCCCGCGACCGGCGGCCTTCCAGGCATCCATAAGCTCTTTAAACCGATTTGCAGTCGCGAGCCACTCTTTGGAAGTAGCCAACGCCTTGGCCTCTTCGATGAGGGCAGCTTTCGACTGAGTGACGAGTGCGGTCTGGCTTTCGAGTTGTGCAAAATGGGTTCGGCGGCGCTTATCAAACTTATTACGGGCGCTGGAAAAACGCTTCCATAGATCTGCATCTGCTTTCTTATCCAATCGTGGCGCGGCTTTCCACTCATCAAGCAGGGTTTTTAAGCGATCCCCGGTTGACTTCCAACTTTCTGAAAGGGCGAGGGATTCGGCTTCAGTTACCAATTTCTCTTTAATCTCTGTTGCTTCGACGCGTTTGGCTTCCTTCGCTGCGTTCTCTATGGCCTTGCGAGCTTCGTATGCAGCCTTATGACCTTCTATGAGTTCTGGAATCTGATCGACAGATTTGGCCAGAGTCGCAAGATCTCCGACCCCATTGAGGTTGAGGATCTGCTCTTTCAATTTTGTTACAGCTGTATGTGCATCGCTTGGAACCATTGCTCCGCTTTTGATACGGGCGGCAAGAAGTGCGACTTCTGATGCAAGAGATTCAAATTTTCTAACAAAATATGCAAGGGCTTCTTCGGCGCTCTTGCCAGGGTATGAGCCGACTGCGCGTTCACCTTCAGGAGTGGTTACATAAACTGTTCCATCATCACCTACGCGACCGAATTTTGCTGGATCGCCGATTAACGCTGATGCTGCACTGAGATTCTCTGGAACTGACATGACGTACTCCTTAGGTTGCGCGTCGAGTGCTTTTACTGGATCGGTCCAGGTGAGGCACTTTCCGTTATCGGATGACTCTGGCTAAGCCCGCTTTGGAGCGGGTTTACTCCTCTGATCAGGTTTAATCAGGGCTTAACGGTACCCTTAAAGCCTCTACCTGGGAAAATTGGTACCCCAGACCGTTGAAAAGTAGGCCTATTGAGTGATTCTTGAGGTGGTTCAGGCCCAATATTTTGGGACAAATTGTTGGATCTTTGCCAGCGGGGAGAATTCCGAGTGTTTTATCGTCGACCCAGGTATCGCCGTCCCAGACCTTGTGGGGCAGATAGGCGATGTTATTGCCCGGCACAACCTCAAGCCTATCGCCACCATCGTCACTCACGGGCATTTAGATCACACTTTTTCGGTGCATGCCTTTGATGAGAAGTATGGCGTGGCCACGTACATTCACCCGAAAGATCGTGAATTTTTAGCCAATCCATTAGGGCTGTTAAACGCCAACGGACCGATCGCTCCGTTGCTTCACGAGATGGGCATAACGAGTTTTGATGAGCCGACTGATGTGCGCGAATTGCTCGATGGCACCTCGATTGAAATTGCGGGTTTCACTCTAAAGGCTCGTCATGCGCCAGGTCATACTCCTGGATCCACGGTCTTTGTGGTCAACGACCAGTACTTGATCAGTGGAGATGTGCTTTTCCGGAACTCAATTGGAAATACAACTAGTCGATTGGGTTCCAACGAAAGCATGAAAAAGACGCTGCGCAATGTGATACTTCCTCTGAATGATGACCTAATTGTGCTCCCAGGGCATGGCCCGGAAACTACAATTGGCCGAGAACGGAAGAACAATGACTATTTGCAAGATCGATACTTAAGGAGTGCTGACTGATGGCGAAGTTCCAAGCACCTAAAGGCGTAAGCGAGTATGTCCCTGACCGCTCATCCCACTTTGATTATGTGCGGAACGTTCTTATCGAATCCGCCGTTGTCACTGGATATCAGTTGATGGAACTTCCGGTATTTGAAGATACCGAACTCTTTACCCGTGGGGTGGGGGAGTCAACCGATGTAGTTCGCAAGGAGATGTACACCTTTGAAGATCGCGGTGGACGCTCGATCACGTTGAGGCCTGAAGGAACAGCTGGCGTGATGCGGGCCGTTATTGAACATAACTTAGATCGAGGCCAACTTCCAGTAAAGGTTTATTACTCCGGTGCATTTTTCAGAGCAGAGCGGCCCCAGGCGGGTCGATATCGCCAGTTCTACCAGGTTGGGATCGAAGCGATCGGGGTTGCCGATCCTAGAATTGATGTAGAGGTGATTGCGGTAGCGGAACGTGCATTCCGACAATTAGGGCTGAAGAACTATCGCCTTGAAATAACCTCTCTCGGTGATGCCCTGACTAGAGAGAACTATCTCACCGACCTTCGAGTATTCATATCGACGATCGCCCTTGATGAAGAGACCAGCGCTCGAGCCCTTATAAATCCGCTACGTCTATTCGATGACAAACGCCCCGAGGTAAAAGAAGCGATGAGCAAAGCCCCGGTGTTGATGGATTATTTGACTTCCGAAAGTGCGGCAGATTTTGCCAAGGTCAAAGAGTTGTTAGGTGCCCTAGACATAGCTTTCGTAGTGAATACTCGTATGGTGCGCGGATTGGACTATTACACCGGCACGGCATTTGAATTTGTTCACAACGATCTCGGTGCACAATCGGGAATAGGCGGCGGTGGCCGATATGACGGGTTGATGGCACAACTTGGAGGACAGGAATTGTCCGGTATTGGTTTTGGGCTCGGAATCGATCGAGTCCTCTTGGCGCGCGAGGCAGAGGGCCTTTCTCTGCCAGATGGGTTAGGTCTAGATCTCTACATAGTTCCACTTGGAACTGGTGATGCTGCTCTTGCCGTAGCCGAGCAGTTGCGCCAACGCGGGATTCGCGTGGATTTAGCTTTCGGAGATAAGGCGCTCAAGGGAGCGATGAAATCCGCAGATAAGAGCGGTGCTAAGTACTCAATCGTCCTCGGAGTCGATGAAATCTCCTCTGGGGTCATCTCTCTCAAGGAGATGAAATCAGGGGTGACCTCTTCGGTTACTCTTAGTGCTTTAGCCAATGAATTAATCGAACGTATCGCAAACCTTGGAGAGCACCCTTAATATGTTACGCACACACGATGCTGGATCACTTTCAAAGTCCGATGTAGGTTCCACGGTTGTATTGGCTGGCTGGGTTGCTCGTCGCCGGGATCATGGCGGCGTTGCATTCATCGATCTCCGTGATGCATCTGGAGCAGTCCAAGTTGTCATCAAAGATGATATTGCTGGTGCCCTACGGGCTGAATGGTGTGTTCTTATTACTGGAGTTGTCAGAGTCCGACCAGAAGGCAATGAAAATCCAAATATCGCAACCGGATCTATCGAGATTGATTGCCAGAATCTGGAAGTACTCAGCGAGGCAGCGGCGCTTCCGTTTCCTGTAGATAGCGGAGATGTTTCAAACATTAGCGAAGAGATTCGTCTGAAGTATCGATACTTAGATCTGCGCAGAGAAGGTCCTTCCAAGAATTTGCGCCTGCGCTCACGGGTTACATCCACCATTCGCACAGTGATGGATCGCCTAGATTTCTTAGAGATTGAAACTCCCTATTTGACTCGTTCAACTCCCGAAGGGGCCCGCGATTTCTTGGTTCCGGTTCGGCTGCAACCCGGCAGTTGGTATGCCTTGCCACAATCTCCGCAATTGTTTAAACAGTTACTTATGGTCGCGGGTATGGAACGTTACTATCAGATCGCTCGCTGTTTCCGCGACGAAGATTTTCGCGCCGATCGTCAGCCAGAATTCACGCAATTAGATATCGAAATGTCATTTGTTGATCAAGAAGATATTTTGCGGGTCGCTGAGGAGATTCTGGAAGAGGTTTTCAATAAGACGGTGGGTTATCAAATTCCACGACCTATTCCCCGGATGACATATGCAGAGGCGATGCGTCGCTTCGGGTCCGACAAGCCAGATCTGCGTTTTGGGCAAGAGTTAGTTGACGTTAAGGACTTTTTCGCTAGCACCACCTTTCGCGTCTTCCAGGCTGATTACGTCGGGGCCGTTGTCATGCCCGGCGGAGCAAGTTCTCCACGTCGTGAATTAGATGGCTGGCAGGACTGGGCCAAGGCGCGGGGAGCCAAGGGCTTGGCATACATTTTGGTACAAGAAGATGGAACTTTGGCGGGACCTGTTGCTAAGAATCTTTCAGTAACTGAAGCTGCAGGTATAGCTGCTCATACAGGAGCAGCCCCAGGAGATGCAATCTTCTTCGCTGCGGGAAATAAGAGCTCCTCCCAAGCCCTTCTTGGAGCAGTTCGTCTAGAGATCGCCCAACGCTGCTCTCTTATTGCACCTAATACGTGGGAATTTCTCTGGGTTGTTGATGCACCCATGTTTGAACCGGTCGATGTGGAAAATGCAGAAGCGGGTTGGACGGCGGTTCACCATCCATTTACCGGTCCAAAGCCAGAGTTTGCAGATACATTCGATAAGGATCCTGGCGGCGCACTTGCATATGCCTACGACATCGTGCTCAATGGCAATGAGATCGGCGGTGGATCGATTCGTATTCACAAGCGCGAGATGCAGCAACGCGTCTTTGATGTGATCGGGCTAACTCCCGAAGAGGCTAAGAGTAAGTTTGGTTTCCTCCTAGAAGCATTCAATTACGGTCCGCCTCCGCATGGCGGGATAGCTATCGGCATGGATCGCCTATGCGCCCTACTCACGGGAGCTGAGTCAATTCGCGAAGTGATTGCTTTCCCTAAGACTGCCAGTGGCGGAGATCCGCTTACCGGCGCCCCAACGCCGATCACCCCGGCGCAGCGCAAAGAAGCTGCCGTCGACTACGTGCCCGAAAAGGATTAATTTACCGCTCTGACCTTGAAGTTCAGGTAGGCTAATACACATGGGTCCCGGAGGAATTGCGACAATCATTGCGGCTTGTTCGCTATTGGTGATTGCCTTTGCCTTGGGCTATGCGGTCATCCGGGTCGGCAATTTGATAGACGAGGTCCAGAAGACCATCAAGAGCGTTAATCGCATCGTGTCAACAGCGGAAAATTTCACAGAGAAAGTTACCGGTTCGATCACCTCATTGATTGAGAAGAACTCCGGCTTTCTCAAAGTGATTGGAACTCTCGTAGGGGCCTTCGCTGGTAAAAAATTCGGACGCGATGATCGCGAGCACGAGTAGTCGGTGGAATCTGCAGAAATCAGAGCGCGTTGGCTGCGCTTCTTCGAGTCCGACAATGCCCTGGGGCTGAAACACACTGTCGTCCCTTCTGCCTCGTTGATTGCTGATGATCCAAATCTCCTCCTTGTAAATGCTGGAATGGTTCCTTTTAAGCCTTACTTCCTCGGCGAGGTAAAAGCTCCGTATGCGCGTGCTACATCTGTACAGAAGTGCGTACGCACCTTGGATATCGACGAGGTCGGCAAGACCACTCGACACGCCTCATTCTTTCAAATGTGTGGAAATTTCTCTTTCGGAGATTACTTCAAAGAGGGCGCAATTACGATGGCATGGGAACTTTTAACTAAACCGATCAGCGATGGCGGTTTTGGCTTTCCAGAGGAGAAGCTCTGGGTCACCGTTTATCTCAATGACGATGAAGCAGCAGATATTTGGCATAAGAAGGTAGGCGTTCCTAAAGAGCGAATTCAGCGTCGTGGAATGGCAGATAACTTCTGGTCGATGGGCGTTGCTGGACCGTGCGGACCTTGCTCAGAGATTTATTATGACCGTGGACCAGCGTATGGTCGCGAAGGTGGCCCGATAGCCGACGAGGATCGCTACCTTGAAGTCTGGAATCTCGTCTTCATGCAAAACATCCGTGCCGATGGCGGCTCTAAAGATGATTATCCAATTATTGGGGAACTTCCAGCTAAGAATATTGATACCGGTCTTGGGCTAGAGCGTACGGCTGCGTTGCTTCAGGGAGTCGAAAATATCTACGAAATTGATACCACGATGCAGATTCTCTCCAAGGCCTCCGAGCTTGCTGGCGTCACATATGGCAAAGATGCCAAGAGCGACGTTTCACTTCGAGTAGTCGCAGACCATGCCCGGACATCAATGATGCTCATAGGCGATGGAGTTTTGCCTGGAAATGAAGGCCGTGGCTATGTGCTGCGGCGAATGATGCGCCGAACTATTCGCAATATGCGAATTCTCGGGGCACCTGATCACAACTCTAAAGAGCTCTTAATGGCGGCAATTGGCGCTATGTCACCCCAGTATCCAGAGTTGCTGGACAAGAGCAGTCGCCTAATCGAAGTTACGCAAGCAGAAGAAGATTCATTCCTGTCGACGTTGAAAAGCGGAACGCAGATCTTTGATTTAGCTTCGGTTGACGCAAAAAGTTCTAAGAGCGCCACATTAACCGGCGATACTGCTTTCAAGCTTCACGATACATATGGATTCCCTTTTGATCTGACTCTAGAAATGGCATCTGAGACCGGCTTGAAAGTTGATGAAGAGGGCTTCCGTCGTCTCATGAAAGAACAGAAAGAGCGAGCTAAGGCAGATGCCAGGGCTAAAAAGAGCGGGCATACAGATCTCTCCGAGTATCGCAAGATTGTGGATGCAAAAGGCAAGACCGAATTTATTGGTTACCAACACCCCGAAGGTGAAGCGAACGTTCGAGCGATTATGGTCGATGGCACCAGCGTCCACGAGGTTTACTCCGGTGATGTTGAAATCATTTTGGACCGAACTCCTTTTTACGCTGAAGGAGGAGGTCAGCTTTCGGATGGCGGCATCCTGACTCTTGCAGATGGAACTCGCATCGAGATAGATGATGTCCAGGCACCCGTTCCCGGACTATACGTACACCGCGGAACTATTGTTTCTGGTTCCTTAAAAGTGGATCAGCAATTGTTTGCCCAGATTGATCAAGGACGACGCAAGGCTATATCTCGTGCCCATACTGCTACGCATATGGTTCATAAGGCATTTCGAGAAGCTCTCGGTGAGAGCGCAACTCAAGCTGGTTCAGAGAATGCACCAGGACGTTTTAGGTTTGATTTCCCGGCAAATGGTGCGGTGCCAGGCAGTGTTCTCAACGACGTTGAAGCACGCGTTAACTCACTTCTCATCGAGAATTTGGAAGTTATGCCGAAGAGATGAGCCAGGCTAAGGCGCAGGAAATTGGCGCGATGGCTCTCTTTGGAGAAAAGTACGGCGATGTCGTACGAGTAGTGAGCGTTGGAGACTGGGCTAGAGAATTATGTGGCGGAACACACGTCCATTCTTCGGCTGAACTCGGTCTTGTTAAATTGCTTAACGAATCTTCAATTGGTGCAGGAGTTCGACGCGTTGAGGCGCTTGTCGGAGCCGATGCATTCTCCTATTTGGCTCGAGAACACCTGCTTCTCAATTCGCTCACCGAAATTATCAAAGGTGCGCGCGTTGAAGAATTGCCGGAACGTATCTCCGAACTCCTTAATAAAGTCAAAGTGATTGAAAGAGAGTTAGCCTCATTTAAATCTGCGCAGGCGATGTCTTCTATCAATGATCTGGCCAAGAACTTTGAGATTATTGGTGGGTATAAAGTTCTCATCGCGCAGGTAGCCGATGGAATTTCGGGCGAAGACCTACGCTTGATGTCTCTGGATCTACGTAACAGAGATCCTCATGCTGTTATTGGACTTCTCTCGGTTGTCGACGATCGAGTTGTGTTAGTAGCAGCCGTTGCACCTCAGGCGGCAGCCTCCGGGGCAAAAGCTGGTCAGCTGGTAAAGGCCGGTTCTGCACTTCTGGGAGGCGGTGGCGGCGGTAAAGATGATTACGCTCAGGGTGGCGGCAGCGATCTCACAAAAATTACGGCTGCAATTGCAGAGTTAAAGGCAGCGCTAGGTTCTAACTAGTCTATGAAGACAGGCCGCCGATTAGCTTTTGATTACGGGCAGGTAAGAATTGGCGTTGCAGCTAGCGATACCTCTGGCTTGATAGCTTCACCCATCGCAACCCTTTTGGCCACGGATACTGATCTCACCGGGCAACTCACTGCGTTGTTCACCGAGTATGAACCGATTTATATTGTCGTAGGAGAACCCAAACACCTTTCTGGAGCATCTAACCCATCTCTTGTAGCTGCTCATGAATTTGCTGATCTTTTGCGCACCCTTACCGATATTCCGATTCACTTAGTCGATGAACGCCTCTCGACAATTTCTGCAGCTAAAAACTTGCGCATAACAGGGCACAACGCCAAGTCAAGCAAAGCCAAGATCGATGCAATGGCAGCCGTTTCTATTTTGGAGAGCGCACTAGAGCGCGAACGTATAGCAGGCCACCTTGATTAGGACGCGCAAGGAGCGAAATCTCATCTCTCTTTTCATTGGCCTTGTCTTGCTTCTCCTCTCGTTGGTTGCGCTACGAATCATGACCAATAGCGCAAACTCCGATTACCCCAAAGGAACCCCGGGCCCCCCTGTACGTATAATTGTGACGCAAGGGGAGAGCGGAACAGCCATCGCCCAAGACCTCGCAACCCAGCATGTAGTTGCTAAAGCTGCCACCGTCATAACGAAGATGATCAAGCGCAACATTGTTGGAATTGCTCCAGGGATTCATCTTATTGAGAGCGTTATTCCCAGCGATCAGGCTCTCATTGAGCTTTTGGATCAGAAGCGCATTGTCGATTCGATTTACGTCCTGCCTGGCTCCACTGAGTCGGATGTCCTAAAAGAACTTCACCTGATCACCTCGCTCACGCAGAAGGACGACCTCAAGACGATTGCGCCCTATTATGCGAATCCACGAAATTCGCTGGAAGGGCAGATAGCTCCAGTTCAGTATTCATTCCAGCCTGGAACTAGTACGCATGAAGCGCTTACAAATATGCTCAAAAGTTTTGGGGATGAAGTTTTAGCAACAAAACTGAGCAGTGGTTACCAGCAATTCACGCCCTATCAAGTATTAACAGTTGCATCGATGATTCAAATCGAATCAGATCCAGCCGACAGCGGCAAAGTGGCACGCGTTATCTATAATCGTTTGAAGATCGGAATGCCCCTTCAGCTCAACTCTACCGTGCAATATGTCTTGGGAATGCGAGGACAGATCGGACTGAGCGTTAAAGCCACACAAGTTGATTCCTCGTACAACACATACTTGCATGTTGGATTGCCTCCGACGCCAATTTCAAACCCTTCAGTTACCTCGATCACAGCAGCGCTAAATCCCGTTCCGGGCAATTGGCTTTATTTCATCACAGTGAAGCCTCACGACACCAGGTTCACTAATAGTTTCAGTACTTTCGAAACGTGGGTTGCGGTTTACAATCACAACGTGGCGATAGGTCTATTTAAATGATCAAAGCAGCCGTCCTGGGTTCACCCATAAACCATAGTCTTTCTCCATTACTGCACAACGCCGCCTACGATTTTCTAGGAATACCTGGGAAATATGAAGCTATCGATCTGACTCCAGAAAATGCGCGCTCGTTCTTCATCGCAGCGCTGAAAGAGGATTGGATTGGTTTCTCTTTGACGATGCCGCTGAAAGAGACCGTCGTAGATGTTGGAGCTGATCTGGGTTTTGATATTGATCCAATTGCGCTGCGTATGCGATCAGCCAATACCCTCTTTCGCAACGGTAATACTTTCGCGGCCTTATCAACAGACAGAACAGCCTTCGTGCACCTCCTTGCAGACATTAAGAAAGAGAAGGTGGCAATTATTGGCGGAGGAGGCACAGCGCGAGCGGCGCTCTGCGCCCTTGATGGTGTTGCCACCAGCATCGATTTCCTTCTGCGATCGCAGAATCGACGTGATCTTCTTTCTAGCCTTGGCCTTAAATCCCGTTTGAATTTCCATGCGATGGATTACTCATTAGAAGGCTACGACTTGGTGATAGCGACTGTTCCTGTTGGCGCAAGTGATTTGATTGCGCATACCCTCGAATGTACGGTTCCAACGTTTTTCGAGGTTCTGTATAAGCCATACCCCACTCCGCTCTTGGCCAGAGCCCGCGCGCTGGGGAGTCGCACTATTGATGGTATGGATCTCTTGGTTGAACAGGCTATCGACCAGATCGCACTTTTCACTGGGGCGCTCTTTAATCGCGAAGAGTTACGCACTCATCTGCTCAAAGTGGGGCGATCTCACCTCGATTGATGGTGTGATGAGGCGGCGATGGGCTCCTATCTGACACAATACGCATATGTTGAGATGGCTTACTGCAGGTGAATCCCACGGTCCCGCGCTCTCTGCGATTTTGGAGGGTCTACCGGCTCATGTCGAGATTACGACTGAGAAGATCGATAGTGATCTAAGGCGTCGTCGACTCGGATATGGCAGAGGAGCCAGACAGAACTTCGAAGCCGACCAAGTAACAATTCTCGGGGGAATACGTCACGGAGAGAGCCAAGGTGGCCCCATCGCTATTCAGGTTGGTAATTCTGAATGGCCAAAATGGGAGAAGGTCATGTCTGCCGATCCCGTTGCAGCGCAGGAGCTCGCCGCTTTAGCTCGGAACGCATCGCTCACTCGTCCTCGTCCTGGACATGCCGATTTAGTGGGTATGCAAAAATATGATTTCAATGATGCCAGGCCAATTCTGGAAAGAGCAAGTGCCCGTGAAACCGCTGCGCGAGTTGCTCTTGGCGCGGTAGCTCGCGCATTCCTAGAGCAATCGGTCGGCGTGAAAATAATGAGCCACGTGCTGTCGATAGGGACAGCCGGTAGCCAAGAAGGTTCTCCGCTCCCTTCATATTACGATCGCGACCTAGTGGATGCAGATCCAGTTCGCTCCTTTGATCCAATCGCCAGCGCTGCCATGGTTGCTGAAATCGATGCTGCCCATGCAGCCGGAGACACATTGGGCGGAGTCATAGAGGTCTTGGCCTTTGACCTACCTACAGGCTTAGGCTCACATACGCATTGGGATCGTCGGTTAGATTCGCGACTTGCTGGCGCGATGATGGGGATTCAAGCCATCAAAGGCGTAGAGATCGGCGATGGTTTCACTACGGCAAAACGTCGCGGGTCGGTAGCTCATGACGAAATAGAGCGCGATGCCTCCGGGAAAATTACCCGCCGTACTGATCGTGCTGGCGGTACAGAGGGCGGAATGTCTAACGGAGAGATTCTCAGAGTCCGAGCGGCAATGAAACCAATATCCACGGTTCCGCATGCGTTAGACACGATCGATGTTGCGACCGGCGAACCTGCCAAAGCTATCAACCAACGTTCAGATGTATGTGCTGTTCCTGCTGCAGGAATTGTTGCGGAAGCGATGTGCGCCTTGGTGTTAGCTGATGCAGTTATTGAGAAATTTGGGGGAGATAGCGTGTCAGAGACACGTCGGAATTTCCTTTCATATATCCAAGCGCTTGAAATCAAGTAAATGCAACAAGCTATTCTTATAGGTCCGCCTGGCTCGGGGAAGAGCAGCGTCGGTAAGGCTCTCGCTCGCGAGATGGCAACTAGTTTTGTAGATACTGACTCCCTCATCGTCGAAGAGAAGGGCAAGAGCATTTCTGAGATCTTCGCGGAAGTCGGAGAAACTGGATTTCGGGAGATCGAACGGGAAATTGTGCTTAAAGCCCTGCAGTCCAATGTCGGAGTTATCTCTCTGGGTGGAGGCTCAATTGTGGATAAAGAGGTACAGCAAAATTTGTCGAGTGGATCTGCCCAGGTCATTTACCTCAAGGTAGGTCTCTCCAATGTTCTCTCCCGCATAGGTGTTAAAGATGAGCGACCTTTAGTTTCGCAGGATCCCGAGAACCAGTGGCTCAAGATCCTGCAAGATCGAGAGCCTATCTATAAGAAGTTGGCGACCATAGAGATCAGCTCGGATAATAAAAAGTCGCACGAAGTGGCTCGTGAGCTAGCTGCAATTATGGAGTTGCATCATGCATAGGATTTCAGTCAGCGCAGAGATCAATTATGAAGTGCTAATTGGTAGCGAATGGCGCCCCTTTGTTGATTCAATTTTTTCAGCGCACAAGAAGGTTTTGATAATCGCTCCTTCCTACATCGCTACATCTGCGAAGTTGCTAGCGCTCACTCAAAATTCGGATCACACCCTCTTCATCACTCCTGACGGCGAAGCGCAAAAGGATTATTCGACTGCGCAGCGACTTTGGAATCTTCTTGGCGAGTTGGAGTTCGGAAGAAAAGATGCCATCGTCGGAATTGGTGGAGGAGCAACCACGGATCTCGCAGGATTTGTGGCATCGACCTGGCTACGTGGCATTGATTGGTACGCGATACCTACGACTCTCGCTGGCATGGTGGATGCGGCGGTCGGCGGAAAGACGGGAATCAACACTGGCTCTGGGAAAAATCTCGTTGGTTCTTTCTACTCTCCGAAATCTGTTTGCGCAGATATCACGTGGTTAGAGACTCTCACCGACAGAGATTTCTCTGCCGGCCTGGCTGAAGTCATTAAGACGGGTTACATACGCGACCTCACCATATTGGACCAGCTCGAAACGATTAAATCTATCGGCGAGGCACGTGAGCAGGCTTTTGAACTCGTTGCTAAAAGCGTCGCGGTGAAAGCCACCGTCGTTTCTAGCGATTTCAAGGAGGGCAAACTCCGGGAAATTCTTAACTTCGGGCATACATTTGGCCATGCGATCGAGAAGAATTGTCAATACGCATCGCGTCACGGCGAAGCGGTCTCTATTGGACTGCATTTCGCCGCACTTCTGAGCGAGGCTACTTTAGGGTTCGACCCCAATGAAACCGCAAACCTCAAGAGATTATTGGAGAAGTTTCACCTTCCTACGATGCTCGACCCCCATGAACATAATTGGAGCGATCTTCTCGCTCTCATGAGTGGCGACAAGAAGAGCCGAGATGGACAAATTCGTTTTGTTGGATTACGGACACCTGGTGAACCGGATTGGATCGAAGCGGCGAGTGCTGACCTCCTGAAGGCGACCTATGAGAAGATAGTTCTATGAGCAAAGCAAAGGTTTTGGTACTTAATGGTGCCAACTTAGATCGCCTCGATCTCCGTGACTCGTCCATATACGGAACGATGAATTTCGATCAGCTCAGCTCATTCATTGGAAAGAGCGCAACCTCTCTTGGCCTTGAGGTTGAGGTTCGGCAGAGTAATTCTGAGTCCGAGATCATCACCTGGCTTCATGAGGCTGCAGATAATCGCAACCCCGTGATTTTCAATCCGGCGGCTTTTACTCATTATTCATACGCTATTCGCGATGCAGCGGCGATGTTAACTGCGCCCCTCATAGAGGTTCACCTCAGTAATCCATTAGCGCGCGAGGAGTTTCGTCACACTTCAGTGATTTCAGGCGTCTCTCACGGGACAATCGGGGGTTTTGGCCCTGATTCCTACCGTTTAGCCCTGATCGCGATGAAAGAGTTGATCTAACCTTCAGGTATTCTGCCCCAATGGCTACTACAAATGACCTTAAGAACGGCATGACCCTCGAGATTGAAAATAAGCTCTGGACCGTCGTTGAATTCCAGCATGTGAAGCCCGGTAAGGGTCCAGCTTTCGTGCGCACCAAACTCAAATTGGTCCCCGGCGGCAAAGTTGTGGAAAGAACCTTCAACGCTGGAGTCAAAGTTGAAATAGCTCAAGTTGAGAAGCGCGATATGCAATATCTCTATCGCGACGGTGATGGTTTCATCTTTATGGATACGCAGAACTTTGATCAAATCACGATCAGCCCTGAGGTCGTTGGCGATGCCGCCGATTACATGCTCGAGAACGTTGAAGCGCTCGTTGCTGTACATGACGGGAACCCGCTTTACATCGATCTACCAGCTTCAGTGGAGTTGAAAATTACCTACACCGAGCCAGGCCTTCAAGGCGATCGTTCCTCGGGCGGTACCAAACCCGCTACGGTCGAAACAGGAATTCAAATTCAGGTTCCTCTCTTCATCAAGCAAGATGAGAAGGTTCTCGTTGATACTCGTAACGGTGCATACCTCGGTCGCGCCAATTCTTAAGGGCGGTTCTACAGATGAGCGCTAGACGGAAGGCACGTAAGCGCGCACTCGATATTCTCTTTGAAGCAGATATGCGGGGAGTAGTTGCTTCGCAACTGCTCAACATGCGCCCCATCGATGAAATATCTGAATCAGATTACGTCCGGGCTCTCGTTCTGGGCGTGGCTGAACATAGCCTCAAGATAGATGAGATCATTCATACCTATGCCGAAGGTTGGGATATGGACCGCATGCCGATCATTGATCGCAATCTTTTGCGGATCGCTCTCTTTGAGATCCTCTGGCTTAGCGAGTTAGATGACAAGATTGCCGTTTCGGAGGCGGTCGAGATCGCTGGGGAACTATCCACAAAGGACTCCGCTGCCTACATCAATGGCGTCCTTGGCCGCGTAATCCTCCTCAAGTCGGTAATCTCACTCTCCTAGTCGGGCTGATAGACTTCCCAAGCGGAACAAGCCGCATATCCTTTAACTGACGTCCCGTGAGGCGGCAAAGGAGATTAGATGAGTGTTGTACTAGAGCAGAGCGAGATTGATCGCTCCCTTCGACGCATTGCCCATGAAATAATCGAACGCAATCATGGCTTGCAATCAGTTGTTCTCCTTGGAATCCCAACGCGAGGCGTCACTTTGGCCCAACGCATTGGAACCTTCCTCGCTTCTATCGATGCGCAAGTTCCCGTCGGTGTTCTCGATATCACTATGTTCCGCGATGATTTGCGGATGCGACCTCCAAAACCGTTGGTGCCAACACAGGTTCCCTCCGAAGGTCTAGATGGTAAAGACCTCATCCTCGTCGATGATGTCCTTTTCTCAGGCAGGACGATCAGAGCCGCTCTGGATGCGATAGGTGAATTAGGTCGTCCAAAAACTGTACAGGTTGCGGTACTCATCGACAGAGGACACCGTGAACTTCCAATCCGCGCCGACTACGTCGGGAAGAATATTCCAACCAATGCCCGCGAGAGCGTTCGAGTGCAACTTCGAGAGATTGATGGCATCGACCAAGTAGAGCTGAGCGTTTGATGCATTCGCCTCACCTGCTCTCTGTAAAGGATCTCAGCAAGAGTGAAGCGCTAGAAGTTTTAGATACCGCTCGCGAACTTTCGCGCATAACTGATGGCGCTATAAAGAAACTTCCTACCTTACGTGGCCGCACTGTCGTCAATTTATTCTTTGAGGATTCGACTAGAACTCGCCTGAGCTTTGAAGCAGCAGCTAAGCGTCTTTCAGCTGAAGTGATCAACTTCTCTGCCAAAGGTTCCAGCGTAAGCAAGGGTGAATCTCTCAAAGATACCGCCCAAACCTTGGAAGCAATGGGCGCAGAGTTGATGATCATTCGCCACCCAACATCAGGATCCGCCCAACGCCTGGCCGAATCGGGTTGGGTTAACGCTCATATTGTTAATGCTGGCGATGGCATGCACGAACATCCCACTCAGGCCTTATTGGATGCATACACAATACGATCGCACTTCCCGGAACATGATCGCGACTTCACAGGTTTGCGCATAGGAATTGTCGGGGACATTCTCCACTCCAGAGTTGCGCGCAGCAATGTCCTTCTCCTCACCGCCCTAGGGGCTCAAGTCGTTCTGATTGGCCCACCAACCCTGATTCCCATTGGGGCGATTAGTTGGCCGGTTGATATTTCGTACAGTTTAGATGCCGAGATCGGAACGCTCGATGCGATCATGATGCTGCGGGTGCAAAGTGAGAGAATGACGAATGCTTTCTTTCCTACTGAGCGCGAATATGCTCGAGATTTTGGCCTCGGAACGGAGCGGCTCAAAGCACTTAAGCGCAGCGCCATCATCATGCACCCAGGTCCGATGAATCGAGGGCTAGAAATTTCAGCTGCAAGTGCAGATTCTCCGCAGTCCGTGATTTTAGAGCAGGTAGCTAATGGAGTCCTGGTTCGGATGGCTATTCTCTATCTACTTATGGGTGGAACCCCAATTCCGACTGAGGGAGTTCTCGTATGAGCGATTCTGATTTCCTGCTAAAAAACGTAGTAGCGAGCGATGGAACTCCGATTGACCTCGAAGTCCGTGAACATCGCATAGCGCGTATAGGAAACACCCTCACCTCTGATTTACCTTCGATAGATGGCGATGGAGCTATGGTCTTGCCGGGCCTCGTTGATCTCCATACTCATTTGCGCGAGCCGGGTAAGGAAAATTCTGAGACAGTCCTCTCCGGGAGCCAGGCGGCCGTTAAGGGTGGCTATACGGCGCTCAGTGCGATGGCCAATACATCGCCAGTGGCGGACACCGCCGGCGTTGTTGAGCAGGTAGCTCGTCTCGGCAAGGAAGCTGGGCTATGTGATGTATTCCCAATTGGAGCGGTGACCGTTGGGCTAAAGGGGGAGTCACTCGCTGAACTCTCAGCGATGGCGCAATCAGCAGCACGGGTTAGGATTTTTAGCGACGATGGAAATTGCATCAGCGATCCCCTCTTGATGAGACGCGCACTCGAATATGTAAAGGCATTTGGGGGAGTGATAGCGCAACATGCGCAAGACCCGCTGTTAACAGTGGGTTCTCAAATGAATGAAGGAGTTGTTTCAAGTCGACTTGGTCTCAAGGGTTGGCCCTCGGTTGCAGAAGAATCCATCATTGCCAGAGATATCTTGATGGCTCATTACGTCCAGAGCCGCTTGCATATTTGCCACCTCACAACGAAAGGCGGCGTCGAGTTAGTTCGCTGGGCGAAGGGGCAAGGAATCGCAGTAACTGCCGAGGTCACACCGCATCATCTTATGCTCACCGACGATTTAGCAGAGAGCTATGATCCGATTTACAAGGTAAATCCACCGCTTCGCACCAAAGTTGATGTGCAGGCCCTGCGCGAAGGTCTAGCTGATGGAACCATCGACATTGTGGCCACAGATCATGCCCCACACCCCGCGGAAGATAAAGATTGCGAATGGAGCGCCGCGGCTTTTGGAATGATTGGCCTCGAGACGGCTCTCTCTGTAGTTGCGAAAGCAATGATCGAATCTGGCTTAATGGATTGGCAGACTCTGGCTCTTCGTATGTCAACGACCCCAGCATTGATTGGCGGCTACGAAGATCATGGCACCATAGAGGTAGGCAAGCCTGCCAACATCATTGTCGTGGATACATCTTCCACTTGGACGGTAGACCGCAATAAACTCTCTTCCCGGAGTTCCAATACTCCTTTTCACGATTTCACACTTCCTGCACGTGTAACACATACCTTCTTTCGTGGAGTTCACGTACTGGGCAACGGTCAATTGACGGGACGCAAATATGAGTAAAGCCTTTTTGGTCCTCGATGATGGCACAGTCTTTGAAGGCGAAAGTTGGGCCGCTCTTGGAGAAGCCTTTGGAGAAGCGGTCTTCTCCACTGGGATGACTGGATATCAAGAGACCTTGACTGACCCTTCGTATCACAAGCAGATCGTGATCATGACAGCGCCACATATCGGTAACACAGGAATGAACGACCGTGATAAGGAATCTGAAAGAATTTGGGTAGCGGGATTCGTAGTTCGCAATCCCTCTCCGCGCGCGAGCAATTGGCGTTCTCAATATTCACTGGAGAGCGCACTCATTGCTGCTGAGGTTGTTGGAATTCAAGGAGTCGATACGCGAGCGATCACTCGTCATCTACGCGATCGGGGAGCTATGCGAATGGGAATTTTCTCCGACTCAACGTTGACGCGTTCTGAAATGGTGATCAAGGTCCGCGCAACAGAAGCCATGGCTGGGGCCTACCTAGCTAGCGATGTAACCACCAAGGAGAAGTACGTTGTAAGCCCACCAGAGGGCACTGAGGTACGTTTTCGCGTAGCAGCGATTGACCTGGGAATAAAGAACGCGACTCCCAGGTCCATGTCAGAGCGCGGTATCGAAGTAACAGTTTATCCCTTGGGTACAACAGCTGATGAGATAAAGGCAACTAATCCCGACGGACTATTTATCTCAAACGGACCTGGAGATCCAGCCACAATGACCCAGGTAGTCGATCGATCTCGTACGCGAATTTTTAACAGATGAAATTCCTATCTTTGGAATCTGCTTTGGTCACCAAATTTTGGGTCGTGCATTAGGTTTAGAAACTTATAAATTGCCTTTCGGCCATCGCGGTATTAATCAACCTGTTAAGAATTTGCGGAGTGGCCGGATTGAGATTACTGCCCATAATCATGGCTTTGCAGTTGAAGCACCGATGGTTGGAAATTTCCGAACCACGTTCGGAGCGGGCCACGTGAGTCACATCTGCCTGAATGACGGAGTTGTTGAAGGACTTGAGTTGATCGAACGTCCTGCGTTTAGCGTGCAGTATCACCCAGAATCCGCCGCCGGCCCGCATGATGCCGCCTACCTCTTCGATCATTTCGTAGAGTTAATGAGCAAGTCGAAGGTAAATAATGCCTAGAGATACCAGCATTGAAAGCGTCCTCGTTATTGGGTCCGGGCCAATAGTCATCGGGCAAGCGTGCGAATTTGATTATTCGGGAGTCCAAGCTTGCCGAGTACTTCGCGACGAGGGAGTTCGAGTTATCTTGATCAACTCCAACCCTGCAACCATTATGACCGATCCTGAGTTTGCCGATGCCACCTACATCGAACCAATCACTCCCGATTTTATTGAGAAGATCATGGAGATCGAGAAGCCTTCTGCTGTTCTGGCAACTCTTGGAGGACAGACGGCACTCAATGCTGCCATGGAGTTGCATGCACGTGGTTCCTTTGAAAAATATGGCGTTAAATTGATTGGTGCCAATGTCGAGGCGATATCGCGCGGGGAAGATAGAGAGATTTTCAAAACTATCGTTGCAAAGGTGGGAGGGCAGTCGGCGCGATCTCGTATATGTCATTCAATGTCTGAATGTCTGAGCGCTGCAACCGCGCTGCATTATCCGGTAGTAGTCAGACCATCATTCACAATGGGTGGGCTAGGTTCTGGAATCGCCTTTAATCAGAGCGAATTAGAACTGATAGGCGGTGCTGGCCTGCGACATAGTCCAACCAACGAGGTTCTCCTTGAGGAATCCATACTGGGATGGAAAGAATTTGAGTTAGAAGTTATGCGCGATCATCTCGACAATGTTGTTATCGTCTGCAGCATCGAAAATATTGACCCTATGGGGGTTCACACAGGAGATTCGATCACGGTAGCTCCAGCTTTGACTTTGACTGATGTTGAATATCAACGCCTACGCGATTTGTCGATTGATATTATTCGAGAGGTCGGCGTCGAGACAGGCGGTTGCAATATTCAATTTGCGGTGAATCCCAGCGATGGACGAATTATTGTTATCGAGATGAATCCTCGGGTCTCGCGCTCATCTGCCTTGGCTTCCAAAGCAACCGGGTTCCCAATAGCTAAAATTGCAACGAAGTTGGCGCTCGGTTACACGCTCGATGAGATTCAAAATGATATAACCAAGAGCACTCCGGCATCTTTCGAGCCCACATTGGATTACATTGTGGTCAAAGTTCCAAGGTTTGCCTTCGAAAAATTCCCAGAAGCCGATCCACGCCTGACCACGACAATGAAATCAGTGGGCGAAGCGATGGCGATGGGCCGCTCCTTTCCAGAAGCCCTGCAAAAAGCTTTACGTTCCCTTGAGAAGAAAGGCAGCACATTCTCGTGGAACATCGAGGGAGAGTCGTTGGAGGCACTCCTCGCCAAGATCGGAATTCCGACTGAATGGCGTTTGCAGCAGGTCCAGCGCGCGCTCTGGTTGGGTGCATCTATCGAAGAAGTCCACGCCATATCCAAGATCGACCCATGGTTTCTTGCTCAAATAGAAGGCATCAATGATTTGGCAGATGAGATAGCCGCTGCTCCAAAGCTGGGAATTGAACTTTTGCGAAGGGCCAAGGTAAATGGTTTTGCAGATGCTCAAATTGCAGAACTGCGTCACACATCAGAATCGCAGATCAGAACTGATCGAGGTACTTTCAAGATTCATCCTGTCTTTAAAATGGTTGATACTTGCGCAGCAGAATTTGAATCTAATACTCCGTACTACTACTCGTCATACGACTTGGAAACTGAAGTGCTGCCAAGGGTAAAGCCGGCGGTTATCATTCTAGGAAGCGGTCCTAACCGGATCGGTCAGGGATTGGAATTCGATTACTCGTGTGTTCACGCTGCCTTCGCGTTACGCGAAGCAGGCTTCGAAACAATTATGATCAACTGCAACCCTGAGACGGTTTCAACAGATTATGACACCTCCGATCGTCTCTATTTTGAACCTCTAACGCTCGAAGATGTGCTGGAAGTAATAGCAGCAGAGACTGCGGCTGGACCAGTTCTTGGAGTCATCGCGCAGTTGGGCGGCCAGACCCCTCTTGGCTTAGCACGTGGACTGCTTGAAGCAGGCGTAACGATTCTGGGAACTAGCCCGCATGCCATCGATATGGCCGAAGATCGCGGTGAATTTGGAAGGATTCTGCAAGAGAATTCCCTCAACGCTCCTAAATTTGGATTGGCGCGCTCTTACGAAGAGGCGGTCAAGGTTGCCGCAGATATTTCCTATCCAGTTTTAGTCCGCCCATCCTTTGTTCTCGGAGGTCGTGGGATGGAGATTGTCTACGACGATGAATCTCTCAAAGGCTTTATTGAGAAGGCAACGCAGATTACCCCAAACCAGCCTGTCTTGATCGATCGTTTTCTCGACGACGCGATTGAAATTGATGTCGATGCCCTCTTCGACGGCAAAGAGCTGTACATGGCTGGAATAATGGAGCATATTGAAGAAGCCGGAATTCACTCCGGAGATTCAGCGTGCGTTCTTCCAAGTATCTCCCTCTCTGATTCTCAGCTAGAGCAGATTCGTATCGCTACGGTGAAGATAGCTCGCGGAGTTGATGTACGTGGCCTAATCAACATCCAATTTGCCATCTCGCGCGCCGATCAAGTTCTATATGTATTGGAAGCTAATCCACGTGCTTCTCGCACCGTTCCCTTCGTTTCTAAAGCTACGGGTATTCCACTAGCTAAGGCCGCGGCTTTAATTTCAATCGGGCAGACTATTGCAGATCTTCGAGCCTCGGCACTCTTGCCTTCTGTGGGCGACGGGGTTCCCTTCGGTGTCTGCGTTAAAGAGGCTGTACTTCCCTGGAATCGCTTCCGTAGAGTAGATGGAACAGGCGTTGACTCGGTGCTTGGTCCAGAGATGCGATCTACTGGTGAAGTCATGGGGATTGCTGAGACATTCGGCGAGGCATATGCCAAGAGCCAGACCGCTTCCTTTGGCGCGCTGCCAATGAATGGAAATGTGTTTCTCTCGCTCTCCGAGAGAGATAAAGCGGCGAGCGTTCAACCAGCTCGAGAACTTACCAATTTAGGTTTCACTCTTTTCACGACAATCGGCACGCATGAGCTCTTAGCAAGAAACGGGGTTCCTTCCACGGTAGTGAGAAAGAATTCCGAACCAGGAGAGGGATTATCTGCCGTCGACATTATCAACACCGGTCAGGTAGATCTCGTCATCAATACACCTCTCGGGCGCGGCACCAGACAGGATGGGTGGTTGATTAGAACCGCATCAGTGCAGCGCGGAATCCCGATTATTACGACCATCGCAGGATTTAAAGCCGCAGTCGCAGGCATCACGCAATTAGGTAGAAGCGAACCTTCGGTACTGTCATTGCAACACTGGCAGAAAATGGTGGGCAGATGATCAATTCGAAGGCTATCCAAATCTCTGCCGAAATTATCTCTAATAAGAAAGTCGGCGCATATCACCATATGGTCTTTTCGGTTGGCGAGATGGCAGCCAGTTGTCGACCAGGAAATTTCGTAGCGGTCTCGGTCGGGGGAGCAAGTTCATCGCTCGTACTCCGCCGTGCCTTCGCAATTTATCGCGCTTCGCTTCGGTCTGACGGAATTGGCCTCTTGGAATTAGTTATTGCCCCTCAAGGCAGTGGTAGCAAGTGGCTGGTCGCTCAAGATCCCGGCGACCAAGTAGATCTCATCGCACCTCTAGGTACAGCTTTTGGGATTCCTAAAGAACCAATTAATGCTCTTCTAGTCGGCGGAGGTTATGGATCAGCCCCACTCTTCTCTCTGGCCGAAACTCTGAAGTCGCGCGGGTGTCGAGTGGATATGGTGCTCGGAGCCAGCACTGCAGGAAAAATCTATGCACCCCTTGAAGGCAAACGTTCTGTCAATTCCTTAACGATAACAACGGACGATGGAAGCGCAGGAGTCGCAGGTCGCGTGAGTGATGTTTTGTCATCGTTGATCCAAGAGAACAACGTCGATGTTATTTATTCGTGCGGACCCATGGCGATGCTCGAAGCCATAACGATCATTTCACAGGAGGCGGATGTACTTCATCAATGTTCCGTTGAGGAATCAATGGCCTGTGGTATCGGAGTCTGTATGACGTGCGTCCTGCCAGTTGAGGGGGGCGATGGAGTTATCCGCATGACTCGCAGTTGCATAGAAGGTCCAGTAATGGATGGTAATAAAGTGCTCTGGAATAAATCTCGCGAGATTCCCGATGGGGTGTGGGGCAAATGAGCATTAACTTCAGCACCTCCATTGCTGGTGCCTTCTTTGCCAATCCGATATTCACTGCTTCTGGGTGCGCTGGTTCGGGTAAAGAACTTTCCCATTTCTTTCCATTAACTTCGTTGGGGGCAGTTGTAACCAAATCGATTATGGTCAAGCCACGTAGTGGTCGAGCCACTCCGCGCATGGCAGAGACCCCGAGCGGAATGCTTAATTCCATCGGTTTACAAGGCCCAGGAATTGACCTCTTCCTTGAAAATGATATTCCGTGGCTGCGCGATCAAGGTGCTCGAATCATTATCAGTATCGCTGGCGAAAGCGTAGATGACTATGCGGTTCTCGCTCGAAAATTGCGTAACGTTCCTGGAATTAGTGCATTAGAAGTAAATATTTCCTGCCCTAACGTCGAAAATCGTGGGCAAGTATTTGCATGTAATCCTGATGCCGCCAGCGCCGTTATCGCGGCGGTTCGCAGAAATATTGGGGGAGAATTACCCATAATTGCAAAGCTTTCACCTGATGTCACCGACATTACTGTCATTGCCGAGAGCGTCATAAATGCAGGTGCCGACGGGCTCGCGCTGATCAACACCCTTTTAGGCATGGTTATCGATACCACCTCGATGTCACCCAAGCTATCTCAAAAGACCGGTGGGCTCTCCGGTCCAGCTATTCGTCCAATAGCGGTGAGAGCTATCTACCAAGTACGTGCAGCATTTCCTAAAATTCCAATAGTTGGAATGGGCGGCGTGACCAACGGACGTGACGCATTCGAACTCGTTCTTGCGGGTGCTAATGCCGTCTCTATTGGAACTGCAACCTTCGGCAATCCAATGGCGGCGGTCAATATTAAAAATGAGTTAGAGGAGCTCTGCCAGGCGCGCGGGTTTAGCTCTTTTGCTGATGCTGTGAGTTTCGCCCATAGAGGGGATGCATAATGCACAAGGTCAAATCACCCATCATTTTAGCTCTCGACACAGATGAGATCGATACGGCAGCTGCATGGATCGCAGCCACTGCCGAGAGCGTTGATGTCTACAAGGTAGGACTTGAGTTCTATCTTAAACATGGTCCCGATGGATTGCGCGAGTTACGTGCTGTCAGAGATTTTGAACTCTTCCTAGATCTCAAACTCCACGACATTCCTAATACCGTGGCAGGAGCTGTCCGTGCTATCCGTGATTTGCAACCAAGATTTCTCACGGTGCATGCCTCTGGAGGCGCTGCCATGATAAGAGCAGCAGCCGATGAGGCGCCCGCGATCTCTATTACAGCGGTAACAGTATTGACTTCGCTGGATTCNCCAGCTCTTTTAGCTATGGGAATAGATCTAGCCCCATTAGATTTTGCTGTAGCTCTGGCGCGAAACGCTGTTTCATCTGGGGCGCGAGCAATCGTCTGTTCTCCCATGGAAGTGGCGGCAATTCGCCAAGCCGTAGGAGCCGATGTAGAAATTATCACTCCTGGCGTAAGGCCCACGGATTCCGCTCTAGGGGATCAAAGTCGTGTTATGACGCCACGAGAAGCGATCTCTGCCGGTGCTAATTTTCTTGTGATTGGTCGACCTATCACGTCATACTTTGCACAATCGCCACAAGCGATGTCAGATAGATCCATACAAATATTGGAATCGCTCACTTGACGCCAACTCCTCCGCCGCAACTCTCACAAGCGCAGCGACATGCAGCGTTAGAAAAGGCCAAGCTCTCACGTCAGGAACGTGCCGAAGTGAAACGGTTGATAACCATAGGTGAGATAAATATCTTCGATGCAATAAATGATCCGCGTGAGTCAATTCGCCGCATGAAGGTCATCGAACTTCTCTCGGCCCTTCCAGGAGTTGGTAAGGCGCGGGCTACATTGATCATGGAACGGCGAAACATCTCGCCAACCCGTAGAGTTGGTGGTCTTGGGCACCTGCAACGCAAGGCCTTGGGAAAGGAGTTGGCGGTGGCGAAGGTAAACTCGATTCGCGGCAAGTTGATAGTCATCTCGGGCCCCGGCGGGGTGGGCAAGAGCACCATCACCGCACAATTGCGCAATGACCCCAGATTTTGGATTAGCGTCTCGGCGACCACCCGTGAACCTAGGCCTGGAGAGCGAGATGGAGTCGATTACCTCTTCCTGACCGCAGAGCTGTTCCAAGAGATGATAGAAGCTGGAGAGTTTTTAGAGTGGGCTGAATTTGCGGGTAACCGCTATGGAACCCCGCGCGCTCCGGTGGAAGAGTGGCGCGCCATGGGTAAGCACGTCATCCTGGAAATAGAGATAGAGGGTGCACGCCAGGTTCGCTCCCGCGAGGCAGGGGC
>TBL_comb47_HYPODRAFT_10001476_pt1 | contig 30597 bp, 28 predicted proteins | sample TroBogypolimnion_40_FD_10682 | JGI IMG/M metagenome (IMG submission 10682) | reverse complement strand
TCACCAGACGCTAATTTTTCATTATGGTCACAAACGAAGGTTTTTCAAACACTGATTGTCCTTTTCCGAAAAATGGACATTTATAAATGTCCAAAAACGATTTTCCCAAAAAAGTCTTGACTAAAAATTCCGAGAAATTTATATAATAAATTATAAAGCCTACTTAAAGACTTTTGTCAATCAAAATCTCTCTTGCTATTTTCCTAATAATCTTATTCTCATTGTCTACGTCTTCATTACCCAATCCACCAAGTGATTCGATTCGCAATATTTGATAGCGGTCAGCATGTTTTGAATCCCAATTCATACAATCGGGATACTTGTCTCTAAAAAGCTGTATGTTCTTGCTGTTCTTGAAGGCTACGCATTTGATTATCCTTCTAAGGATCTTATTGTCGTCTCCTTCCTTTTCCCATTTATCAATTACTTTTGCATACAAGACCTGTCTCTTCTGGTCAGTACAATGAATGGGACGTTCGCTAATGTCCAATGCCTTTAATTTCTTGATTATTATATCGGAAATACCGTTTACAAATCCAACGTTACCAACATTTTCGAAATCGGACAATTGAAGATTGAATGAATCGATAAACTCAGTTACATTCATAGCATCTTTGCAATCCTCGTTCAAAAACAAATTCAGGTTGAATGCTTTGTTGTTCGAATTGATATTGCATTGATTTAACACATTTGAATTATTGTTTTTACAAGCTTCAATTATTTTATTGTTCTGGTCTATAATAGTTTTATTTTGGTCTACCAACAACTCTTTGAATTCTTGATTTTGTTTGATTAGTTCGATCACTACGTTTGAGTCTGGTGCTTGTTGTTCATTATTAATTGTTTTACAGATTTTTTTGTGCTTGTATAAACTCTGACGATGATGATACTGTTTACCACACTTACATTTTACATTGCAATTTGCGTTTTTTTCATTAAGGTTGTCAGTATTATGTAAGTCTTCGTAAGTCTTTTTATGTTTACGCGTCATTATATGTCTATTAAAATCACTTTGTTTAGAGCATATAAAGTGACATTTTTTGCATTCAAACTTTGGCGTATTTTCTGGCGTAAAATTGTAAGTCATATGAAGCATTTGTATAATAAAACATTATAATTTTCCTAAATAACTACACATATACAAAAAAATTATCGTCACAAAGTGAAATTTATTTTTTTGGTCGCCAGACGCTAATTTTTCATTATGGTCACAAATGAACGTTTTTCAAACACTGAATGTCCTTTTCCGAAAAATGGACATTTCGTAAACTTGTGAAATGTCCAAAAATGATTTTCCCAAAAAAGTCTTGAGAGAAAAAACAAAGAAATTTATATAATAAATTCCCAAACCTACTTAAAGAAATTTCGACCAAAGAAATTAGTTGAATCGATCTTCGATTTTATTCAATAATTCGTCGTCGTAAACGAAATTGCCTGTCGGTTTATATGATTTGATCGGCGTATAATCTTTCTTTGGTTGTTTGACCTCCTTTGTTTTTAAAATTAATTCGTTTGGATTCTTTAAGAGTTCTTTAATAGGGTCCTTCACATCATTTAATTTTTGTTCGTCTTCTCTCACTCCATATTCGTTTACGACAATCCCAGTCTTTTTCTTCAGCTCTGCTCGAACGTAAGAAGGAACCCAGTGCATCCAAGAAATAAAGAACGTGTTTGGGTGTATGTACCTTATGTTAAAACCATTGTCCTTCAACCGATCCATCAAGTATGCGATGCACGACCCTTGGTCAAATTTGGGAACCCCTATGATAACTTCTGGGACAACGAACCAACAAAACTGCTCGTCTATTTTTTGACGCGACGTCGTTCTAATGCGAACGTGGATTCGGTTTAAAATTTTATTGAATAGGTCAAGTTTACTCAAATCATATTGTCGTTTCTTTTCGTATAGATCATCAATGTTCATCTTTTCTGTGAAGTCGCTAATATTTTCCAATGTGAATATATTTGCCATTTACAAAGATCGCAGAAAATAAGTTAAATAACTTAATGTATTACACTCAATGTCTATCAAGAACTTGGTTATATCTGGTGGAGGCCCATCGTTGATACAAACACTGGGAGCATTTCAACACCTCGAAGAGAACAATATCATCGACATTACCAAAATTGAAGCAATCTATGGAACGTCGGCAGGCGCAATTGTCGGTGCCATGTTGTGTATGAAGTTTGACAAGGAGACGATAAACGATTATATCATTAAGAGACCGTGGCACGAAGTTTTTCCCGTGAACATCCAAAGCATTTTCGACGCTTATACGAAGAAGGGCATTTTCGACGCAAAAACAATCGAAAAGTGCTTTAGTCCACTCCTTTGTGCTAAAGACATCGCGTTGGGCGTGACATTGAAAGAATTTTACGAATATTCAAAGATCGAATTTCATTTGTTTTCTTTTGAAATTAACAATTTTAAACTTGAAGATGTTTCGTATTTGACCCACCCAGAATTGCCTCTGCTAACAGCTCTTCACATGACGTGCTGTATTCCTATTTTGGTAACCCCAGTGTGCATGGATGGAAAGTGCTACGTCGACGGCGCGGTAGTTTGTAATTATCCTCTAAAATATTGTCTTGATGCTGGTAAAAAAGAAGAAGAGACTTTTGGGTTTAAAAATCAATATGATAATAAGACAAATCATGTTGATTCCGAATCTACGTTGTTAGATTATATACTATGTTTCTTGTTTAGAGTTATTCACAGTCTTAGCATCGACCACATACAGCCAAAAATTAAAAATGAGGTTGTATGCGATGCGTCATTGTTGAGCCTTGATGTATTTCGAGGTGCGCTGAACTCCATCGATTCGCGCACCAAGCTGTTTCAAAGCGGGGTGGAACATGGTAGGACCTTTTTACAAAACCGTGTTGAGGAACTGATCTAGGGTCGCCTTCGACGGTTTCGCATCGTATTCAATCACCTGACCATCCTTCAATAGTTTGATGGTTGGGTATCCCTCAATCTTATACTTGTTCACCATGTTTTCCACTTCGGGTGTTTCATTTGTGCAATTGATCTCCGTAAATACGACAGTGTATCCGTTTATTTTCTTGTTTTGGTATTCGGCTTTCAACTCCTCCCAAATGGGCTTTGCCGTTTTACAGTGGGGACACCAATCTACAAAAAACAGCATTATTTCGGCTGTTTTCCCAGACGACGAACCATCTACAGGCTCTCGATTTGCCTTGTAAGCACTTTTAGGAGCATACGTTTTGTAACAATAAAAGGATATAACCGCAAATAGAATGAAAATAACGATACCAATAATCACGTTTTGTGAGATTTTAATCGATTTGAGTTTGGATATAAATCCAGTTTGTTCGCCCCGATTGCTCATTATATATTATTCTATACTAAATTATGTCTAAAGGTGTAACGAATTAGAGATAATTGTGTATGTAGTATAAGATGATTTTTAGAACCGCAAACGGTGATTTGGTCGAAATAAACAAATACGATTTTAAAAATGACGCTCTGTATTACAAGAAAATCATGGACCTAAAAAAAGAGTTTTTGACTAAAAAAAGTAAAAAAGAAATATTCTCTTCCTAATATATGACTAAAACGGCGAAACGACGCGTGTTTTCCATCAAAGACTACAACGCCAATGATGGAATGATTTCTAGCGTTTGGGGGCCTGCGATGTGGCACTATTTGCATGCTATGAGTTTTAACTATCCTGTCAAACCTACCGTAGAAGATAAGAAGTATTACAAAGAATTTGTTTTGTCGTTGAAACACGTTCTTCCGTGTAAATATTGTAGATTGAATTTAAAAACTAATTTCAAACAATTGCCTCTCAAAAACAGTGACATGAAGGATCGCGAATCATTTTCTAGATACATATACGAGCTCCATGAATTGATCAATCGAATGCTGGACAAGAAATCAAATCTTACTTATTGTGAAGTGAGAGAAAGATACGAACACTTTCGATCGAGATGCACTGACGAAAAACCCAAGCTCTTTAAAATAATCAAAACAAAAACAATGAAAAATAAGAAAGAAAAAGGTTGCACGGAACCACTGTATGGACTAAAATCGAAGTGCGTAATCAATATAGTTCCTCAAAGCGCGAAGGGACCCTCGATGCAGATCGACAAAGAATGCATCAAGACGAGAGATTAAGCACCGAACGTAGAAAAATCGTTCAACACCGGCACCGGTATGTATTGATCATTGATCGAACTTCCCATAGGATACGACATATTCATATTCCCATCGTTCGAATTTCCCATCGCGTTGTAATTGGGGACCGCTTTGCAAGTCATCGACGGTTCGGGACAACGCGCGCACGGAGGGCACGCCGTGCAAGGTTTTTCGCGGGGGCATGCCGACGACACGGGACATGCCGGGCAAACGGGGGGAACCACTTGCGATTTCAAGATGTATAGGTCTTCTTCGCCCGCCGGAATTTGGCTCTTGGGAATGCCGGTTGCAAGCGAACTCGAATACGGGCTAGACACTGAGTTACCGGCCGGCCCTTGGGCATAATATGCTGTATTTCCCGCGGGTCCGGTGGCAGATCCCGCACTAAAGGGGGAAAGAGAATAACTTCCGCTTTGAATCGGGGATCCAGTGCTCCCGTAATATTGCGTAGAAGACATGTTACTCGAAGGGGTTGGCATAGTAGACGAAAACGTCATCGTTCCATTGCTCGTTTTTACCTCAATGACAAGTCCTTGTTGGGTGTTAACTATGGATGCAGTGTTTCCATTCGGGCCGTAAAACGTTTGGTTTTGAGTGCTGGCTTGCGCTTGCGGTTGCGCAGAAAATATAACAGGTGACGAATTGTCTGCCAATGTAACCTGTAAGCTATGCGTTCCGTCAGGATTCATTATTATTTTGGCTACACCGCCGTTGGGACCATAATATACGCCCCCGCCATTCATCGAAAAATGATTGTAGTTGTCGTAAGCAGTTGTAGTAACCCCGGTATTTTGGGTTGCGCCCGTATTCGTCATTTCTTCTAGACCTTCTCTTCCTACTCCTAAAAACGAACAAAGCCCCAAGCCTAATAATAAAATCAAAAAGAGATATAATGCGTTGTTCATTTGTATATTTTATAAGGTGAAAAAAAATGAATTTAAAATATACAAATTAACAATATGTAAAAAATGGAAATGACAGACGAACTGAATCACAAGGAAAAGAAAATAAGAGTCAAACAACAACCCCTGCAAAAGTATTTTACAGATGACCCAAATACATACGAAATTGGAGTCGACGAGGTTGGGAGAGGTCCTCTATTTGGAAGAGTTTACACAGCGGGAGTTGTTTTACCTAAAGATGACAGTTTTGATCACGGAAGAGTTAAAGACAGTAAAAAATTTCATTCAAAGAAGAAAATAGAAGAAGTCGCTGAATACATAAAGGCCAACGCACTTGCTTGGTATATCAGTTACGAAGACGAGAAAACAATCGACGACATAAATATATTACAAGCGACACAACAATCAATGCACGATTCGATCATAAATGTCAAGAAACAATTCACAGAGAAGAGCGACACTCATAAATTCCACTTGTTGATCGACGGTAATTATTTCAAACCTCTAACGACCGTGAACAAAAAAACAAACATGATTGAAGTAATTCCATATGTATGCATCGAAGGAGGAGACAACAAATACACTGCTATTGCTGCTGCATCTGTGTTGGCTAAAGTCGAACGAGACAAATACATACATCAACTGTGTTTGGAAAATCCAGATTTAATTACTAAATATTGCATAGACAGTAACAAGGGATACGGGGCAAAAAAACACATCGACGGCATAAAAGAACACGGGATCACTATATGGCATCGCAGGACATTTGGTATTTGCAAAGAGTATTCATAAAAAATTGATTTAAACATATAGACAAATTGATATGAATAATAAAATGCTCGTTATAGTTTTTGATACAGAAACAACCGGGTTACCGGCAACCAGAGATAAATATGTCACGAATGGCAACTTGAGTTTGTGGCCACACATAGTTCAATTGAGTTATATCGTATACGACACTGAAAAACAAGAAGTAGTCGAAGTGTTCGATACGATTGTAAAGGTTGCGGAAAACGTCATAATAGGCGAGGAAAGTGTCAAGTTTCACAACATTACACAAGAAATCTCAGCTGAACGCGGAACTGAAATAAAAACAGCGTTATTATTCTTCTTCGCAGCAGTCAAAGATGCAGAACTGATAATTGCACACAATATAAATTTTGATTTGAATATGATTCGGGCAGAGATGTTGAGAAGTGGCAAGGAACTCGATGAATACAAAATTATGTTTGAAACGAAGCGTAAGTATTGCACAATGAAAGAATCGACCGCATTTTGCTGCATGCCATCAAAATATGCAAACAATTACAACAGACTGAAACCCCCAAAACTGGTGGAATTGCACCAAAAACTATTCAATGACGAAACACCTACAGGACTACACAATTCACTGAACGACGTGAAAGTCACATTGAGATGTTTCATGAAATTACGATATGATCTGGATATTCAACGAACTGAAAAATAAGCACTGTCGACGCCCTGTTTATTTGTTACTTTGTAAGTAACAAATAATTATTTATTTTCTTTTGCGGGTTATTGCGCGCTTATGCGATTTCTTACGTTTGTGTGATTTTTTCCTTCGTCCTCCTCTTCCACTAAAATCAACCCCTCCCCCTTCTGTTCCAAGCCCTAGTCTACTATTTGTTAATTGCAACGATGTGCCAGTCGTTCGTTGTTGAAGTTGCCCTCTTGCCTCCATTTGAATTAACAGTTGTTCTGCTATTTGAGTGGCGAGGGCGTTCACTCCGCCGACAATGACTGGGTTTGTGTTTATATCACCGTATATTATCGTAGCCATTCTTTGTATACTTTCATTTCGTATACCGCGAACAGTATACAATTGTGCGAATTTTACACCCATCTCGTATATGAATCCAGTCACAATGGCATTTCCGGTCATCAATCCCCATATCGAATTTTTCGCTTCGTTTGTAAGAGTGCAAACAATGTTCGAGCCAGGCAATCTAAAATAAGTCCATGTTTGCGTGGCCAACGTGTTGCATTGTCCACTTTGATACATTTCAAACCCCCTTTTCAATTCATTATATGCTTCTTGGGTTGGTCCTTGGACTAAAATGTATACAATAAATACGAAAAGCATAAAATTCGTCAAGTTTTTGAATCCGTTTACAAACGCTTCTCTATCACCACCCCTTTGTTTTTTAATTTTACTCTTCTTTCCTCCCCCATTCTTTCCTCTCCCATTCTTTCCTCCCCCATACTTTAAACAGTTTGGATTTTCTTGGTTAAATAAATTTACATACACATCGACAGCTTCTTGCATTTGTTGTTTTTGATCAAACGTCAACTTTTCATAATTAAACCAATTGTTACAATTGTCCATTATAATAAGTGGATATAAAAACAATCAGTCGCCTAAATAGAATTACGCGGAACACATTTCGCAAATTGTATCATCTTCTTCAACTTGTGTTTTTTTATCAGGCTCAATTGTGAACTGTTGAGCTTGGTGTTTGGCCTTTCTCCTCAAATAATAAATGCCCGTTTTGAGTCCCTTTTTCCACGAATAAAAGTGCATCGACGTCAGTGTATTGTAATTCGGGTCCTCGACCCACAAGTTTAAGCTCTGGCTCTGGCAAATGAACGCACCCCTGTCGGCGGACATATCAATTACATGTTTCATTGGAATTTCCCAAACAATCTTATATTTGTTACGTATATGCTCAGTCAAAACAGTCAATTGTTGAACGCTCCCCTTATTTGCGACAATATTATTTTTAATTTGTTCGTTCCAGAGCCCCAACCCAATCAACTCTTTCATCAAGTGTTTATTTACGACAACAAATTCACCCGCTAATGTGCGACGACTGTACAAATTGCTTGTATACGGCTCGAAGCATTCGTTGAATCCAAGAATCTGCGACGTGCTCGCGGTCGGCATCGGGGCAACAAGAAGTGAATTGCGCAACCCGCCAGAAACGATTGACTCCTTGAGCCGAGGCCAGTCGTACCTGTTACTTGGAGTTACATTCCACATATCAAATTGTAAAATCCCCTTGGAGGCAGGCGACCCAACAAAGGTTTCATATGCGCCGGCATTCACTGAAATCTCATTACTCTTTTCGAGAGCAGCGTGATAGATCGTCTCGAATATCAGTTTGTTTACCTCTTTTGCTTCGTCGCTGAAAAAAGGAAGATCCATCAAAACAAATGTGTCTGCCAATCCTTGAATCCCAATCCCAATCGGTCTATGACGCATGTTGCTCAATCTCGTTTTCTCTGTGGGGTAGAAGTTGACGTCTATAACACTGTTCAAATTGTTTGTCAGCACTTTCGCGACTTCGTGAAGCTTATCGTAATCAAATTGTTTGGTCGATTCGTTCACAAAGGTTGGCAGACCGATGGAACCCAAATTGCACACCGCTGTTTCTTTATCGTCACTGTATTCTAGGATTTCCGTGCACTGACCTGTTAAAATTCCATTGAAAATACCCATGTGACGCTTAGGTTCTGTGAAACAGAAGGTATCGTCGATACGATTGTTGTTTTCAACCTTGAGTATTTGTATAAATTGCTTCGCATTTCTTGAAGGCATTTTTCCTACAATTTTCAATCGTTTGGGTGAAAAACCGAGAACAATAAGATCATATACATCACATGATGTAATTAACATACGATATAAGGGTTTGGTGTCGAAATACTTGTGTCCCCCTTTCCCATCGGGAAGATAACTTTGTCCTTTTTCTTTTGTCAATTTAATTTTTGGGTTGATACCACACGTTTGTAATAGTAGCTTTACATGTTGTAAAAACTCGTAATTAATTGAAGTTATCTGCAATTGTTCGTTGTCTCCGTTTCTCGAAATCGATCCGTCTGCATCACAATATCCTGCAAACCATTCCATTTTGACTTTAACAGAACAATTAAATGATGGAATATAAAATTTTTCAGCAATATCCAAAGGTAATTGTAATATATAGCGTGACCCATTTTCCGTATAAGAACGATATTTCATTTGACTCAGTAATTCTTTCTTTTCCCCATACAAATACGTCATTGGTTTTTTACAATATGAGTTTGCTTGGCATCTATCAATTTCATATGGTAAATACTCTTCTGTTTCATAGTCTAAATGTCTTTTGCAAAAATAATGACCATCTAACGCAGAAAATTTACAAGGTTGTTCTTTGTTCTCTGATATATTTCCATATGTCCCATCCCCACAAAAAAAGCCATGTGTATACGGATATAAAAAATCATCAATACCATCTATCACAGGATATTCACACTTTATTAATTTATCACTTGGTTTTAAATCTCGTGCTTCAACCATTTTTATTGTAGCTTTTGAATACGATTCCTGAATGTAAAATTTATGATATGGTGTGCACGTAAGTTTAGACCCGTCGTCGGTGTAAACATCTATCAACTCCTGATCCGTCCCAGTTTTGGTTATATCCACATTTGACCATTCTTCACCATTCCAAACTTTTACATTTTGACCTTCCAGTTGTTGAATTTCAATATGTCCTTTGTCTGTTAAAATTAATGTTTCTGGAGCAACGCATAAATTTGAACTCTTTATGGTGCCGAGATTTTTCTGGTTAGATTTCATATTTGCGGCGTCTTTGTAAAGTATGTAGGGTGTTCCCGTCTCCATTTGCGCATCGAGAATTTTGAACCACAGATCTCGAGCATTCACAATCTTCCTCGCCTTATTTTCACTCTCGTATTTCGAATATAGATCCTTGAATTGATCCCCGTAAACATCCGCCAAGCCAGGACATTCGTGCGGACAAAACATCGCCCACTTTGCGTTTTCCTTGACGCGTTCCATGAACAGGTCGGGCATCCAAATTGCGTAAAACAAATCGCGGCTTTTCATCTCTTCGTCCCCGTGGTTCTTTTTCAGGTCGAGGAAGTCTTCGATGTCAGGGTGCCACGGCTCCAAGTAAATTGCGAATGAACCATTGCGTTTACCCGACTGATTCACGTAACGAGCCGTGCTATTGAAGACCTTCAACATTGGTACTAATCCGTCTGTTTTACCGTTCGTGCCATTTATGTGTGAATTCTTTGCGCGAATATTGTGAATGTGGAGCCCGATACCGCCAGAATATTTTGAAATGACTGCACAATCCTTGAGCGTGTTGTAAATGCCATCTATGCTGTCGTCCTCCATACCGATTAGGTAACACGAACTCAGTTGCGGGCGAGGTGTTCCTGAATTGAAGAGCGTTGGAGTTGCATGCGTGAAATATTTTTGCGACATGAGATCGTAGGTTTCTTTGATTTTTGCCAAATCTGTTTGGTGGATCCCTATCGAGACGCGCATCCACATATGCTGAATTCTCTCGACGATTTGATCTCCAACTTTGAAAAGATATGCTCTCTCGAGTGTTTTGAAACCAAAATAATCAATTAGGTAGTCTCTCTCGTGAACAATAAGGTCGTCGATCGCTTGGGCATTATTCTTAACGAAATTCCAAAATTCTTGAGATACCAGCGGCCGGTGAACCCCGTGAACATCAGTGAAATCGTAAAGCTTATTCATGACACACGAAAATGAAGGAGTGGTATTTTTTTGGTGATTCGAAACGACAATTCGCGCTGCTAGCGTTCCGTAATCGTAATGCTGGGTCGACAAAGACGCACATTGTTCTGCCGCGAGTTCGTCTATTTTTTTTGTTTCAATCTTGTCGTATAATTGATCTATAACTTTCATTGCCAATGACGAAACATTAATTTGGATTCCTGCTTCATTCCCCAGAGTTTTAATACGTCTTAAGATCTTATCGAATGATACATCCTCTTGTTCACCGTTACGTTTTGTGACACGCATTTCGATGCTAGACTCCATGATTATATAAATATATATTTTGTTTCTATATACTTTTTTACCACCTTTGAAAAAGGTGGTGCCAAAAACCAAGTCACTATTTTGCTATACTTTTTCTAAAAGTATATCCAAGTAGACGTTTTGCTATACTTTTTCTAAAAGTATATCCAAGTAGACGTTTTGCTATACTTTTTCTAAAAGTATATCCAAGTAGACGTTTTGCTATACTTTTTCTAAAAGTATATTTTCTAAAAGTATACCCAATTAGACGTTTTGCTATACTTTTTTGAAAAGTATATTTTCTAAAAGTATATGTATATGAAGAACACGTTACTTATATTTATCGCAATTGTATGTATTGCATTGTTGTTGTATTCGTCAAAAAAAACGTATGAAAATTTCTCAAATTCTACTTTAGGAATTGAGGGTTCTAAAGATGTTCTAATTCCAGATATATTTCCTATAACTGGAATAAATAGTGTCTCCGACAAACAAGCAAGTCGCGTTTGGTGGCAATATCCCATATTCAAGGTCGGGTCGTTTGCCCAGATTACCAACAACATTCGATATCCACGCAACGCGGACACCGGCAGATGCATGCCCGAAGATTTTTGCGATGCGATTTACTTGCCGCGTGAAAACAAATCGAACTACGTGACCCAACTTCCCCCAGTAAACCCCGACTGCGGAACTCGCATCGGTTATTTTACAACCGACCAGAATTTGTTACCGTTTCGAACAGACACTCCAAACATACTTTATTGATCAGCTAATTTGAAATTTACCGAATTTGAGCATGCAGCCATCGATCTCAACCTGTTTTACTGGGTCCTTCGTTATTCTCTTTTTCGGGGCGCGGTGTTGATACCCGGATATTCGCTCTTCTTCTATTATTTTCCATATTTTTCCCAGCTGACCGATGTTGTCTTCGAACCATTTTCGATTTCTCAAAATAAGGACACAACTCATGATATCCAATTTCCAATAACAATTTTTGATCCAGACCATTGTATTGTTCAATTGATATTTGTCGAGAGTTTCTTCTTCCCATTTCACAATTTCTTCGGTGACAGTAATGTCAAGTGGCTTGTATACGTAAAACGGCTTGCCGACTTTTGTATTGAAATACATAATAACCCCCTTCATCTTGTCGGTTTCGTCGTTGAAGAAATCATCGGCGTTTTCATATTCGGTAAATTTTGTCTCCAAAAAATCACATTCGTTCAGGTCGCACACCTCCATCTGCAACTGCGTTTGAATCCAGTATTCTTTTTTTGGTATTCCTGTTATCTCTCGGTTCACTATATTTTTTATTTCCAGCATTCTTCCATACAATTTGCTCGTTTTATCCACGTTGATACCGTCCGGCGATGCGCCAATAAACTTATAAGTGTCGTGTTGAATACACCCGAAATCTTCTACAGACGTTTGAAACTTATATTCATAAATGAGGACTGATAAGGGCTCGTATTTTTGCCCCCAATGAAACGTCGAATTCACATTCACAAATGCCGGTTTTTGGTCGATTTTGATCGGTTGACATTTTTCGTAAATTAACTGGTTCATTTGCGACTGACTTTCAAATGCTTTGTATGCATTGCTTGCAGTTATCAAATTGTGTCTAAATTCATACCATTCTTTTGTTCTTTGAGCTGGTTGTGGTTTTGTTCTCAAATATTCGATTCTTAATTCGTTTTCGTTTTTTTCAGGAGATCCTTCGATAATACTAACAAAAATGTCAATTGCTTCGCACAACAAATCGTTCATATCCTCTTCAAAATCATCATCGTTCAAATGGTCTTCAAACTGAACATTGAATATATCTTGTATCTCCTCCATCAATGTCTCGTGAAAATCGGGTTCTGATATAGCCGTTGGATTTTCGTTTACATAATCTTCCATTAATTGGAATGCTGATTCTATCAAATCCAATGCGGAATCTTCTTCAAATAGAGATGGGGCATCTTCAAAAATAAACGTATCTGTTACATCGATCAATTCGTCCATATTGTAATATGATAAATATTTCTTAAATAATTTATCATATTGTTTACATTTCTGTGACAATCACAGTCGCCTTACTTTTATTTCTTATTGTGGCACCATGTGCATTTGTGCTTTTGAGAGACTTCAATGTCGATACTCTCTTGTCGATATTTTTGAGTGAGAAGTGTTTACTTGATTTAGTATATGTTAATGCCGGTATTTCCTTTATTGTCCCATTAATTTTATCGTATATTACGTCCTTTACTCGCTGAAGTTTTTTTCTCTCGAGACTATCTTTGAAGAACTTTATCAACAACTGTTCTTCTTCTTCGTCTAACTCATTTGTCTTTTTGTATAGATCTACAAATTCAGTTAATTTCTTAGTTTTGATTGTCTTGTTCAGTTTACACCACGGTTCATTTTTGTTGCTGATCTTATCATCTTCTAGAAATTTATCCAAATTGAGCAGATCGTTAGATGATTTGGTTTCAAGGAGGGGTTTTCCATTCATCAACATGGTCTTGTATTTGATATTTTTTAGTTCAACGCATTCGTCGTGTTTTTCTTCCATTGTATACTATGGCAAGTTCAGTTTAACTTGTTTTTCATAAACATGTATATATTCACGTCTATCTAAGTAATAATATATGTAATATTAGTATATGGATGAAAAAAAGATTGTCATTTCAGGCACGAACAATAGATATATGATAAAAAAGGTGATGAAAGAACCGATGGAACAAAAAAAACGGGCGGATATCGTGAAACTCGAATTGCTACCCGATTTAAATCAACTCGAACTCTTGTCGTTCGACGATATACACCATTCGACTGTAATTCAACAAATCGAAAAGAAGATTTCGGGATACAAACAACAAGACTTAAAAAAAAAGTTGTTCGACGTCGAAAAGTTTGTTAAAATAGAGTTTGTAATTGATCGAATGAGAGAAACTGAACTGAAGTGCTATTATTGTAAAATCGACGTTATGATATTATACGAAAATGCAAGAGAGGGGAAACAATGGTCCTTGGATCGCATTGACAATGACGTTGGTCACAATCAAAACAATTGTCACATTGCTTGTCTCAAGTGCAATCTCAAACGAAGACGAACCGACGATGCCAAATTCCTTTTCACCCAACAAATGAATATCATTAAGCAATTGTAGATTGAACCGACGAATTTTATTCTTATACATACTATTAGATGGAGTGGAAGTGGACAAAAGGTGAACCCTACGAGAGATCAAGACGAATCATAAAAAATGAAAATAACGAATCAAAGGAAAATTTCAGCAAAGAAATAGAAACGTCCGCATATTCGTCAGCTTTGAACTTTGATGAAAATACATGGGACATATTGAACCGCGAAAAGAGTGACAATCTCGAATTTACAAAACAAATTGGCAACAACCCCTTCTTTAGTGAAAACAATTACGTAGAGGACATCGCGATGAGAGACAAATTTTTGAAACCTGTCAATACCACTCAAGATCGTGTAAAAAATGCAGCGACCTAAACCAAACTTCTCATGCAAATTGTGTGTAACAAACGATTTACGAAATAAGCCAAAAACAAATTAAGAGCTACCATGACTCCGTTTGATAAATAAAAACGATCGATCTTTTTGAAGTTCATCGCAACATATGCGACCATTGTAATTAAAATGATAACGAAAGAAAATCCGCAGAACACAGATAGGACGTAGAAATACATACAAGCATCTCTGCTCAACGGGCCAAAATAAGTATTCATTATGTCGTTCATTCTATTATAACAAGTTATAATAAAAAGACTTAGACATTTTTAGTGGAATTTCACTAAATGAGTTATACAACGCAAAATTCACTGTTATTGAACAATTTGATGGAGTATTATAAGGATGAACAGATTTTTACCAGAATGTTGAAGATCATTACAGGTGAATCAAAAATATCGTTACGAATCGTCGACTGGTTCGCCACAAACTATGCGAAAAAATACTACACTCTTTACACAATCGACGACGCGAAACGGTTCAAAGTATATTACGACTATAAATTGAAATTGAAAGCATACAGCAAAAAAAAATTTGACCCTTTTTGCAGGTGGGATCGCATCAGCGTTCCTTACAAAGATGGAACATTTATTGAGACCACAATCGGCCAATTGAATTTTTTCAAATGGGCGATCGAAAATAAAGTCGTCGATTATATCGAAAATAATTATGATACGATCGAAAAGGACATGAATTGTCGTAACAGCACATCGAAAAGAAAGGAAAGTATCAGTGAAAATTCTAAGACGCGTAAAAAACGCGAAGAGTTATCAATTTCCGCTACTAAAAGCATCAAGAAAGAAGAAGTTGAAATTGTAGTTCAATTTCATTAAATTGTTTGATTTGATTTATGAAAGTAAAGACTGATTTTGGTTATAATAAGATGTCATCATTACTAATGACGCCACCGGAAGACAACAAAATATACCGCCTATCGGCGGAGAAAAAAACACAATTATATATAATATTAGTATAAAACAACTTAAACAAAGGGTGTATTATGTAGTATAACAGCCATGGATATAGTGAAAGCGTTCAATTCAAATGAATTACATACTGAAATCACTATAAAGGGTACATATGATAACCCGTTATTTCGTGCTAGTGATGTAGGAGTTGTATTAGAAATTAGTAATATAAGAACATCAATTCAACAATTTAATGACACTGAAAAGGTAGTCCATACTATGGACACCCTTGGAGGAACCCAAGATGTGACTTTTCTAACGGAAAAGGGTCTATACAAGGTGTTGTTCAAATCAAGAAAACCAATCGCAGAAAAATTCCAAAATTGGGTTTGTGATATAATAAAGGAAATTCGTGTAAATGGAAAATACGAATTGGAAAAACAACTTGACCAAGCTAAACAACAGATTGAAACAAATCTGGTAAAAAACGAAAAAGAGAAAGAACGACTTGTCGAAGAAACACTTATGCTTCAATTTCCTGTCAACACCCAATGCATATATTATGGTCGAATCGACAACCGAAGTCTTGGTCAAGCGCCGAGACTGCACAACGAAGCCCTTATTAAATTTGGCCAAAGTAACAACTTGGCCGAGAGAGTGGCTGTTCATAAGAAAACGTTTACGAATTTTAGATTAGTTGCCGCATTCAAAGTGAAGAACAAGATTGAGATTGAAAACTGTATGAAGAAACATCCCGTCCTCCAAAAAAGAGTCAGGTCTATTATGATAAACGATATCAACCATCGCGAACTATTGGCACTCGACGAAAGCAACTTCACAATAGACAAAATCGACGAACACATCAAGGATATCATAAAAGAGAACGAATACAATATTGAAAACTATAAGATTTTGCTAGATAAGAATTGTAAATTGGAAGATGAAATTCGCAGGCTTGAAAACCAAGCAAAAGAGAAGGATATCCAGATTGAAAAAGCTAACAAAGATTTATCGACATACAAGAGCGATATCGGTGTCGACGTGAAAAACAAAATCGTGTCCAATTACGCAATTTGTAAATACGGTTACTTATTGTATGCGTTTGAGTGCAAGCCAATGCGATACAAATGCTCAATTGTTCGACAAAAGGATTACGACATGATGTTGAACAATTATATGCAAATCGATCCGTTGGGGTCAATGAAACATTTCGTAAAGGTCTCGTATCCGCTGTGCGAAAAAATCATGGTGTTCTTGTTGAAACAGTCGTTGACCGGCATTGGCAACAACACCTACGAAGGGTCGATTGTAGACATCAAGAAGATTTTGGACATCACAGTCCAGTTTGAGAAACTATTGATTGAAAAAGGTGACAATCTGGATGGTTTGATTGCTATTCTGCAAAATGAATCGACTCCCGAAGACGATAATGTGGGGTTGAAACTAGATGCAGAAACACCACTCGTGAGAAAGGCAAAACGATCTATCGACCAAATCAACAAAGAGACTGGGGAAGTAATCGCAACTTACGAAAGCATCGAAGCGGCTGGACGGGCGACTGGACTAACGACTGGGACCGCGATTGGCATAGCCCTGCGAGAGAAGCGCCAATGCAAAGGATTCTTGTGGCGGTATTCTGGAGTCTCGAAAGAAGATCAGTTCTCCGAGCAACCAGTAATAAAAATCAATTGCAAAACCGGTGGTCATTGTTGTTTCAAAACAATTGCCGATGCGGCAAAGGATTGTGGAGTGTCCGCCCCGGCGATGAGACAACGAATTTTGACGAATGTTCACGCGAACGATCATCATTGGATATTCGACAAAAATTCATCACATTACAACTAAATATTCAAATTAAATATTTAGTTATAGTAAATGGATTCTGTGTTTACCGATAAAATGCGCGCCCAAATAATAAACCCCAAGTCTAAAGCTATCGCGTTCAAAGGCGACCCGACTCAAGCAGATTTAGTATTGTTGTCGAACAACTTTTGGGACTGGAATAATAAATCGTCAAAGATGCTTAGAGATGGAACCATATTGTATTTGGTTGCTAAAACTCAAAAGAACACGTTTAATTTAAATAGTTTAGCCAATTCTTTAGATGAGGTTGACAACTACAGAGTTGATCAAGTGGATGATATAACATCAAATTTCAATAATTTATCGATGATGATGGGTGGTCGACAACGAAAAAAAACAAGGAAATCTAGGAAATCAAAAAAATCAAAGAAATCTAGGAAATCAAAAAAATCTAGGAAATCAAAAGAGGTCATCGGGTGGCAACATTGGTAATAATCAAACAGAACTACAAAATTCAACGCAAATGTTGTGGTTCAAAAACAATTTAAACCTCTTTTTGAAAATGTAATATGGGTAATTCTCAATCATCATCAACAAATAAAATCAATTTTGAAGACGTGCAGTTCGCTCTAAACAACGATTATATCTTCATAAATACATTGCTAGAGAGCGAACAGGCGTGTTTGATACCAAAAACAATCAGGGCAGAGAATGAAGTCGAATTGTTGAACAAATTGTTAAAGAATGGGACAAAAGACGTTAAAATTATAGTTTACGGTGGAAATTGTAACGACGATAAGATCTACAAAAAATACAATCAACTGTCATCGCTTGGGTTTTTGAATGTTTACGTGTACGCCGGAGGTATTTTTGAGTGGTTGATGTTGCAAGATATATACGGCGCAAATGAATTTCCAACTACGAAAAAGGAACTAGACATACTCAAATACAAACCCAGGAAGGCGCTGAATATACATTTATTAAAATATTAGTTTAGAAAAATGTATAGGAACTAGCATATATGAGCTCGCTAGAACCGATCGATGTGTACTGCCTAAATTTTGAAAACGATAAAAGAAGGACGGATATGACCAATATGTTTAACAAATTCGATGGCCTAAATGTGAAATGGTATAAAGGGGTGAGTATAAATGATACGAGGATCTCAAATACAATAACGAATAATCATAAACGCGCTTGGTCTACTTGTTATGGTCACTTGGATATGATCAATAGTTTTGTGAACGATTCAAATAAAGACTATGCCATATTTTGCGAAGACGACATTTTGATTCGAAATGATTTCATGCAACAGATTCCTATTCTAATTGACATTTTTACACAAAACAAGTTTGATATTTTATTATTGGGTTATCTGTGCGAGAGAAATCTCAATGGTTTTCCAAATTTTCCCGAAATACAAATCTCGAAACCACCAGATTTTCCGCTTCAAATATTCAAATATTTGGGGCTACAAACCGTTTGGGGTACACAAATGTATCTACTTTCAAGAAAACAGGGTCAATATTTGTTAGATAAATATTATACAGATTATGCCGAACGAACACTTAAAGATCAAAATATGATACCGTTTAGTGCTGATTGGACTATCACAAAAGAAGGGAATCGTGCGTTAATATATCCATTATTAGCAATTGAAAATAATACTTCGATTTATCAAGACAACGGCCAAATGAGATCTCGAATTGAATGTTATAATTTTTCGTATTCAAAAGAAATGTTTGGATAAAATTATGTATTTGTGCCATCAATCGAATCGTAAGCCTGTTTACCAGTAGACAAGAACGAGTTGTCTTTATTTTGTTGGGATTGTGGTATTGGTTGAGACGTCGTTAAATTTTCAAGATCGATTAGTTCGCCTTCGTCGACATAATTGCCTTCTTTGATCAATTTGATATCCGCCATTAATTTTTTCAAAATTGAACTGTTCGTTTTTTCGTATATACTTATGAGAGTTGCAACAAAATTCAACGAAATTCCAACCCATATGAGAGTTGCGTTGTTGTTCCCTGCCGCATAGGACGTTGTAAGTATTCCAAGCGACTGCACAAAATTGAACAAATAAATAAGGTATGAGTTGCTTGCATTCAAACATCGACGTTTACTTAGAAATCGTTTTAGGTCATCCAATTCGTTATTATCCAATATGGATTGAATCTCGAGCGAAACATCATTTTTGGTCGACATATACTTGTAAAAGATAATATTTTCAGCGCTTGCTACTTTTTGTTTTTGATTTTCGACGCGGACGTTTTTTCGTCTTTGATTTACAGCGTCTCTTTTTCCTGGACTTTCTCCCGCCCTTTGATTGGTTCACAACATCTCCAATTGTTTTGTAAAATTCGAGGGCTTCGTCGCGATGTATACCAATATCCATCATGTGTTGAACAAATTCATAAACTCTGCTCTCATATAAGTTATCAAGTTGATCTCTGTTATATTTTCCACTTGCTAAACTGAGCATCGCCCTATCAAAACGTTGCTTATCATTTATAGTTAGATTTCTTAGTTCGGTCGCAGATATGTCTCCGGGTGGTCTCGAAACGCCTATAGATGTCAGCTTATAGGGTATATACTTTTCAATCCAATCGAACTTGTGTTGTTCGTTGTCCCCCAAATATATGTTTATGCCGTCAATCTCATCTGGATTAAATGTGCTCAACATATAATTTACAGACCTTATTACAGGAGAACTTCCAAATTCTGGAGGAATTGGGTCATCCATACATAAAACTTCCACTTTCAAATGTTGACTGTTTTTCCCTTCTGCTGCCAACTCCGCGCTGACATGATCTATCATGCCACCATACAATATAAAACGTTTCTCTTCGCATTCCAATGGGTTCTTTTCGTCTCCCGTCGTGCTGCTTAGAATAATGTATATTGTCGGTATATTATTGTCAACCGCATCTGTCATCATCTGTTTAATGAGTTTCTTGTGACCCGGCGTTGGTGGGTTCATTCTACCGATTGTAAATAAAACACGTTTTTTTTCGAAATGTCGTGATTCCATGTAAAATATATTTATATAATAAAAAAAATTGAAAATTAATTATAATTTTACTCAAAATCAACTATAACAATGGATCTCAAACAAAGAAAACTAAACAAGGCCGAGTGGGAGTCCATCGAGGTTCCTGTATCTAATCAAGAAATTGATGTGCTAAACTTAATCATAAAAGGATATAATGACGTGAATATTAAAATTAACAATAACAATTCTCTATTCGCATACCTAAAAATAGAAAACAGTCAAAAAATGGAAGATTATTTATATACGAAATATTTTCATACGCGCGTCGACAAGTTCGAACAAGATATAAAGCGTTGTTACCCCGACTACAAATGCGTTCGAATCGATAGCAATATACAAATAAAGGGCGCCGACAAAATTCGTTTGGAACGCAATGACGACATAAAACAAGATATATACGAAAATATACTGATACAACATATTGAAAAAATGATACAATATAAAATTAGACAGCCAAATGATAAATTATTTACGTTTCATTATTTTACACTTTATAAATTACATCGTAACACCATATCGGGATTAAACAGGCACATAGTCGATGTGTGTGCCAAGCTACTCGACATGTTCGTCGAATCTATCGACATGTCGGTAATAATAGATAATGCTGTTGAGTTCATCGAGAGAAACGACAGTTTGTTGAAATATGCGGATATGGTTTTATACGATCATCAAAAAGATATATTTACAGCGTGTAAGAATAAGAACCCAAAATTAATTTTGTATATGGCTCCTACTGGGACCGGAAAAACGCTGACTCCAATCGGCCTAGCAGATTCCCACCGAATAATATTCGTGTGTGCAGCGCGACATGTCGGCATTGCTCTAGCCAAAGCGGCAATTTCTGTAAATAAGAAGGTTGCATTTGCGTTTGGTTGTGCTAGCGCGGCCGACATTCGTTTGCATTTCTCGGCTGCAAAGGAGTTTACGAAACATCGCAAATCGGGCGGCGTCGGCAAAGTAGACAACAGTGTCGGCGATGATGTAGAAATTATGATTTGCGACATAAAGTCATATTTACCGGCCATGTATTACATGAAGTCGTTTAACAGTGATGAAAAACTGATTGTTTACTGGGACGAACCCACGATTACGATGGATTATGCGGAACACGAATTTCACAAAATAATAAAACAAAACTGGACAGAAAATTTGATTCCAAACATGGTTTTGTCGTCGGCCACACTTCCCAGATACAACGAGCTATCTCAAACAATTCCAGATTTCAAGGATAAATTCGCAGGCGCGGAGGTATATAATATTGTGAGTCACGACTGCAAAAAGTCAATCCCAATCGTAAACAAAAATGGATATGTTGTTCTTCCGCATTACCTGAATGCAAATTACGACGACATTGTTCAAATTGCAAACCACTGCGAAAACTATTTAACGTTGTTGAGATATTTTGACTTGAATGAAGTTGTTCGGTTTGTCTCGTATGTCAATAAAAATAATTACTCGAACAACAAAATGGCGCTTGGACGGCATTTTGATACACTTGAAGACATCAACATGAAAAATATCAAGGTTTATTATGTTCAATTGCTTAAAAATGTGACAAATTGGGATACGATTTACGATCATTTTGTTGGTGAGCGTAAACCAATCATACAACCCAACAACAAGATAGATGCCAAGGGGAACAAAATATCGGTATCACAAGAAGTTTCAGGAACAGCCGGAGTTTACGTGACGACGAAAGACGCACATACGTTGACTGATGGTCCAACAATTTTCATAACGGATGAGATTGAGAAAATAGCGAAATTTTGCATTCAACAAGCAAACATTCCTTCGATTGTAATGGACGACATGATGAAGAAAATCGAATACAACAATGTTCTCAATGCGAAACTTAACGACCTAGAGAACAATTTGGAATTTGTCAAAGAACAAGCAGAGAAAACAATGAAAAACAGTGTGTCTACTGTAAACGCGGGTGTAAAAGTTCAAGGACGCAACAAATCTACCAAGGATTTCAAAAAGATCAACCGGGACTCGGGAGGTGACGAAAACAAGGGAGAAATTTCCAAACTTACAAATGAAATGAATTCGATTCGTTCGATGATCAAACCCGCATCGCTAAACGATACATTTGTTCCAAACAAACACCATCATCTGGAAAAATGGGCGGAGGGAATCAAAACTTCTGGTGCGTTTACGAGCAACATTGACGAAACGATCGTCAGTGAAATTATGTCACTGAATGGGATCGAAGACTCGTGGAAGATTTTACTTATGATGGGGATTGGGGTTTTCATCAATCACGAAAACATCAAGTATACCGAGATTATGAAGCAGATGGCGGACGAACAAAAATTGTACATGATCATAGCATCGAGTGATTATATTTACGGGACAAATTATCAGTTTTGCCATGGTTACTTGAGCAAAGATCTCAATTTGACACAAGAAAAATTGATACAGGCGATGGGACGAGTCGGCAGAAACAATGTTCAACAAAATTACACACTGCGTTTCAGGGACGACGCGCAAATACTCAAGTTGTTTACAGCTGACACGGAGAAACCTGAAATTAAAAATATGAATTTATTGTTCTCATCCACTTTTTGAAAAAGTGGAGCAAAATCGCTTCTAAAAAAAGCGAGCAAAATCGCTTTTAGAAATCATATAAAAAAAAACAAATATATTTTTTATTGTGATTCTTTACAATAAATAAAGAGCATTTGAAGTGGGCACAATATATTTGTTTATTTTTTTTATATGATTTTTACACCTTTTCTCATTTAAAACGCCCATTTTACACCCTCGCACATTTAAAACGGGACAAAACTACTTAAAGACACATTGCTGTATTATGTAATGACGAGAGGTTTTTCTAATTGTTCCTTACCGACTCATTCGTGGTATGGTCGCTTACTTGCTATAAAAGCAATAATGTAGGTAGCCATAATAACATCACTCAAAAACCCACGAACCATGTTCGTAATCAGTGACAGTTATCGCTGTCGGTCTAACCAACCCATATATTTATTGTATGACAAACCTAACTATACATAGACTTGGTTATGTTTAACTTTGAAACGCTTTATTTGTTCCAATTAAAATGTTCAAAGGTGTATATGAAAACTCATAAATAATTCTTCTTGATTTTTCGTGTATTGTTTTTCTTGGATACATATTTTTCTGGTCTTTCGTAAGCACCTTTAATTATGTTTCTGTATTTTTCTTTTGGTATATTCAGTATGGTTTTGGTTATATTTTCTTTTAGTTCTGTATGTGTTAATCCATCTAATTTTTGTAATCGTGATTTCAACATACTAAAATAATTTTCTATGGAATTTGTAAAATGTTGGTAAGGAACCGCATATAATAAATGATTATCCTTGTTTATTACTTCTTTTACTTTTGGATTTCTATGACTACTCGCATTATCTAATATAATTAATTTATTCTTGAATTTATTTGTTATATTTGCTTCTAAAAACTCTACCATTCTATCAGCATTTATTCCACTTTTTTCATATAAACCCCAACCCTCAACACCATTTACCGAAATAGCAAATATTCCAGTGTATTTCTTACACCTTTGGACATTGAAAACGCCCAAAAGGTAATTGCGAATTTCACGCCTTACCATACTTATCTCCTAAAAGGGTATCGTAGGTAATTATTTAGAACAACACAAAATCCTTATCTTGTTTGATATTCCTAAAACCCTAAAGGGATATTACAGAGGACAAACAGGGATTTTTTACTTGTATTGCCACTCATATATCAATATGAGTAATGTGGTTAAACCATCTCATTCTCATTCATTTTATTTAGAGAAATCAACAATGGGAAGCACTCGTACTCCACCAACCTGTGCTTACCTAACTATATCAAGGTTTCTTTATATTGTTTTTTTATAAAGCAATAATATTTTATCTCTAAAAATGGGCGTTTTCAATGTCCAAAGGTGTAAATACTTCTTGTGATTGTGTTTTTATTACACATCGTTTTCCTTTTTCACTATAACAATGGTTTCTTTTTTGTAATGATTTTACACTGGTTTCATCTATACAAATAATATCATCTATGTTATATTTTTTAACTTCGTCATAAAACTCTTTTATGTTTTTGTTTATATAAATATCCTTACCAAAACGCTTTACTGGTTCGTGTCTTATTCTTGACATTTTCAAAGTAATATTATTATCGTGTATAATGCGACCTATATGAGATTTATTCAAATCCAAATTAGGAAATTTATTTTTCAGTAAATGTAATAAATCTTCAATTGTAATAGTTTTGTTTTTCTTGATTTCTTGTAATAAAAAATCTACATGTTCTTTATGCACCTTATATGCCTTTGGCGTTCTTTCATAACCTGTAATTTTTCCATATTTTTTATATTTTTGAACCCAACGCATTAAACTTCGTCTGGTGCATTTGAATATTTTACAAATTTCTTCTTGTGATTTATCCTCTACTAAATAATATTGAACTGCGGTTTCTTTATATTTATTACTATTGTTATGCGTAGACATATATAATATTCAAATATTTATTAATAAAATATTATATTTACTAGTATTTATTACCTTTATTTTTTCTAGTTTTTTTCTTTGATTTTCCTCCTCGTTTTAATGTTTGTTGTTCTATTTTTTTCCGATTTGCTTGCGTGTTTTTAACATGTCGGTTTGTCAATGGATTAAATATTTTATCGGCATTTGGATCTATTGGTTTTTCAGGAACTACCTTATCGTCAGAACTTTCAACTAATATTAATTTGTGGCGTTTTTTTATTGTTCTTTTTTTTTTCGGTATAGGAGATGGTATTGCTATTGAAACATCTTCATTTGCTTCTGTTGCAGGGACTAATACTTCTTTTTCGTCTAATTTTATTGGTGTTTTTTTGGGTTCTTCTTCTTTCGTATCTTTTTTTGTTCCATCTTTATTGTCAAGAAATAATTTCCAAAAATCTTTTTTAAAGATTGATATTACTTTGTAATTATATTTGTTATTTTGAAATTTAACATACTCCATAAGTTCAATAAACTTGGGATTGTTTAAAGCAGTTTCTATATTTTTTAAATTAGGAATATCATCTATAATCGCATATGAAAATTGAGTAAGACCATATTCTCCTTTTACATCCACAATTGGATAAGTTCCAAGTCCATTAGACCATATTACTTTGGGAACAAACATATTTTTTTTTTCTGTTTTTGGGTGTTGTATGGAACTATAGAAAAACTTTATTCCATCTCGTATTGTTATCGTATATACGCATGGATATATAAACTTTTCGGTTTTTTCATTAGACATATAAGGTTGTCTGGTTTCAAACAAAGAACTGTTATATAGTACATTTACCTTTGCTTCTCCTTCCTTTGCTATTATTTTTTCGTATAAATCAAACCCACCACTTGGTATAAAGTTCCAACTATTTATATTTTTTTCAATTGTTTTTCCATTAATATCAGTTATTGTTGTAATATTATTTGGGTCAATTGTATTTTGTAAAACATAATAGTCAAAATTAGTTCCAACTTTAAATACTTCTTGCCCCTTTTTAAAGGTATTCATACACAAATATTTTAAGTTTTTGCTTTGAATTAAATCTAAAACGTTTTTGAAAACGCCTTCGGGACTTCTCCATCCAGATGGATGAACAAAAACCAAATATCCAGATAATTTTAATGTTGTTAATGAAAACGTAACAAACGATTGCCATAATGCTTGTGTTTTTCTATCTCCTACTTTTAGTTGATATGGAGGATTACCCATCACAACATCAAACCCACCAAAATCAGCAGGTAATTTAAACTCTTGTTTCACATCCATTTTCAAAGTATCACCTTCATAAATATTTAACTTGTATTTGTCACCGCAAAATATTTTTTTATAAATAAATACATTTTTAGGGGTGAGTTCAGCAGAATATATCATCTGTTCTAAAATATGTTTTCTTCTCTCTTCTTCATTTGGTATTTTTGTAATTAGTCCTTTCATCAAGCGTTGATAAACAATAATTGGGAAATTCCCAATACCAACCGCAGGATCTAACCACTTGAACCCCTCTTCTGTAAATATGCTTTTTCCGTGTTCCTTTATGTACGCTTCATCTAATTTATCCAACATTTCATTCACCAAAGACAGAGGTGTAAATACTTCACCATTTTCCTTTCTCTCCTTTTCCTTTGGTTTTAATTCGCCATTAATAAATTCTAATAATTTATCAGCTTCATTAATGGTATAATATTGTTTCTTTTGTGACATAATTATTTTATTCACAATCAGTTTATCATCTAAACTATCCATTGCGCCCAAAACATCATCTATGATATTTTCTGGATAAGGTTCATCCGCATTTCCAGATAAACGCCCATTTAATATTTTCAAAAAAACATCTTTTGTTTCTTCATCTTGATAAACTGAACTTTTAAGAACATCAATATCATCTATTAGTGTAATTTGTGCGTTTGATTTAGAACTATCAGTTAAAATACATTGCGCACCTTTATCAGCATAAAGTGTAAAAATATTCAATAAAGATATAAATTCACTTATTACCTCACTCGCAGTTTCAATTAAATTAATTTCTTTTTCTTTCACATCCTTTTTATCTCCTTTTTTGTTAGGTGTCAACTTTTCTTTCTTTTTTCCAGGGTCTATGATTTCGTCGTCATCTTTTCCATCTATTTCATCTTTTGTTTTTTTGCCTTTTTCTATATTTATTCGTTCAAATGCGGTTTTTAATGCTTCCAATTTTGTCATATCAAATGTAAATTTTCCGATAATTTTTTTAATGTTTTCAACATTTATATTCCATGATGCGTATAATTTATTAAATAAATCTTTTACAAAATCATTTCTGCTTTTTTCATCATCGCCATATTTATCATATAATACATCTTCGTCAATATTTATTAAATCTGTAATTTGACGATATTTGTGTATATCGTCTGCGTCTTTTTTTTTACTAATATTTGCACTAAATAAACTGACATTTGTTAATGCTCTTTGCGGGTTCATATCAACCATGAACCCAAACTTTTTTTCGTCGCAATATTCGTTGGGTTTACAAGGCGGAACATCAACCTCCGTCATAGATCTAAAAAGCATTTGAAAAATTGCGTCAGCACTTGAAATAGAATTCCATAATGTCACTATATCAACATTGCGAAGAGAAATGCCTAACTGCAGTCGTTGTCCTGCCAAAATAATTAAATTGTCTTTCTTTATTTTACCCTCCTTTATTGCTTTTTCTACTTCTTCTATATCAGTTTTGATGTTATGTGGATTACCCATATATGTAACTCCGTTTATGGTTCGTCCCTTTTTTGTTTTATCTTCAATATCAACTGCTATAAAAAAATGATAATTTCGTTTAACATCATTAAATTCATTTGAATTAATTAATAAATTAACTAATGCTTTTGTTTTATTTTTAATTTTACCATTCCCTAGTGGTAAAAACCATAATTGCGTTGTTTTATGTTGGGGTTGTAATGTCCTACATTTATTTAAACAAATATTTCGGATACGTGGTAATATACCTTTTGTTCTATAAAATGATTGTTTATCATATTTTTCATCTTTATCAGGATAACCAAAATAATAACGCATCATTTCTTTTATTTGTTCTTCGTTTGCAAAATTATCACTATCGCCTTCGGTAGCAAATAATTTGTTCATGTCCCAACCAAATTCAGTATCTCCTATTTTTAATTTTTCAACATTCAAAAACTCTTTATCCCACACAGATGTAATTAAATATGGTTTTGGAAAAATAGAATAATCTTTTTTAAATTTATCAATTAGTGATAATCCAGTTTTATCTCCAAAATATTCTAATGCTTTTACGTAAATATCATTACCAAATTGTTTTTGTATAGCATTATCATTTATAGTTTCTTCATTTAATTTTTGCATTATATGAATATCATTCATATCCCATGTAAGTTTACATTCTGCTTTAACACCATATGCTTGTAATGGTTTATTATAGGTTGCTGTAACATATATCTTGATTGTATTTGAAATAGCACTATCCAATACCTTTACAATTTGTTGTGCTTTTTCTGTACTCATTCCAAAATGTGCTTCATCTAAAAACATTATATCTATATCTGGGTTTGCATCAAATAATTTTATTACACGTTGTTTAATTGTTTTTATATCTTTTTCGTCTTCCACTTCGTCTTCCACTTCGTCTTCCACTTCGTCTTCCACTTCGTCTTCCACTTCGTCTTCCACTTCGTCATCTTTTGCTAATATTTTTTCAGCATTGCTTCCAGCAGTCCATCCTAGTTTTTGTTTTGATATTATTATAACACAATGTTTATCTTTGTTTTTACAAACTTTTGTTGAATTAACACCATCTTTATATGTAACAACATCTATTCCTAATTTATCAAACTCTATATATTTATTAAAAATAGTTTCATATTCGCCAAATGTTTCATTTGGAGCAGGGGTGATTAATAAAAATTTTACTTTTTTGCCTGGATGTAATTGTTCTTGTGTTTTTACATATTCAAGTATTGTTCCTGCCATTATATACGATTTTCCAGATCGTGGAATTGCACCAACTAATACATTTTTTTCTCCGTGTTCAATTAATTTGTTAATTTTTAATATAAACAATTCTTGATGAAATCGTGGTATGAAAACATCTTTCAAAACATTCAAATAGTTGCTTTGAAAATCGTGAATATTGGTTGGTGATTGTAAATAATCATATTGTTCTAATATTTTTTTTAGTTTAAAAAACGCTTCTTGTAGGTCATTTACGTCATAAATATGTTCGTAATTACCACCTGGATTGATATATTTAATTAGAATATTACTTGAACTATGTTGTGCTTTAAATTTGTCAATTGCGTTTTTTTTATCTCTAACAAAAATATATAATTTTATTATTCTGTTTTTTTTTTCGTGTTCTCTTATCAAACTACATAATTTACCAATATCATATTCACTAATTTCCTTTTCTTCTTTGAAATATTTTACAGAAATAAAATATAATTCTTCTCCTCCATTTTTATTACCTTTATCGTCATAATTTTGATTTAAAAATGTTATGTCTGAATATCCGCCCGAATTTCCACTCCTAACTGGTTGTAATACATAACCGCCAGGGTTTTTATCTAATTTATTTCCATCCCAACAATTTGACTGAAATTCTATACCCATCTTATTTGGATTTTCATTAATAATATGGGACGTTTGTAATTTGCCTTTAATAGCAGGTAATGTTAAATTAGTTGCGCCAAACTTAATACATAAGTCCCATAAACGTTCATAATAAAATCCCTGTGATGAATAATCTTCAATAATATCACCTTCAATTACTTCACCTAAAACGTATTTTATTTTGTCTAATATGTCGTGTTTAACATTGTTATTGTTTTTTATTGTAGATTGTATGAACTTTAATACATCTTCTTTTCCATAATCTAAAATGTCCCCCATTATTTAATATATATATATAGAAATACTATTATAACCGCAATATCTAATTGTTTAGTATATTTAGATATTGAGTTTCATTGGTGTATAAAATGGGCGTTTTAAATGAGAAAAGGTGTAAAAGCAATTTTGCTCGCTTTTTCTAGAAGCGATTTTGCTCCACTTTTTTTAAAAGTGGATTTCTATAAGCGAACTGGGCGAATATAAAACGCGACTTGGTCATACCGCGTTCCATATTTTTCTCTTATAGTTGTATTACTAGGTTCCATTGGAGGAGCCAATTCTGGATCAAACCCGTTCACATTATTGTATTGTCCTGCTTCAATGACTTTTACACTGTTAAACATCGTTTCGTTGAGAAACGGGTGGAAGTCCCCGAACGCTCTGCTTTGAATTAGATCGATCATCGATTCAATCGTCGTATTTACGCTAAATTCAAATTCGCGCACATGATGCGTATATGCCAATTTCACTTTAAAGCGAACGAAGTTAGACATTTGTTTTTTTAATATATACTTTCTGTTGAATTCATTTCATTTTTTTCTGTTCAAATCTGCGTTCTTTCTTTTCTTTCAAAAGTTCTTCCATTTGATCCTCGTATTCTTCAATTGTATATGTCGGGGTTGGTAGTTGTGCATACGAACATGTTCCAGTAAACGATTTGATCTCGTATGTCATATTGACTCCTAGACGAAAATCTAAAAACTTGTATAAAAATTGGAACATATATTAAGATGATATTTTGTTTTTAGTCGAGTAGTTGTAGTTTACTTCCAATTCTCTTGAAATAAAAATTATTATACATGATGGTTTTATCGAGTGTTTTTGCTAATGTTTTGTCGCTAATTTTGAGTTGTTTGATACATTCATATTTACATACAAACTCAGCAATTAGGTTATTGTTTGCGTCATATTGGCCTACCCCGTCCTTATACAACATCGGCTCACCATATTTTTCTTCAAATTGTTGTTTCAAACTATAATCACACTTGTCATACAGAAGATAATAATGTCC
>TBL_comb47_HYPODRAFT_10001475_pt1 | contig 30602 bp, 25 predicted proteins | sample TroBogypolimnion_40_FD_10682 | JGI IMG/M metagenome (IMG submission 10682) | reverse complement strand
TACCCTTCAGAATGACATTTCTGTATCGGGTGCCGACGATAAAGGTAATTTCTACCTCTCCGCACAGGATGTGAACAGTACGGGAACAATTCCTGACGATACCAACAGAAGGACAGGTGCCAGAATGGCTGGCGGCCGCAAATATGGTATCTTCAGTGCTGAATATTCTCTTAGCTTCACCCGTACCAAAACCAGCACGTCTGGTGGCGATATGTACCAACAGCGTGGCGTTTACTGGAATGTGCTGAATACTCCTCCCGAAGTACCGATTACGGCTTACAAGGACATTGAGAACAATCCGTTCGCCCAATTGGATGGTTATTTCAATGCCTATTATCCAAACCCTTACTGGCAGATCAAACATGCCCGCAACAACCAGTTGCGCAACGACGTGATGGGATCTGTCAATCTTTCAGTGAAGCCTACAAAATGGCTGGAAATCAGCAACCGTACGGGTATCGTTTACAACGGCATCAACAACCACAACTACAGGGATGAGGCCATTTACAATAATTATTCGGTGGGCGATCCATGGAGCCAAGGTCATATGGGTGTAAATTCTCCTTATAAAGCTTGGTCAAGCGACCAGATGCGCAATACAATGATCCTGACCAACGACTTCCTCGTTACTGCCGATAAGAAATTCAATGATTTCTCGGTGAAAGCCATTTTGGGCAACTCAATTTACTCCCAGCAGTATGAATCCCTTTATGATGCAGCCGACGGTGGCCTCGTGATTCCGGGATTGTACAACATCAGCAACAGGGTTGGTAACCCTACTCTTTCTCAAAGTACACAGAAACGTGCTTCTATCGGTGTATTTGGTGATGTCACCGTTGGATACAGGGATTACGCATTCCTTCACATGTCGGGCCGTAATGACTGGGACTCCAGGTTGACAAAAGCCAACCGCTCTTTCTTTTATCCTGCTGTTGACGCCAGTTTAATTCTTTCTCAAATGTTCCCGTCCATCATTGACAACTCTGTACTCTCCTTCGCAAAAATCCGCGGAGGCTGGTCAAAAACTGGTCAGGTATCTTTGAACGACTGGTACGGAACATTGCCCTCCTACTCTACGGCCGGTGGCTTCCCATACGGATCCAATGCAGGTTTTCAATTGAGTACGACCCTCAGCAATCCACTTCTGAAACCTGAGACAACCAAAGAGGTGGAGCTAGGAATGGAATTGAGTTTCCTGAAGAACAAGATCCATCTTGAAGCCAACGTATATCAGTCCAAAACATTTGACCAGACGATTCCTGCAAGTCTTTCCGCTTCGACAGGTTACTACAGTGCCCTGATCAACGCCGGTGAAATGGACAACAAGGGTCTGGAACTAGACCTGAAATTGACTCCGCTTGTTAACTTTGGCCAGGTCATCTGGAATGCTTCCGTAGCTTATTCCTACATGACCTCAGAAGTTATTTCGATCTTACCAGGAACATTAAACGAACTTGGGGTAAGTGACGGAACCAACACCAGTGCATCCTATGCAATTGTTGGCCAGCAATTTCCTGCCATCAAAGTTACCGACGTAATCAGGGATCCCAACGGTAATATCGTTGTCGATAAAGTTACTGGTCTTCCCAGCGCTGCAACTGCCCTGGTTAATGCAGGCCATGGTAATCCAAACCATATCCTAGGTATCTCAACCGATTTGAACTATAAAGGTTTCCGTCTTTCTGCCACAGCAGAATACAGGGGTGGAAACGTAATTGTGAACGCTGTTGGTAATGCACTCGACTTTACGGGTATTTCAGAGCACTCTGCCATGAACGGACGTCAGTCATTCATTATCCCCGGATCAGTGATCGAAACATCTCCGGGTGTATATACTCCAAACACGACTGCTTTGGTTGCCAATACCGGAAGACCTTTCTGGGTTAATTCAGCCTACCACACGACGAACAGAGGTTATACAACCAGTGCTGCTTTCTGGAAATTGAGAGAGGTTGCCCTTTCCTATGATGTCCCTGTGAAAAAACTTTTTGGAGGCAATGCCATCCAGGCTGCCCAGATTTCCCTTCTTGGAAGGAACCTGCTGATGCTTCGTCCAAAGGCCAACATCTACACAGACCCTGAGTTCAACAACTCTGCCACTACCAGCAATGCCGTTGGTTATACCACAGAAGACCAGACCCCTCCCACGAGAGTCTATGGTTTTAGTGTGAAACTTACTTTCTAACATTAAAATTAAAATGAATATGAATAAGAAAATATTAACACTGTTAGTTTCGCTGGTGCTCATTGGTACTTCCTGTTCTGATTTTCTGAATGTCAATGAGAAAAATCCGAACAACGCATCTGTAGTGCCTCCCAAACTATTGCTGCCTGCTGCGTTAAACAATGTAGCCGCCAACATGAACACACCCGGTAATGTCGATTTTATTTATCTATGGTATGGTTTATGGTCGATTAGCTCAGGCTACAGTCAACCGTCGAACCTTGTCCAATACAATCTATTGAACAGCAGTTACCAGGCTCTTTATCTCAACAGTTACATCTATGGTCAGAATATCAACGAGATTGTGAAAGGCGCATCTGATCCGCTGGATTGCTATTACCTGGCCGCAGGCAAGATACTGCAGGCATATCAGTTTCAAAACCTGGTAGATTGCTGGGGTGATGTGCCATACTCCGAAGCTTTCAGAACAGCCGATGGGATTCTGAAACCCAAGTTTGACAAGCAACAGGCTATCTACGAGGATCTGATCCTTAAACTGGATGAAGCCATCAAACTGATTCAGAATGCTCCTTCCAATGCCAACGCCGTTACTTCAGGCAGCGACATTATGTTCCAGGGGAACATGACTTTGTGGGCAAAATTCGCCAATACCATCAAACTGAGAATGTTGATCCATCAGTCTGGTATGGCAAGCCGCGATACTTATATCAAAGCTGCTCTTGCTACAACAGCATCGGTTGGTTACCTTGGAGCTGGCGAAAGTGCTTTGGTCAATCCGGGATTTGTTGAATCAACAGGACAAATGAATCCATTCTATAACAGGTACTATTCCGCTGCAGGAACTCAAAATGCGGATGGAGTCACTTATCACAATGCCGGAAGGGATGCTTGCGATTTCATGAACGCCAATGCGGATCCTCGTATTGGTCGGTTCTTCAATGCTTACAGCGGAACCCTTTTTGCAGGGAACTTCCTTGGTCAGGCTGCTCCTCCGCTTACGGCTGCCAATACTTCAAAATTGGGATTCCTCAAGGGTAATAAAGGATATATGATTGGTACTTTTGACAAATCTGCCCCGTTGTTGACTGATTTTGAAAGCTTGTTCGTTCAGGCAGAAGCCACCGAAAGAGGCTACCTTTCAGCATCAACAGGTAAAGCATTGTACAATTCCGCCATGACCCAGTCGTTCATTTATATGGGTTTGACGCCTGCAGCTGCCGCTACCTACATTGCTTCGGACAAATCAAATGTCAACTACGATCTGGCTTCCAACAAGATCAACCTGATCCTGAACCAGAAATGGGTATCCCTGAATGGTGTTGCTCCTATTGAAATCTGGACAGACTACAGAAGGTCTGGTCAGCCTACATTTCTCCATTTTAGTGAGGATGCTGCCAAGCTGAATGCCACACCTCCAGTTCGCCTGCTGATTCCGCAACGAGAGATCGACTACAACAACGAAAACGCTGTTGCAGTTGGTACGATCAATGCATTTACGTCCAAGATATTCTGGCAGAACCGCTAGTGATCGATTGTTAAAAATTTTAAATAAATAAGTATGAAAAACAAAATATTTTTTCTTCTTACCTTTCTGTCCGGCACCTTTCTTTTTAATTCCTGCCTGAAAGACAATATGAGCGATTATTGGGTTGATGCTCTGGCAGGTAAAGTATATGCCACTATACCTGCGAACACTGTGCAGTCATTGGCATTGAAACCTGTTGCGGGTGAAGTTTCTTTCACATTTTTGGTAAACATTGCCACGGATGCTCTTCCGACGGAGGACATCACTGTCTCCTTCGTTAAAGACGATGCGGCGGTAACTTCGTACAATACCCAATCCGGAAAGAGTTACAAGCCTTTCCCAACCATGGCAATGACTACAACTTCCATCGTTATCAAGGCGGGTACAAGAACTGGTTATGCTACAGGTAAAGTATGGGGTGCGGAGGTTTTGAATGCATGTGATAATTTCATGGGAGCTATCAGCATTTCATCTGCCAAAACAGCCTCAGGCGCGGATATCACCATTGGAGGCAACATGAAAACCTATTTACTGGCATTGCCTATCTCCAATCCTTATGCCGCAGACTATCAGACAGTTGGCTATCGTATCCGTCCAGGTAATGCAACAGAACCTGTTAATGCAACACAAACATTTTCAACTTCTGATTGTAAAACAGTCAGGAAAACGGGATTTGGAAACTATGGTAGTTATGATATCACGATTGAAATAACACAGAATCCTGTTGTTGTAGGTGGTGTAACCTGTTACAAAGTGATTGCAACTCCAATTGATCCGACTACCTTAAACTCTGTAGGAGGAATGTTTGACACCTGGACAGGCGATGCTGCACTGGCACCTGCAGATAAGACCATCAATTATTACAATCCGGTGAAGAAGCAATTTGTATTGAATTGCTATTATATCAGTTCTGCTGGCAATCGTATCATGTATGAAGTAAATACACGGTTGTAATCATATTTGATTATTTACATTAATTGTTTCTTACTATGAAAAGAAAAAATTTAGTTATAGCAGTGTTGCCCATCTTATTGGGACTGTTTATATTTCAAAGTTGTACCAAGAAGGACAATACAACGTTTACGGTTTATCAATCCTTTACAACTCCTACGGTAACAGCACCACTGAACGGGGCTACCTTAAAGCTAGGGACTGCAACAACTGTTGACCTGAAATGGGCTTCGACAGATGCCAATGGGGATGCTGCACTCGCTGATGTTTATTTTGGAACAGATTCGAAACCAGTCTTGTACAAAGCAGCCAATGCAGGTTTAACACTTACTGTTCCTGTTTTAGTTGGTCAAACCTATTATTGGAAAGTTACAATGAAAGATGCCAATGGGGTTATGACCTATGGACCAACATGGAGTTTCATGGTCTATGATCCGATTAGTGTCTATTTGGGAGCATTCCTGGTTGATGAACCGGCTGAGGCATGGACTTACACCGTAAACTTTACGAAAGGTGGTGCTAATTTGTTGAAAATTGACAAGTATTGGGCTTCATGGCCAGCAGTTTTTACCCTTGATTATACTGCATTGACATACAACATGCCGCTCACCGATTTTGGAGGAGGCTATAGTGCAATCGAATCAGGTACAATTAATGCAACAACAGGTAAACTGACAGGTACTTATACCATTTACCATAGTGGTGCTATTGAAGAACAGGGTCCACACACCTACACAAAAAAATAATCAGGTGTTCAAATACTGATTGATTAAAATCAGGTGATTAAAAGGAGCTTCCGGTCAGGAAGCTCCTTTTTTATTAATCAGAAACTCCGGAATAATCCATAGATATTATAATATCATATTGATATACAATATGATATCGTCAATAAAGCTTTTAACCTAATCGAAATTACCCGTGTTACAAAAGGAGCCGCTGTCGCTGTAAAAACAAGGGTTTATTTACATATGCAGAACATGGACAAGGTCATTGAAGAAGGGACCAAATTCATTACCGGTTCACTTTCAGGAACCTATTCACTGACCGCTGATCCGTCAGGGCCCTTTACAAATCCTTATGGACATACAGAATCGATTTTTGGAATGGAAAATTCAGCGACCCAAAATCCACGTGTGAATGCTGCCCTTGCTGCTATGCATTACCCTACTTCGATCGGGGGCCGTGGACTGGTTACGATGAGTCCGATCATCTGGAGAAATTCTTCGTGGCTGATTGACGACATGCGCAGAGCCGACGGATTGATGATTACAAAGTCTTCATCTGTGGTCTATACGAATAAGTACAAAGATCCTGTCAACGAGACTGATCCATCGCCCATGCTCTGTTATGCTGAAGTCATCCTGAACATGGCTGAGGCCTATGCCCGCAAGGGGGATGCGAATGGTCTTACATATTTGAATAGGGTCCGTAACCGTGCCTTGGCTACACCGGCAACACAGGCATATACTGCTGGATCATTCACAAATAATATAGCATTGCTTGGTGCAATTCTCGATGAGCACCGGATTGAATTTGTTAGGAAGGCCGTCGCTGGCCCGATATCCATCGAAAACCAAACGATCTCTATAAAATGCAAACCGGCCGGGACACTAAAAGTTTTACCGGCCGGTTTAATATGATATGATTTATTTTTGCAATTATTTTTCCTGACTGGCAGACAACTGCATCCGGCATTTATCGCAAAGTTGGTGGTCCTTTTGGTCAATGTCTTCCACATAGGTGCTGGACCTCATGACGCATGTTGGATTTTTGCAGTGGATCAAGCCAAAGGTATGGCCCAATTCATGGATGACCTCTTTTCGAAAACGATCGACCAAGAGCTTTTCGTCCGCTTTTATGCCATATCGTTCATTACTCAGCCTGCTGATTGAAACAATTCCTGATCGCCCGTTTAAATAGGCCTGACCGAAAATATAGGTCAGGATAGGAATATAAAGGTCAACGTTAAATAGGCCAAGTGTTTTATCCGTATCAAAGGCAAATTTTAAATCGATAACCTTCAATAATTTATTTCCGTCATATTGCCGACGTCCCGGGTCGTAGAATTCACTTATATCCAGATGACCTTCCCGATAAATCACTGGAAGCAAAAACTCCCGTTTCACATCGCTGGAAATCATTTCAAGAAGATTCTTCTCAAAATACCCAAAAGAAATTAAGTTGATGTATTCCAGGTTCATTAACAAATAATTATCCGAAATTCAGGGTAATAATTGGGTTGAAATAAGAAACAAATTGAAATATAGAATTATTATTTTGGTTCGGTCAGACAGTACTTTTTAATTTTATTGTACAGTGTAACCCGGTCAATTTTCAAGGCTTTGGCAGCTACAGTGATATTCCAGTTGTATTTGGTAAGAATCTGGGTGATATGTGATTTTTCCAGCTCGTCAAGGCTCTCAGCCGAAGGATTGATCATTTCCTTCCCAAGTGGAAGGTCTTTAAGGGTAATCTTTTTCCCGTTCCCGACAACAATAGCACGTTCGATCATATTTTCAAGCTCCCTGATATTTCCGGGAAAGGTAAATTCCTCCAGGCGTTTCAGTGCTGCAGAATCAATTGCGATCAAAGGCCGGTTCATCGTATTACAATACTTTTTGATAAAGTAATCCACAAGTAACGGTATGTCCTCTGTTCGTTCCCTCAAGGGAGGAACATTTATATTTACGACATTGAGCCGATAAAAAAGGTCTTCACGAAAAACGCCCTTTTCGACCATCCCTTTTAAGTCCCTGTTAGTGGCACATATAACCCTAAAATCGGATGTTATCTCTTTATTGCCGCCAACCCTAACAAAACTTTTGCTCTCAAGAACCCTCAACAGTTCGACCTGCATTTTAGGTGAGATGGTTGCAATTTCATCGAGAAAAATTGTACCACTATCAGCCATTTCAAACCTTCCCTTCCGATTGTAAACCGCACCGGTAAAGGCTCCTTTCTCGTGTCCGAATAATTCACTTTCCAATAAACTTTCCGATAAGGCTCCGCAATGAACACTCACCATCGGGAAAAATCTTCGTGTTGAATTTGCATGGATAGCCCGCGCTACAAGTTCTTTTCCAGTGCCGCTCTCACCAGTGATAATGACCGACGCATTCGACTGTGCCACACTCTCAATTTCCTTTAAAACCTGATGCATTGCCTCACTGTTTCCCACAAGGTTCTCCACGTTTTCAAGAGAGATGACCTTTTCTCTCAGAACTTCATTTTCTTCGATTAACGAAATCTGTTTGGAAGCATTTCTGATCAGATGCGACAAATCATCAGGATCGAATGGTTTGGTGATGTAATCAAAAGCCCCGTCTTTTAATGCCTGAACAGCTGTATCGACAGTTGCAAAGGCGGTCATGACAATTACAATAGACTCTTTCCTGAACGATTTAATCCGTTTGAGCATCTCCAGGCCATCCATTCCCGGCATTTTAATATCAGCAAGAATAATATCAAATCCGTCAGATTCAAGAATTGACAGTGCCTTCCTGGCATCCTCAGCACAATCGACACGATAACCGTCTTCAATAAACCAGTTATATAAAGAATCCCTGACAGATTCTTCATCGTCAACAATTAGGATTGAGATTTTTTTTGCCATAATAGATTGTACTTAAGACTTTAATAATGGTAAAGTTACAATTATTGTTGTTCCTTTTCCCCGTTCTGATTTTACATCAGTTTTTCCTTTGTGACTTTGGATGATCCCATGAACAATGGCCAGTCCCAAGCCAATGCCACTTGCTTTCTCTTTAGTCGAAAAGAACGGTTCGAAAATATGCGGAATATCTTCTTCCGAAATGCCTACGCCATTGTCAACAATTTCGATACGAATATGTTGCTCATCAGGGTTTTTGGTCCTNATTAAAACCTCTCCATTTTCAGAAACAGCCTCAGAGGCGTTGACAAGGATTGCCACACAAACCTGCTTTATCTGGTTTGGACTGCAAAAGATCAAATCTGCTTTTGCTGAAAAATCTGAGATAAAGTTAATATTTGCCACTTTCATGGAATGAGACATCAATTCATAAGTGTCAAGAAGGATGTCGTGGAGGTGTTTTGACTCGAAATCATTTTGATCCTTGCGGGAAAAATCCAACAAACCCTTGACAATATCACCACATCGTTTGGTTTCGTTTTCAATGAATTTCAAATGTTTAAGCATCAACTCTTTTTTAGTTGCATTCAGCTCCTGGCTATTTAATTGCTTGGAAATTAATTTTGCATAAATTAGGATTCCCGACAAGGGATTGTTGATTTCATGAGCGACAGATAAGGACAATTTTCCCAATGACGCAATTCTCTCAATGTTCATCAATTCGTTTTGAACCTGACCCAACTCCTCGGACTTCTTCTGTACTTTATATTCGAGCTGCTGTGACCAGTTCTGAAGTTCGTTTGTTGCAGTCTGCAGATTATCGAGCATATCATTAAAGGCATAAGAGACCATTCTCATATCCGAAAGCTGATGGGGCTTGATCAATAGCCTTGTACTTTTATCGCCTTTAGCAACAGCTTCGCTTGCTTTGATAATTGCAAGTAGCGGGTCCTTAATTTTTTTGCTTGTGAAAAATATCAAAAACAAGATTAGCAATATTGTCATGGAAGCAGCCATCAGGAAATAATCTGTAGTAGATTTATTCAGAGCTGCATCGAGTCCCCCCATCGGAAACTTGATCAAAAGTGAACCCAGCACTTCTTCATTTTGCTCATGCGCATGGCAGGCACTGGCAGAACAGGTAGGGCTGTTCAATATAGGAGATTTGATCAACAAATGCCTGCCTCTGTTATTGTTATGATTCATCGTACATTCGCTGTTTATATCGATAATCCGATAAGATTTTTCTTTGGCAGAAAACATTGTTGCAATATCGGAATGGCAGTTTTTACAATCAGGGTTGCTGTGATTAACTGTATCGTTGGCAATGGATGAATAGACGAGGTTATTTTTATTATCATACATATTTACATCGTCGATCCCTGTCATTTTATTGATGATATCGAGTGTGCTTTGTAAAGATGATCTGTCGTTTTCGAGCATCGAGCGGTACAAGGCTCCTTCAACAAGCGAACTTATGTTATCACCGTTTTCACGTATGACAGATTTCATGTACTCTTCATTAACGGAGCGAAAGATGATGCCAAATGTGACAAACAGAAAAAAGGAAGAAATAGTGATGATTAACACAACGCGGCCATAAATTGAGGACCTGAATTTAACGTAACCGCTTACAAAAGGGCTCCCAACACTCTTCTCTTCAATAATTTTTTTAAACCAAACCATATAACTGTTAATTTGGAAGTGAAATTGATTGCTAAATTAGTCTCAAAATTTTAATTAATCGTTCAAACATTCAAAATTGTTTTCCGGCTCTGACCTTATCCATAAAAATAAGTTTGCCGGCAGTTTTTAATAATAAAAGCGACATGCAAGGCATACCGCTTTAACCAAATTAAAAATCAATAATTAAAGATCCCGTATAGACACTCTTTAACCATTCGATTAATTACCAATCACTTATTCAACATTTCTAAAACAATTAGGATTGTTGCACAGCGTTTTAGAACTCAGAAAATCTTTCTGAAAATCCTGCCACACTTCAGTTGGCATTTCTGAAAGTGGCTGGTCACATAACTCTCCCCCATCCTGCAAAATGACATTGGCTGATTCGGGGGAATATTTCCTTGCTGAACCTGCCAGGAAATCCTTGAATCTTTCAAGTTCCAGTTTAGACCAATCGGTTGCTTCCTCAGCAAGGAAATAAGAACTTGTATCGGCTACCCAACTTGTTGGTTTGACTTTATACATCCAACCTTTCGTATATGGATCCTCATTCAGCAATTCAGGGTGATTTGTAAGAATAGAATTCGCTTCCAATACTTCACCGGAGATTGGCGAGTATATCCTTAAGATTTTTCCTTTATGGTTGATCTCGGCTAGCAGTTCTCCTTTGGACACTTTCTCACTTGAATTTTTAATTTTATGAAAACTGACTTCTCCGGTAATATGGAGCAATAAGTCATCAATGCCTACTTTGGCAACGCCCGATCTTTCAAGGTGAGTCCAGGTATGCAATCGGCTAAAAAATAACCCCTGAGGAACTTTTAATGCACTGGCAGTAAGAATACCCAATGCCTTCTGAATTTGTCTTGAAATTTTCACCTGTCTGTTCAGTAGTATCCAGAAAGGGACAAGGATGAGAAAAAATGCGATGATCGCCAAATATTCGATACCCTTGGTTTCGAAAATGTTGTTGTAAGTAAATCCGTCCATTGTTTCTATTTTTATGTTGCCCTGACAACGGTCAAAACAACTGGTTTATTTAATTTTCTTTTTCTGCCCATTCAGGTGAATCCCTTAAAACCGGCATACGGTTAATCACCCATCTGAACACCCAAATCTCGATAAAAATAACTGTCATCGTAACAATGAGTTCCAAAATTGAAGGAACATATCTCGCTGCAGCATCCCATCTGAAACCAATTACAGTGACATTGAGCCGGTTCAGGATTACCCCAATCATGGTCACAATTGCGGCAATCCGAATCAGAAGCTGGTTATTGGTCCGATAGCTGTAAAAGTATAGCCCCATAGGTAAAAGCACAAATCCAATCATCTCCATAAGAAACCAGTAACCCATCGTTGGTATTCAGATATGTCCAGTTTTTGTCATGGATGAAGACCAAAAATTGAAGGAAAAAGTAGGCAAACATAGCTCCCGTACAGATCTTTGCCAATCCGTGGACGATTTCCTTCTGAGCCCTGTGGTTTTTCTCATTGATTTGATCAAAGAAAACTTTGTGACTGATCGTCCCTTCAAAAATCACCATCGAAAGTCCGGCAAAGACACTTGAAACCAGGAACAGGATTGGAATAAATTCAGAGTACCACAAAGGATGAATTTTTTCTTTTGCCATCAGATAGAGTGCCCCCAACCCTGATTGGTGAAGTGTAGATAATGTAATCCCAAAAATTACGGCGCCAATTGTCATTGATGAAAGAACTTTCCTGGCACGGCGGGCACCCAGCCATTCTGCAATTGCGGGGGAAAACTCAATCAGTTCGGCAATCATATAAAGCATAAAATGCCATGCCACCAGAAAAAGAACCGAACTCGTACCAAAGTTGTTGCCGATAATCGGATTAATCACGTTCCATGGACGTCCAAGATCAAGTAATAATGCACCCGCATAAAACACATATGCAAGAAAACCATTTAACACAGTAACCCGTACGATGGAATGGTATTTTTGCTGGTTAAGTATGTAAACCATAAATGTAACCACATAAGCTCCACCTGCAAATGCGACACCCGTAACTACGTCAAATCCAATCCACAAACCCCATGGAACCTCCTGTGAAAGATTGGTTACCGCTCCTAATCCTTTCCAAAACCGGAAAATAATAATCCCAATTCCGATGAAAATGACAGGGATTGAAATTACGTTGAAAGGTGTAAGCCACTTACCTTTTGGTTTGATTTCATTCCACAGGAAACCTGGAATGGACTTTCCGTCATTATTATCTTTTGCAAGGGAGACATCCTTATTATTCATTTTCTTCAGAAATTGAGGGTTTGTTTTTTGTTGCTTCATGGATTCCCAATAAAAGTGGCGGTAAAAGGACAAAGACTGAAGGAACAGTATATAGAAATCCTTTTGACAATGCCGGATATGATGTGTTCTGTAGTTTGGTATTGAATCCAACCTCATTAAATGGAACTGACGAGATATAAAGGTTTGCTGTTCCACCAGCAACATTTTCACCAAAAATCACCTCGTAATAATCTTTTGGCTTTTGAGCGATTCGTTTACGTGCCTCAGCAATTAGTTCCCTTCTTGAACCAAAAATTACAGCACCAGGACAGGCTTCAGCACAGGCAGGTATCTTACCGGTTATGATTCTGTCGTAACACATGTCACATTTCTGAATAATTGGGTTTGAGCTGTGATATTCAAATTTCGGCACATCAAAAGGACAAGAAACCATGCAATAACGACATCCCATACATTTATCGCCTCTCCAGATGATGGGGCCCTCTTTTGTTTTAAACATGGCTTGGGTCAGACAGGCTGCTGCACAGGCGGGTTCATTACAGTGCATGCATTGGGTTTTATTAAAAACTTCACCTTTGGATGTGTTGAAGATATTAATGGCAGAACGTTGTGATTCGCTGGTTTTTCTGATGATGCCCGCTTTTGGTTCATCCTTGGGCTCTGGTAGTTTATGTGATTCGGCGCAAGCCTTTTCACAGGCAAGGCAACCTAAACATTGGGTCGAATCGTACAACATTCCCCGAAATTCGACTTCCCCCTCCTTCTCCGAAATAGCCCCAAAGCTATCACCAACTGCAAGAGATGCACCAGCTAACCCTATTATCTTAATAAAATTTCTTCTATCTATACTCATACCAGATTATTTCAATTCGTTTCAATTGCTAATTAGGTTAGATTAACAGGCTCCATTTCATTTGGAAGCGTCGATAAATTGAGTTTGAAAATCTTCCCAGACTTCAGGACCAAGATCAGCAAGAACATTGTCAGTTAGTTCGCCCCCATCCTGAAGAACAACATGTGCATACACAACACTATTCATCCTGACCGATTCGGCCATAAAATCCCTTAACCGTACAAATTCATTTTTCAGCCATTCCTTATATTTTTCGCCCATCAACATAAACTGAATTTCTCTGGTCCAATTCTTCGGTTCGATCAGATAAACCCAGCCTTCTGAATAAGGTGAAGAATTTACCAGCCAGGAATCGTTGATCAATGTTTGGTTTTGCTCTCTGATTATACCTGAAATTGGAGCATATATATTAAGTTGCTTGCCATTACGAATAACAGTTAGGATTTTCTCCCCTTTTCTCACCTTGTCGCCAACTTCTTTGAGCTTAATACGTGTGATCGTTCCGGTGACGTGTTGGAGAAAATCATCTATTCCAACTTTCACATTTCCATTCTTTTCCATAAAAGCCCATGTATGTGTCTTATCAAAATATAAACCTTTTGGAGCCATGATCGAATTTTCATTTAGGCCATGCAATTCAGGAATTGCACTTTTACCGGACTTTACTTTCGACCTTTTGGAATGACCAAATACCATTGGAAGAAAAATCGAGGCAATCCCCAAAACTGCCAGAATAATCAACCATGGGTGTGACACCGGTGGGTACTTTGTTTGGGGGGCTTCGATCTGTGTAATGCCTAACGATGCAAGATTTGCTTGTATTTTACTACTGTTTAAAGCACTGTATCCATAGGTGGTCAGGTATTGACGACCATCGGCCATTAACCATGCCAGAAAATCAAGTGTCTTTTTGTCTGAAGGAATAGTACTAGCTGAAACATAAATATTTCCACACAAAGCATTAGGATATTTGCCAATCCAAACACCACGTGTGAATGAATCCATGTTGCTGTATATATTTTCAAAATTATCAATCCTGCCGTTACCGTTTTTATCAATTGGAAGAATTTTAAGGCTTGTTATGATCTCTTTGGAATTGGATTCCTTCAAATCAGCGAGTTGGCAAAATCCAATTGCATAGACATCTTTTTGGACAGCTGAGATGACCTCGCCCGAAGTTGCACATTTAATTCCATCAACAGCTGCTGGATTTGGTTTCGTGAAATTTACGATATTTCCAATCAAAGTCTGGTTATCGGTCACATAATATTTGACAGGTAAACTTTGTCCACCCCTTATCAATTTTGCCCAATTCTGATTTTGCGGATCAGCAAAAAACTGTCCGAACTTTGAAGTAGAAACCCCCTGACTTAATATCAAATTCAGCATTGGATTTTTTGCATTGACTACCGCAACCACAACATCACGACCAATAACCATTTTCCAATTTGTTTGATTGCTGTTTGCCGTGTAATCGTAATCCGATATAAATGATAATGCAGAACCTTTTTGTGCTTCAGTAAAATTGGTTATGGTTATCTTTATGGCAGGATTTAGTTTGCTATATTGTTCAGCCCAACTTTTGGCAAGGGGGTAAAGCTCAGGAGTGCTTGCAATATTTATGGATTTCTCGCCCTGGGTCATGGTTTTTTGGGCAACCTTGATGTCTGTATTACCATTGCAATACCCCGTATTGCAAAAAAGTAAAAGTGACAATCCAATGATAATGAATAAAATTGTTTTCATGGTATAGAGATTAAAATTTGTTTTTAGATTTCACACTAAATATTACAATAAAACGGGTATTACAATCAATATCCGGTCAACTCAATAACAGTGCCAAACATAAATAAATAGGTATCTAATTGTTAATCTTGATGTTACTAAAACGTATTTACAAACTCAACATTTCAAATTGTTGAATATTTATACACTACATTTGAATAAGCATCATATAAGCCTGTTTATCAGCTCTTTTACAGCTATTGTTTATTTATTAAACAGTGTTGCATTACTCAACACTTTTCAACACTAATTTTATAAAATAACCTGATACAGTTAAATTTCCGGGGAAAATTTCATGGCTTTATTGAATTAAAATTGATTTTACCAGAAATGTGGTATTCTTGTTTTAGGCCATCATTCGTTTAGTGCAACATTTAAAGTTGTCCCTGACCACTTTAGTTACAATTTTCATGATTCGCATTGTAAAATTTGCACACTCATTTAAATTACCTGATACTTTAAGTCTATAAAAATTATTCAAGAAATCATTAAAATAATAGAGGCAATGAAAGTCCAATTTAAAAACGCCCATCTTCCTGATGCGTTCACGAGTGACAACGAATCTTAGGGGTAGGTTAGGAATAGCTTTAAAAGTGAGATTTAATTTCAAGTTGGTACATATAAGTCACTAACGTGAGGGATCCGGGATATAAACATGACAAAATTTTATTCCTGCTCTTGAATATCAATAAACCTATCAGATAAAAATATTCTACGCCATTATTCCTTCATCGCGTTCCACCCCTGTGCCGACAAAGGTATCGATTGGCCAACACCTGCTGTAATAAGATTGACTCCTTCTATTTTATCTGTGATATGGCCAATCACTGAAATATCGGGATGATTGCGAACTTTATCGTGTTCGGTCACAGGAATTGTAAAAAGAAGTTCATAGTCTTCACCGCCATTCAATGCGGCTACCAAAGGGTTTATGTTCAGCTCAGCAGCCATTTTTCTGGTTTGATTGTCAAAAAGCAACCGGTCTTCGTATAGGCGGCAGCCAACTCCACTTTGGTTACACAAATGAAGTATTTCTGATGAAAGTCCATCCGAAATATCGATCATCGAAGTCGGATGAATCCCTAATTCCCTGAATATTGGCAACATATCTTTTCGTGCTTCAGGCTTCAGTTGCCTTTCTAAAATATAATCATAACCCGTAAATTGGGGTACCATTTTAGGGTTGATTTTAAACACCTCATTTTCACGTTCGAGCAATTGCAGTCCCATATAGGCGCCACCCAAATCTCCTGTAACACAAATTAAATCCGTATTCTTTGCTCCTTTCCTATAAACCAGCTCATCCTCTTCTGCTTCGCCGATCGCTGTAACTGAAATTGTAAAACCAGTCAATGAGGAAGTTGTATCCCCACCAACCAAATCAACTCCATACCTTTCACAGGCTAGATAAATACCTGAATAAAATTCATCGAGAGCCTCTACCGACATCTTCGCCGAAACGGCGATAGAAACGGTAATCTGTTTAGGTGTAGCGTTCATTGCATATACATCACTGAGATTTACAGTTACTGCTTTATACCCCAGGTGTTTTAATGGAACATACATCAGATTGAAATGGACTCCTTCTGTCAGAAGATCGGTTGTTACCACGATTTTTTTATTTTTAAAATCCAAAACAGCACAATCATCTCCTACCCCTTTTATCGAACTATCGTTTTTCAAGACAATATTTTCAGTAAGGCGACGAATTAACCCAAACTCCCCAAGCTCGGAAAGCTCTGTTTTATAACCCGTTGTATTTTCCATATTCGATCTCTTATTATTCAAATTAATACGCCGCCAAAAGTACGCTTCATTTTGTATCTTTGCAATTTGTAATCAGTCTATATTAAATACAAAGATAGACCCCCGAGAATAGGAATTTCGCGGATTTAATTGTTACAGGATTAGTTTTTTCAAATCAGGCAAAACATGGAAGACCAAAATAAATTGTTACATGAAGTTACTAAACGCGATTATCGGTTTGGCTTCGTGACAGATATAGAAACAGATACGATCATCAAAGGTTTAAGTGAAGAGGTCGTCAGGATCATTTCTGCAAAAAAAGATGAACCTGAATGGATGTTGGAATTTCGTCTTAAAGCTTACCGTCGATGGTTGACAATGAAAATGCCCGATTGGGCCCATTTAAAAATACCTGAAATCAACTATCAGGAGATCATTTTTTATGCCGCACCAAAAGAGCAGGCCAAATACGAAAGTTTGAACGAAGTTGATCCGGAATTACTACGTACATTCGAAAAATTGGGTATCCCCCTTGAAGAACAAAAGATGCTTTCAGGGGTTGCTGTTGACGCAGTAATTGACAGTGTATCGGTTAAAACTACATTTAAAGAAACACTGGCTGAACGGGGTATTATTTTCTGTTCGTTTAGTGAGGCTGTCAAACATCATCCTGATTTAATCCAGAAATATCTAGGTATGGCTGTACCCTACAACGATAATTATTTTGCAGCCCTTAATTCGGCGGTCTTCTCTGACGGATCATTTGTATATATCCCAAAAGGGACGCGTTGCCCAATGGAATTATCTACCTATTTCCGGATCAACGCCCAAAATACTGGTCAATTTGAACGAACCCTGATTATTGCAGATGACGACAGTTATGTATCCTATCTGGAGGGATGTACTGCACCAATGCGCGATGAGAACCAACTTCATGCCGCTGTTGTGGAGATCATTGCACTTGATCATGCCGAAGTCAAATACTCTACAGTTCAAAACTGGTATCCGGGAGATAAAAATGGTAAAGGTGGTATTTTTAATTTTGTGACAAAACGTGGTATTTGTAAGGGAAATTATTCAAAAATATTTTGGAATCAGGTCGAAACGGGTTCGGCGATTACCTGGAAATATCCAAGTTGCATTTTAATTGGAGATAACTCTGTGGCAGAATTTAATTCCGTGGCTCTGACCAATAATTTTCAACAGGCAGATACAGGGACAAAAATGATTCACCTCGGGAAAAATACGCGAAGTTCAATTGTCTCTAAGGGAATCTCAGCTGGTCATAGCTCAAACTCCTACCGCGGATTGGTCAGGGTTTCCCCGAAAGCCGAAAATACACGCAATTATTCACAATGTGACTCCTTATTATTAGGGGACACTTGTGGGGCGCATACCTTCCCATACATTGAAGTGGCCAACAGCACCTCTGTAATTGAACATGAAGCCACCACTTCTAAAATTGGTGAAGACCAGATTTTCTATTGTAATCAGCGTGGAATTTCCACAGAAGATGCCATTGGAATGATCGTGAATGGTTATGCCCGCGAAGTAATCAATAAATTACCAATGGAATTTGCAGTTGAGGCACAAAAATTGTTACAGATCAGCCTCGAAGGAAGTGTAGGATAAATATTGGGCAAAGAGATGGAAGCCAATGGCATGGAGAATAGGGACCGAAAAACTGGAAAACGGCAAGGTCTAGCAAAATGGTGTTTTGCAAAAATCAATGAAATTAAATTGCCAGCTGCAAGTTACCAAAAGCCAATTGCCACAATAAAAGTAAAAAAAACACAGAAATTAAATGAATATGCTGAAGATAACAGATTTATATGCCAAAGTTGAGGGCAAAGACATCCTGAAAGGAATTAACCTTACAGTAAACCGCGGAGAGATTCACGCCATCATGGGGCCAAACGGTTCCGGCAAAAGCACACTGGCCAATGTTTTGGTTGGGAATACTAATTTTGAAGTCACACATGGTTCTGTAACATTCAATGGAAAGGATCTTCTGGCGATGTCGGCAGATGTCCGGGCCAAAGAGGGATTGTTCCTGAGCTTTCAATATCCTGTTGAAATACCAGGAGTGAGCATGGTCAATTTTCTGAAAACAGCTGTCAACGAACACCGTAAATATCGCGACCAACCGCCCTTGTCAGCAGGTGACTTTCTTAAACTGATGCGTGAGAAAAAGGCAATGGTCCAGATCGATTCGCAACTGACCAACCGTTCCGTCAATGAAGGGTTTTCAGGCGGAGAGAAAAAGAAAAACGAAATTTTTCAGATGGCGATGCTCGAACCCACTCTGGCCATCCTTGACGAAACTGACAGCGGGTTGGATATTGATGCCTTGCGCATCGTCTCCAATGGTGTCAACTTATTGAAAACACCAAATAATGCAACGATTTTGGTCACCCATTACCAACGCTTACTTGATTATATTGTCCCCGATTTTGTTCATGTCCTTTACCAGGGACGCATTGTCAAGTCAGCCGGAAAAGAACTTGCGCTTGAACTTGAGGAAAAGGGTTACGACTGGATCAAAAAAGAGCTGGGGGAATAGCTATGGCTGAATTAATCGAAAAAATAGCCGCCATTCCAAGGATCAACGAAATGTTCGCTGATAACCTGACAACGATTGGTAATGGGATGTCGGAGTTTATGAACAATACCCGCCAACCTGCAATGGAAGCATTTCAACGGATGGGGATACCTGGTTTCAGGACCGAAAATTATAAATACACCGATCTTACCCGTCTTTTTGAAAATGAAAAATTCAGACGCTCTTTTGAACCTGACCAGTTTGAAGTCGATCTGAACGATATTTTTAGCTGCGATGTTCCCGAATTCGATACCCACCTGATTCTTGTTGTCAATGGTTGGTACGACGATTCGAATTCAACGCACAAACCTTATCCGGAAGGTGTGATCATAAAAAGCTTCAAAAAAGCAGTCATTGAGAATCCCGAACTTGTCGAAAAATACTATGGTAAATCGGCCAATGCTCAGGCAGATCCTTTAACCGCTTTAAACACAGTCTTTGCGCGTGACGGAGTTTTTATCTACATTCCAGATAACACACACATTACTAAGCCATTGCAATTAATAAATATTTTGCGTAGCGAAGATGACCTTTATGTGACACAACGTAATCTGATCATTGCGGGTAAAAACACACAGGCAAAAATCATGTTCTGCGATCATACACTTCTGCCGCAAAATTTTATCATCAATAATGTTACAGAATGTGAACTCGGGGAAGATTCCATCATTGATATTTATAGCATCCAGAACCAGCACAATAAAACTGCTAATCTGACTGGTCTCTATATCAGGCAACATCGTAATTCACAGTTGGTGACAAATGCCATTTCCCTGCATGGTGGAATTATCCGCAATAACCTCAATATTTTGCTCGATGGCGAACATGCGTCTGCAAAAGTCTGTGGACTTGCATTATCCGATAAAAACCAACATGTTGATAATTTCACATTTATAGAACATCTAAAACCAAACTGCCGAAGTAACCAGTTGTACAAGAATATTCTTGACGACAGTTCAACTGGTGGGTTTACCGGGCGCATCCACGTTGCACCACATGCCGTCAAGACGGAAGCCTATCAACGCAATAACAATGTACTGCTCACCAATGTGGCGAGAATGAATACGAAACCCCAACTGGTAATCGACAATGACGATGTAAAATGCTCACATGGTGCGACTGTGGGGAGGATCAATGAAGAAGCACTTTTCTATCTTCAATCAAGGGGGATCAACGAAAAAGAGGCAAGGTTGATGTTGATGTTTGCTTTTGCACATGAGGTTCTTGCAGAGGTGAAGGTTGATCAGTTGCGCGTCATGATCGACAAATTGGTGAACAAGCGCCTGAGAGGTGAAGTTTCAAAATGTCATTCATGTGCAATGGATTGTATCCGCTGAATATACTTTCAATTAACTGTATATTAAATACATAAAAAATGTTTCCCGATATTTCAATAATACGAAAAGATTTTCCGATCCTTGACCAAAGTATCAATGGAAAGCCTTTGATCTATTTTGACAATGCAGCTACGGCGCAACGTCCCATTCAGGTCATTGAAAAAATGAATGAATTTTCTCTTCATACCAATGCCAACATCCACCGGGCAACCCACACACTTGCCAACAAAACAACGGAGGCATTCGAATCGGCCAGGGAAATCGTCAGGAAGTTTGTAAATGCACAAGAACCGGCAGAGATCCTCTTTACACATGGAACCACAGAATCGCTAAACCTTGTGGCCTTTTCGTTTGGCGAAGCATTTATTTCATCGGGGGATGAGGTAATTGTCACTGAAATGGAGCACCATGCCAATATAGTACCATGGCAAATGATGTGTGAACGCAAAGGAGCAATCCTTAAGGCAATACCTTTCGCAGATAACGGTGAATTGCGTTTTGACTTATTGGACAGCATGATAACTGAAAAAACAAAAATAATCGCTGTTGCCCATGTTTCCAACACATTAGGAACTGTGAATCCTATTGCTGAGATCATTGCGTTAGCACACACCAAACATATTCCTGTTCTGATTGACGGGGCACAGGGAGTCCCCCACTTCAAAATTGACGTCCTCTCATTAGATTGTGATTTCTATGCCTTTTCGGGGCACAAAATATATGGCCCCACAGGGATTGGAGTCTTATACGGAAAACGCAAATGGCTTGACCGGATGCCCCCTTTCATGGGTGGTGGTGAAATGATCGATCGTGTAACCTTTGCAAAAACAACTTTTAATCAACTGCCTTATAAATTTGAGGCGGGTACCCCAAATTACGTTGGGGCCATTGGTTTGGCTGCTGCAATTGAATACCTAGAAACATTAGATATTCAATCAATTGCAGCTTATGAGCACAAGTTATTAACAGAAGCCACTTCAAGGCTAAAGCAAATTGAGGGCTTAATGATCTATGGCGAAGCACCACAAAAAGCAGGTGTTGTCAGTTTCAATATTGAAGGAATTCACCCCTTCGATCTTGGGACTTTACTCGACCAATTGGGAATTGCTGTACGGACTGGCCGCTTGTGTGCTGATCCTGTTATGGACCACTTTGGAGTAGAAAATATGGTACGCGCTTCCTTTTCATTTTATAATTCATTCGATGAAATTGAAGTTTTCTATAAGGCGCTGATCAGGCTAAAATCAATGTTTTAGAATTAATTTAAAGAACAATTATCATTTTCTATTGTCACATTTCAGGCTTTACGGTTAAAGGTAAAGAACTACCGGAAGGTTTGGGAGAGACTACCAATGATAAAAAACAGGAAAAAAATGACAATAGACGAAATCCAAAAGGAGATTGTTGATGAATTTTCAGGATTTGAAGATTGGATGGACAAATATTCCTATCTGATTGAAATTGGGAACGAACTTTCCCCGATTGATCCAAAATACAAAATTGAAATCAATTTAATAAGAGGCTGTCAATCAAGAGTTTGGTTGCATCAGGAATTTATTGGAGGTAAAATCATATTTGAGGCCGAAAGTGATGCCTTGATTGTAAAGGGATTGGTTGCGTTACTATTAAGAATCTATTCAGGACGTTCGCCCAAAGAGATCCTTGCTTCAGAACCGCGTTTTATCGATGAGATTGGTTTAAGGCAACACCTCTCCCCCACACGCTCAAATGGTCTATTGGCAATGGTCAGGCAAATGAAACTTTTTGCAATGGCTTACGAAAAAATTTCAGAAAAAAAATAATTAAAAATGGATCCAAGAATTGACCAAATCATTGAAAACCTCAAGGAGGTTTTTGATCCCGAGATACCCGTAAATATTTACGATCTTGGACTGGTATATAGTGTTGATATAGTAGGTGATGAAGCTAGAATCCTAATGACTTTGACTGCTCCGAACTGTCCGGCAGCAGATATGATCCTTGCAGATGTGGAGTACATGAGCAAGAAAGTTGAAGGGATAGAAACATGCAAAGTTGAAATTACATTTGAACCCTCCTGGGACAAATCGATGATGTCGGAAGAAGCTCGTTTGGAATTGGGATTTATGTAATTTAAACTATAAGGGTGATAATTTTATTAATTTTGGATGATTTTATCTTTATACTATGGAAAGAGTAAAATTTATCGATCTGTTTTGTGGGATTGGCGGATTTAGGACCGCCATGGATCAGGCATGTATCGAAAACGGTCTTATTCCTGAATGTGTGTTTTCATCTGACATTGACACTTATTGTCAGGATATCTACGAAGCGAATTTTGGACATAGACCTGTTGGCGATATTACAAAAGTTGACGAAAAAGATATTCCTGACCACGATTTATTGTTTGCTGGATTCCCTTGCCAGCCTTTTAGTATCATAGGACAAATGCAGGGTTTCAACGATATCCGGGGCACTTTATTTTTTGACATTGCACGGATCATCGATCATAAAAAGCCAAAAGCATTTATATTGGAAAACGTTAAACAGCTCGTTGGACATAATGAAGGTAAAACGTTGAAAACAATTATAAGAACCTTAGAGAAAGATTTAGGGTACAACATTCAATTTGCTGTTCTAAACGCACTTGACTATGGGCTACCTCAAAAACGTGAACGGGTAATTATTGTTGGACATAGAGAACCTATAATGTTCAATTTTCCGTCTCCAATCAGACCTTTCAAACCACTTTCAGAAATTCTCGAAACTAAGGTTGACCCAAAACATTATGCCTCTGATTATATTTCTCAAAAACGTAAAGATAAGCACAAGTCAGCCTATAACCTTTCAATATGGCACGAAAATAAAGCCGGCAATATCTGTTCCTATCCATATTCTTGTGCATTACGTGCTGGAGCCTCCTACAATTATTTACTTGTAAACGGAGAAAGACGTTTAACACCCAGGGAAATGTTTCGACTACAGGGTTTTCCAGACAGTTACAAAATTGTAGTCAACGATGTTCAAGCAAGAAAACAAGCAGGGAATGCTGTTCCTGTAAATATAGTAAAAGCAGTTATTTTAAAATTATTACCGTTTGTTGCAACCTCTTTAGATATGACTTCGGTATTAAGGGAATATGAGGTAACCTATGGAAAACAATAATTCGCCTAAATTAAGAACTGTACATAAATCAGTTTCTGCCTTCCCAATGAACGAATTTCCAAATGAGTTTCCGTTTTTACTTGGGAAAGAGCTAATTTACTTGCTGGCGTCAAAAGGATTACCCTCACTGGAAGGATCCGAATGGGAAAGAATTTTCGCTACCTGTATTGGTGCAGAATGGAAACCCTCAAATGTTGGGCTCGACGATGTGGTGATGGGAAATACAGCTTGGGGAGCTAAAACCATCAAAGCAAATAAACCTTCTGAAAAAAAAGATGTGAGGTTGATTTCAGGTCGAAACTCACCAAATTATTCCTTCAATGAACGTAGCGATCAAAATGCAGACCCACAATTAATTGGCAAACTTGTTCTTGAAATATGGAACGAAAGGGTATCATCAGTCCGTGAAAAATACAAACATTTAAGAACAGTGGTTTTAATCAAATCCAATGACCTCTCGGAAGTTGCTGTATTTGAATTTGACACTATTCGTTATGATCCTGAATTATTTAACTGGGAGTGGAATAAAGAAAAAAATCTAATTGGGACCCAAAAGAGGACTGGTAAACATTCCTTTACTTGGCAAACCCATGGATCTCAATTTACTATTATAGAGGAGGTTCCAGATAAATGTCTAATATTGAAAATAAAACAACCTCCAACACTTGATAAAGATCAAATTTTAAAAGCCATCGGATTTGATAAATCTTGGGTAACGGTTCTACATAAATTGAAATAACAGAGATTTTCTTTCGATGCAATCTCTCACAAACAAATACAGCCTTCAAATCAAGGAAAAGGCCCTTGAACTTGGATTTTCAGCCTGTGGGATTGCAGAGGTGAAATGCCTCGAAAATGAGCGTGAACATTTAAAAAAGTGGTTAGATGCAGGAATGTACGGGACAATGGCCTATATGGCCAAACACTTTGAAAAGCGTCTTGATCCGGGAAAACTTGAAGAAGGTGCTAAATCGTTAATTTCGGTACTTATCAATTACTTTCCGGCACAAAAACAAGCTGATTGTGCAGCACCCGGAATTTCAAAATATGCCTACGGAAAAGACTATCATTTAATTGTAAAAGAAAAGCTTAATAATCTTTTAATATTCATCCAAACGGAGATTTCACCCTGTATTGGAAGGGCTTTTGTAGATTCTGCACCCATTTTGGAACGTCCCTGGGCGAAGGCTGCAGGTTTAGGGTGGATCGGTAAAAACACCTTACTCATTACCCGCAAGTTTGGGTCATATATCTTTATAGGTGAATTAATTACAAACCTTGAACTTGGCTATGACACTCCGTTTTCTGCAGATTTATGCGGTAAGTGTACACGCTGCATCGATACTTGCCCAACTCAGGCAATCGTTACTCCCCATGTTATTGACGCCCGAAAATGTATCTCCTACCTAACTATTGAGAATAAAGACAGGATTCGGGATGACTTACGTGATAAAATGCAAAATCAAGTTTTCGGTTGCGATATCTGTCAGGATGTTTGTCCCTGGAACAGTAAAGTAATTACTAACCAAAACAATGATTTCAAACCAATTAACGGATTACTTGAGATGAACCGTAGTGACTGGGCACAACTGGGTGAAATGAATTTCCGGGAAAAATTCAAGGAGTCTGCGATGAAACGAACAGGCTACGACCGGATACTGAGAAACATAAACGATCTGAAAGATTGATTTTGCTCCTATCTTTGCAACACTGGTAAAATTATAGCCAGTGCCTCATAAATGTCTATAACAGAATATATTTGGAAATCGTTCGATGGGCTCGCCATTTATGCCGCCCAATGGTCGCCAACCGGTCGGTCGGAGGCTGTTGTAGCCTTTGTTCATGGTCATGGGGATCATTGCAGAAGGTACGACGAATGGTTTGAGGCTTTGAATTCAAAAAATATTTCTGTTCTGGCTTTAGACTATCGTGGGCATGGCCGGTCAGGAGGTAAGAGGGGGTTAGTCAGAAAATTCGATGACCTGATAAAAGATGTTACCTTGTTACATCAAAAGGCAACAGAACTTTATCCCGGAATTCCTGTAGTGCTGTACGGCCATAGTCTGGGTGGGACAATCGTCCTAAGTTATCTACTGAAAACAGCCTCACCTCCGGAATTGGCAATTGTCACCTCTCCCTGGCTCAAATTGATCCGGCAACCTGGAAAGCTGACAACCTTTCTCATAAAAATTTCAAACCTGATTTTACCAAATGCAACCTTTAAAACCGGATTGCACTCCTCCGATTTCTCAAATGTAATTGGATATTCCGAAAAAAGGGAAAAAGATAAATTTATCCATAACCGGATATCAACCGGATTATTATTGGAAGTTGAAAAAGAGGTGAATCAAATATCTGCTAATTTTACTGATATTAAGACGCCACTTTTGTTGATGCAAGGAAGGGACGACAAAATCATGGATGGAACGGCCACCCGAAAACTGAACGATCTCTCGCCTGGCCAGGTTAATTATCGCGAATGGGAATATGCAGGCCACCAATTGCATTTTTCGGAAAGGGGTAGCGAAATAATTGATTTTATAACAGACTGGATCAAGGGGGGAATATGATAAAACTTACCACCGAGATAGATCTGCCCGTAATGACCAAGAAGCTGGGATATCGTCATCAATCAATGATGATTGGATCCTGTTTTGCTGAAAATATGGGTAATCATCTGCAGGAACTCTGTTTCCCTGTTACAATTAACCCTTTCGGAATCCTCTATAATCCGGTTTCAATTGCGAATAGTCTGACGATGCTTTTTGACAGGAAAATTTTTACCCGTCAAGATTTGTTTTACCACGATAATTTATACCATAGCTTTTCGCATCATAGCAAATTTTCTGGGCCATCAGAGAACGAAATACTCGCCCGGATCAATGCTCATATTTCCGATGCTTATGAGGTTTTGAAAAGTTGCAGCCACCTGTTTATAACATTTGGCACTTCATGGGTTTTCCGACACAAGGAAACCGGGAAAGATATTTCAAACTGCCATAAACTTCCAGGAACATTATTTGACCGTTATCGGTTGACCACTTTACAAATTACCGAAATCTGGGCTCCGGTCATCCAACAGTTGGTCAGGTTAAATCCGCAAATTCATCTTGTATTTTCAGTGAGTCCGATCAGGCACATGAAAGAGGGTGCACATGGGAATCAACTCAGCAAAGCGATCTTGCTTCTGGGAATTGATGAGTTGGAATCCCTATTTGGAGCCGACCTTATCTCCTACTTTCCATCCTTTGAAATTCTGCTCGATGAATTTCGTGATTACAGGTTTTATGCTGCCGACCTCACGCATCCAAGTGATGTTGCAATCGGACTGATTGGTGAAAAATTTGATGAATTGTTTCTTGACGCAGAAGCCAAAACGGTTTCATCGGAATTAAAAAAACTTGTCCGGTCAAATCAACATCGATCACAAAATTACAACAATATAGCTTTTCAATTGTTTATGAAGAAGCAAAGTGAAGATATACAAATATTTAAGGATAAATATCCATTTATAGATCTAAAAAAAATTGACAATAAATGTGAATGAAAAAATAGCTGTAGGGTCTTTTTCTTAACAAAAGTTTTAGCTATTTTTAGCCACAGGTCATTTAACAACATTGAGATATTTTCTGATCTAAAAAAAAAGATTAAATTAAAATAAGTTCGTATGAGCTATCTAAAATTCGATAAAAAAGAGCTGGTAAATCTGGAATATTCCCTCCAACGCGAATTTTTGCGCACCAATCGTTCAGGCGCCTATTCATCCTCAACGATTGCCATGTGCAATACGCGTAAATACCACGGTGTACTCATTGTCAGGCTTGATGAGCTTGATGGCGGCAAACATGTTCTGCTCTCTTCACTTGACGAAACGGTTATTCAGCATGATGAAGAATTTAAACTTGGAATTCATAAATTTCCCGGCGATTTTTATGAACCAAAAGGACATAAGTACATCAGGAATTATGAGAACGAAACCATTCCAAAACTGACCTATAGGGTTGGGGGTGTAATACTTACAAAAACAAGGCTTCTTGTTGAGAATACAAACCAGGTGATCATCAAATATACCCTTGAAGAAGCGAATAGTCCTACAACTTTAAGGTTCAAGCCATTTCTTGCCTTTCGAAACGTTCATAACCTGAGTAAAGCCAACATGGTGGCTAACGGCAAATATACAAAAGTTAAAAACGGGATTAAGATGTGCTTGTATGAAGGATACCCTGAACTTCACATGCAATTTTCAAAAGATGTCGATTTTATACCTGTTCCCGATTGGTATCGGAACATCGAATACATCAAAGAGCAGGCCAGGGGCTATGAATATCAGGAAGACCTTTATGTACCCGGTTATTTTGAACTTCCAATAAAAAAAGGTGAATCGGTCTTCTTTTCTGCTTCTACGGAACTATGTGAACCGGCTACACTAAAAAAACACTACGCCCTCGAAAAAACACGTCGTATCCCACGTGATAGTTTTATCAATTGCCTTCTCAATTCGGCTCAGCAATTTATTTGGGAGTGGAAAGATGGAAAGGATTTAGTTGCCGGATTTCCATGGTATGACTCTATTCCCAGGGAAACTTTTATTGCTTTGCCGGGCGTTTTACTAACCCAGTCCAACATTAGCACTTACGAACAGATCCTCAAAACAAACCTGAATCGGTTGAAGGATGGGTTATTACCGAAATATGCAGGAGTTCCAAGTGACTATGATGCTGCAGATGCACCGCTTATTGCATTTCAGGCCATCCAGGAGCTCAAACCATACAAGGAAAAGAAAGAACTTTGGAAAACATATGGCCCTTACCTCAAAGAGATTCTTACGAATTACAAAAAAGGTACTCGTTTTAATATCCATATGGATCCCAATGGTCTGATTTATGCAAAGCAGGAAGGTGTTTCGCTTACATGGATGGATGCCTATATTGCGGGAAAACCGGTCACCCCTCGTGGTGGTTTTACTGTTGAAATCAACGCATACTGGTACAACGCAGTGTGTTTTGCCCTCGAACTTGCAGAAGCTTCAAAAGACAAAGCATTTATCAGCGAATGGAGTTCATTTCCGACCCTGATTGCCCAAACTTTCAATGATGTTTTTTGGAGTGATAAAATGAGTTATCTTGCTGATTTTATTGATGGTACATATACTGATTGGTCGGTTAGGCCGAATATGATCTTTGCGGCCAGCCTCGAATATTCACCACTTTCACGCGACCAGAAAAAGATGATTGTAAGTAAAGTTAAAAATGAACTTTTAACTCCACGCGGACTTAGGTCCCTTGCTCCGGTCGATCACAATTATAAGGGAGAATGTGTCGGAAATGTTGACTTACGATCAGCTGCAGCCCATAACGGAAGTGCTTATCCATTTCTGATTTTTCCGTTTGTTAAAGCTTATCTCGATATTCACAAAGCTGGAGGTCTGTCGTTTGTCAAAAAGGCAATGGCAGGGTTTGAAGAGGAGATGTCGGAACACTGCCTGGGAACCTTATCCGAAATTTATGAAGGTAACCCACCACATACCGCCAGAGGGGCCATTTCGATGGCATGGAATGTTGGTGGAGTGTTAAGCGCAACTTCATTAATCGAGAAATTCGGTGAATCGCTTTAAAAGATGAAAAAGAATTATCTCAACTTAACTCATATAAGATGAAAGTTTTAATGTTTGGATGGGAGTTTCCCCCGCACATTAGCGGGGGTCTCGGAACAGCCAGTTATGGATTGACCAAAGGACTGGCACAATTTGATGATGTTGAGGTGTTGTTTGTCGTTCCAAAAGCATATGGTGACGAAGATCAAACGGCAGTAAAGCAGATTATCGGGGCAAGTGATGTGTCGATTACCGAAAAAAAGATCATCTATAACAACACGGATCGCACGTTTAATTTCCTTGAGGTCGAATCCAGTCTTATTCCCTACTCGAATCCGGAAGAGTTCTGGAAACTGACAGAGCAGCGTGTCTCTTCTCAAACCCGGTTTATCCAGACCGATTCGGAAGGAAAACTTCCATTCACCGGGAAATACGGTGCCAACTTGCTCGACGAAATTGCCAATTATGCCGTTGTTGCAGAATTCATCGGCAAAGAATATGATTTTGATGTAATCCATGCCCATGATTGGCTGGCCTACCCGGCAGGAATTGCAGCCAAGCGGGTAAGTGGAAAACCTTTGGTAATCCATGTTCACGCAACTGACTTTGACCGCAGCGGTGGAAGTGTTAATCCAAGGGTTTATGCAATCGAACGCGAAGGGATGGAGGTTGCCGACCAGATCATTACCGTGAGCAACCTTACCCGTAATATCGTGATCGAAAAGTACGGGATCGACCCGGCAAAAGTCACAACAGTTTACAATGCCGTTGAGCCTGTTGAAAAACCCGAAAATAAAGGCTCTGAAAGAGGGATAAAAGAAAAGATTGTCACCTTCCTTGGTCGTATTACGATGCAGAAAGGTCCTGAATATTTCATCGAAGCTGCCTATCAGGTTTTACGTCGCACGGATAATGTTCATTTTGTAATGGCAGGAAGCGGCGACTTAATGGAGAAAATGATCCGGCGTGCCGCCCATCTGGGGATAGCCGATAAATTCCATTTTACGGGTTTCCTTCACGGTGACGACGTTTTCGATATGTTCCGGATGAGTGATGTATATGTAATGCCCTCTGTATCTGAACCTTTTGGGATATCACCCCTCGAAGCCATGATGTCGGATGTCCCTACAATCATCTCCAAACAATCGGGTGTGGCAGAAATACTGACCCATGCCATTAAGGTTGACTTCTGGGATATCAATGCAATGGCCGACGCCATCTATGGAATACTTAAATATCCGGCTTTATCAAGTATGTTTAGAAAGTTTGGTCGTGAAGAGGTGGATAGCCTGCAATGGAAACAGTCTGCCGA
>TBL_comb47_HYPODRAFT_10001474_pt1 | contig 30607 bp, 21 predicted proteins | sample TroBogypolimnion_40_FD_10682 | JGI IMG/M metagenome (IMG submission 10682) | reverse complement strand
GCGGGGTTCCTTTTGGGGTCTCCTACTATGGGTCGGGCTACCCGTTTGTTTACGGGCCCGGCGGCTCCTCCGTCTATCATTTGGGCCGGGGATCTGGTGGTTCTGGCCGCGGAACACACCGGGGGGGCTTCCACACCATCCCTCGCCGCTGAACTCGTGGCCGCATGATAAAACACAAAGCGTCGGCAGACCTTGGGCGGCTGGCCGCCTCGGTCGGTTGGATCTGGCTGTTGATTTGCTTGGCCGACGGTAATTGTTCACGCGGGTGGGGTGCTCCCGCGAGTTTGTTCGATCGGTTTCGGGCCGACGCGATGGCAGGAGTCGATGAGTTCGTCTTTGCCGCGCGCAAAATGAACGACTCCGATGGACACTGGTACGCCAACATCGGTTATTACGCCCACGACCCCAATCGCAAGGCCTGGCGGGAAGGCGCTCGGCTTTATCGCTGGAGTGCCCTAACCGGCCATCTCACCACCCTCCTCGACGACCCACGCGGGGGCATCCGCGATCCCCAGGTCAGTTACGACGCCTCCAAAATCCTCTTTTCCTATCGAAAGGGGGGCACGGAAAACTACTTGCTCTACGAAATCCACGCGGACGGGACCGGCCTGCGCCAGCTCACCACCGGTGCTTACGACGACTTTGAGCCCACCTATTTGCCGAACGGGGACATCGTCTTTGTTTCTACCCGCTGCCGCCGTTGGGTTAATTGCTGGTTGACTCAGGTTGCGGTGATGCACCGTTGCGACGCCAACGGCGGCAATGTGCGCCCTATCTCCAGCAACAACGAGCAAGACAACACCCCATGGCCTCTCCCCGATGGCCGTCTCCTCTATACCCGATGGGAGTACGTTGACCGCAGCCAGGTCGATTACCACCACCTTTGGGTGTCCAACCCGGACGGAACCTCCCAAATGGTCTGGTACGGCAACCTCCATCCCGGCACGGTCATGATTGACGCCAAACCTATCCCGGGCACCGACCGTGTCGTCGCGATTTTCTCCCCGGGGCATGGCCAGCGTGAACATGCCGGTCCCGTCACCGTGGTCGATATCAAGGCCGGGCCGGATGCCGTCGCCCACGCCCGCAAGATCAGCGACGACCGCCCCTACCGGGATCCTTGGGCCTTTTCCGACCATTGCTTCATGGCGGCGCTCGATGGGACACTCGTGCTGTTGGATGACCGGGGTGCGCGCGAGGAAATCGTTCGCTTGCCCGAGGCGGACCTGCGCGCCGGAATGCACCTCCATGAGCCCCGCCCTCTGGTAGCTCGCCCCCGAGAACCCGTCGTTCCGGATCGGGTCAATCTCGCTGAACCCTCCGGTCGCCTCGTCCTGTCCGACATCTACGAAGGCCGAAACCTCCGGGGCGTCAGACGCGGCGATATCAAGAAACTCCTGGTCCTCGAAACCCTCCCGATGCCCATCCACTTCACTGGCGGAATGGACCCCATCAGTTATGGCGGCACTTTTACCCTCGAACGAATCCTCGGCACCGTTCCCGTCGAGGAAGATGGTTCCGCCTACCTGGAACTCCCGGCCTTGCGCAGCCTGTTCTTTGTGGCGCTCGATCAGAACGACCTTTCGGTCAAGCGGATGCAGAGTTTCCTCACCGTGCAACCGGGCGAAACTACCAGTTGCATCGGTTGCCATGAACAGCGAACCCTGGCTCCCGCGCGGTCCGGTCCCGCCCCCACGCTCGCCGCCCTGCGCCGACCTCCCAGCCACATCCAACCCTTTGCGGGTATGCCAGACGTCATCGATTTCCCCCGCGATGTTCAACCCGTCCTCGATGCCCTTTGTGTGGCTTGCCATGGTTACGACCGGACGACCGTGGGTGGGCCGCGAGCGGGTCGGCTCGTCCTTTGTGGCGACCGTGGCCCCATGTTCAGCCACAGCTTTTACATGCTCACGGTCGCGGGGCTCTTCTCGGACGGACGCAACCAGGCTCAGAGTGAGCACGCCCCGCGGACCCTCGGCAGCTCCGCCAGCCGTCTGCTCAAGTTCGTCGACGGCACCCATTACGGCGCCAAGGCCTCGGAAGCCCAACTCCGTCTCCTCAAACTCTGGATCGACACCGGCGCCGCCTACCCCGGCACCTATGCCGCGCTCGGCTCCGGGATGATCGGTGGCTACCGCGAAAACGAGGAGGTCGACCTCGACCGGGATTGGCCTGCCACGCTCGCCGCCGCCAAGGTCTTGGGGCGTCGTTGCGCCGGCTGCCATGAAACGCCCTCCCGCCTCCTGCCCATGAGCCTCGCCGATGAACGCGGCGTCTCCTTCTGGCAGCCTAGCATGAACGACCCCCGCCTTAATACCAGCCGTCACATCGTCTTCAACCTCTCTCGACCCGAAAAGTCGCTCCTCTTGCTAGCCCCTTTGGCCGAAGGGGCAGGGGGGTGGCAACTCTGTCGCGACCTCGCGACCCACCAGCCAACCGCCGTATTTGCCGGAACCAACGACTCCGATTACCAGGCCTTGCTCGCCCTCTGCCAGGCCGGCCAGACCCAACTCGATCGCATTCGGAGATTCGATATGCCTGGGTTTCGCCCGCGTCCCGAATGGGTCCGCGAGATGAAACGATTCGGCATCCTCGAAGCGGATCGGGCGGTGGACCTTCCTCTGAATGTCTACGCCACCGAGCAACGTTATTGGCGCGCCCTCTGGCACCAACCCGCCCGAAACTAACTACCCCTCAATCGCGGCGCGGGGCCCGGTCCCCTCCTGCCGTTCGCCCTCCTCCTCTCTCTCATGCCGTTTGCCGCTTTGCTCCGTCGCCTCGCCTCCACCGGGACGGATGGTGACCTTAGCCGCGCCAGCAAGGTCAGGCTCGCCTCCTCCCTGGTCGCCATCGCGGGCATGTTGGGATTAATCGCCTGGGCGGGGCACAATTCCTGGATGCGCGCCGGCGAGCTCCGCCGCAGGCTCGATACCGTTCATTTGCAGAGCTTTCGCATCGCCGACCATTTCGAAGAGTCTATCCTCGAACTCAACAACCGCCTTTTGCGCTATGCCGTCTATCACCAGGCCAACGACTGGACCCGCTTCGACAACCTAAGCAAAGGATTGAGCCTGTGGATCGATGAGCAACGGCCCATCCTCTCCTCAGAAAAGGAAAAACTGACCATGGACCTCATCAATAGCGCCTATGATGACTACCTGGCTGCCGCCCGGCAGATCCATGATGACGACCGCGCCGGCACCGAGTCCTCCACCCACCTCGTTGAGTTCGCGGGGTTCGAAAAACAATCGCAGCGGGTGATGAAACTCAGCTTCCGCCTGGCCGCCGCCCACGAGGAGTCCATGGACTCGTTTGTGGAAGAGTCCCAAAAGGCCTTGAGCTATTTGCGACTCCTGCTCCTGGCCTCGCTCTCCTTATTGGTCCTAGCCGGCGGTGGCTTGGCCGTCATGGTTTATCGTGAGCTGATCGCCCCGTTGCGGGTCAAGTTGGTCGAGAGCCGGGCACTGGCCGAGCGCCATGAAAAACTGGCTTCCCTCGGTATGCTCGCCGCTGGCGTCGCCCATGAAATCCGCAACCCCCTCACAGCCATCAAGGCCTGGCTCTTCCTTCAGCAGCGCCACTTGCGCCCCGGCTCGCCCGAACATGCCGATTCGGAGGTGATCGCCAATGAAATCAACCGCTTGGAAACCCTGGTCAAGGATGTTATCCTTTTTGCCCGGCCCTCCGACCCCGTGTTCGTCACTGTCCCCGCCGGCGAGCCTATGCTCCAGGCTCACACCCTCCTGGCGCCGGAACTCGAACGCGCCCGGATTCGGATCCACTGCGCCGGCGGCCAGGATCTCCCCGTTCGCATCGATCCCCAGCAAATCAAGCAAGTCCTCATCAACCTCATCCGCAACGCGGCCGAAAGCATCCAACGCGAGGGCGTGATCACCCTCCGTGCCCGGCGCGACACCCGCCGGCTTGGCGACCACCTCGCCGAGGCGGTGGTCATCGAGGTCGCTGACACCGGCAAGGGCATACCCCCCGAGGTCGAGAAGCGTCTCTTTGATCCCTTTTTTACCACCAAAGAGACCGGCACCGGCCTCGGCCTCTCCATCGCCGCCCGCATTGTGGAGAAACACCATGGCGTGTTGCAGTACCGCACGGAGATGAACCGCGGCACAACCTTCGATATCGTGCTCCCGGACCCCGGCGCGAATTGTGTTGCGCCCGTGCCCGGATCGTGTGATTCGTGTTCGCCATGAGTCTGGCGGCGCGTGTTCTGCTGGTGGATGATGATCCGGGCGTGGTGATGACGCTCCGGCGTTTGCTGGCTGATGAGGGACACGAGGTGCTGGTCGAGACCCGCGGGGATGCCGGCCTGGCGCGGGCCAAAGACACCGAGTTGGACGTGGTCATCGCCGATTGGAAAATGCCCGGCTTGAACGGGTTGGAACTGGTTCGCGAGCTCCACGCCGCCCACCCCCGCCTCCCCATTATTCTCATCACCGCTCACGGCACCTTCGAAACGGCCATCGAGGCCACCAAGTCAGGCGCCTTTGACTACCTGCTCAAACCTTTCGATATGGCCGAGTTCTTGCGGACCGTCGAAAAGGCCATCGCCAGCCGCCGCCTGATGACCGAACCCGTTGAACTGGGCCGGCACAGCGGTTCCCGCGATGCCATCGTGGGTGGCAGCCGCATCATGCAATTGCTCTACAAGGAGGTCGGCCGCGTGGCCACCAAAGATGTCGACGTCCTCATTCGCGGCGAAACCGGGACCGGCAAGGAGCTCATCGCCCGCGCCATTTATCAGCACAGTCACCGTTCTAAGGCCCCCTTCATCGCCATCAACTGCGCCGCCATTCCCGAAACCCTCCTCGAGAGCGAACTCTTCGGCCACGAGCGTGGCGCTTTCACCGGCGCGGAGGCGCGCCGCATCGGCAGGTTCGAGCAGGCCAACCAGGGCACCCTCTTCCTCGACGAAATTGGCGACATGACCCCCGCCACCCAGGTCAAGCTCCTGCGCGTCCTCCAGAATAAGCGCCTCCAACGCCTCGGCGGCGACAAAGCCGAGATCGCCGTGGATGTCCGCGTGATCGCCGCCACTCACCGCGACCTCGAAACCGCCATCCGCCAGAAACAGTTCCGCGAGGACCTTTACTACCGCCTCAACGTCGTGGTGGTTACCCTGCCCCCGCTCCGCGAGCGCCAGGAAGACATCCCCGAACTGGTGGAGTACCTGCTCCGGAAATATGCCGTCGAGTTCGGAGTGGATAACCCCTCCATCCAGCCCGAGGCGATCGCTTGTCTTCAAGCCCAGCCCTGGGCTGGAAACGTTCGTGAACTGGAGAACGTCATTCGCAAGGTGCTCCTTTCCGCTCAGGGCTACACCATCAACCCCGACCACGTCCAAACCGCCCTCCGGCGCGGCGTCCCGCCGGTCGAGGCGGGCGGTCAGACGCTGCGCGGATTTGTGGACCACCTTCTGGCCGCCGCGCGCCGCGGCGAGTTGGACGACGCCCACCACCGGCTCCTGGAAGCCGCTGAGAAGGAGATCTTCACCCGCGCCATCGACCTCGCCCAAGGCAATCAGGCCCGCGCCGCTCGCTGGCTCGGCGTTTCCCACCTCACCATGCGGCGGAAGCTCTTCCACTTCGGTTTGCGCCCCACGCAGGACAGCCCGGAGAACCAATCCCCGACGGCGGACTGAGGGAATACCGCGGGCCGCTTCAGCATCTTTGGAAGGCGGCACCTTCCATGGCCCGCAACATCACTTCAAACCAGATTCGTAGCGGCCGCTCCTGGCGCTCCGCCGGCGCCAATGAAGCAAGACCCAGAGGAGCCGATTTCACGATGCTCTCGCTTCCAGAGCGCGGTGTGTCCGACCCCGGCCTTTTAGCCCAGGCTCTTCACAAACCGCTCGATGCGCTCCAGCCCTTTTTGCAGGTTCGCCATGCTCGTGGCGTAACTGATTCGCAGGTAATCATCCGCTCCAAAAGCGATCCCAGGCACCGCGGCCACCTTCTCCGAATCCAGCAGCCGGGCACAAAACTCGGTCGATTTCAGCCCCGTACGGGCGATGTTCGGAAACAGGTAGAATGCTCCCTTGGCGTTGACGCACGAAACTCCAGGGATGCTGTTGAGCTTCTGCCAGGCAAAGAGCCGGCGCTGGTTAAACTCAGCCAGCCAGAGGGGCAGGTGGGCTTGGGACCCTTTGAGCGCCGCCACGCCGCCCTTCTGCGCAAACGACGTCGGATTGCTGGTGCTATGGCTCTGTATCGCATCGATCGCTTTGGCGATCGGTTCGGGCGCCGCGCAGAATCCCAGCCGCCACCCGGTCATGCTCCACGCCTTCGCAAAACCATGCACTACCACCGTGTGCTCGAAATGAGCCGGCGAGAAACTCGCCACGCTCCGGTGCACCGCGCCATCATAAAGCAAGTGCTCATAGATCTCGTCGCTCATGATCAGCACCCCCTTGGCCACGCACACGTCCCCCAAGGCCTTGATCTCCTCGGGCGTGTAGACTGACCCCGTGGGGTTGCTCGGGGAATTAAGCACGAACAATCGCGTCCGCGCCGTAATGGCCCGCTCCAACGCCTCGGGCGTGATCTTGAACTCGGTTTGGTCCGTCGTCTCCACGATCACGGGTCTTGCCCCCGCCAGTTTCACCATCTCCGGGTAGCTGAGCCAGTACGGTGCCGGAATGATCACTTCATCGCCTTCCTCGCAGGTCGCCAGGATCACGTTGTAGCACGAGTGTTTGCCGCCGCACGAAACGATGATCTGTGAGGCCTTGTAAACCAGCCCGTTCTCCTGCTTGAATTTGTCGGCGATCGCTTGTCGTAGCTCCGGTATCCCACTAGCGGGTGTGTACTTGGTGAACCCTTCGTTGAGGGCCTTAATCGCCGCGTCCTTGATGTGCTGCGGCGTATCGAAATCGGGTTCCCCAGCCCCAAAGCCCACCACGTCCAGACCCTCGGCCTTCATCTGTTTGGCCTTCGAATCAATCGCCAGCGTCAGCGAGGGGGATAGCGAGGCGGCACGATGCGAAATCTTGTAGTTCATAATCTCCTGACAAATACCACTGCTTCCCAAGAGCGCAAGCGGGAATTCAACTCGCCGTCGGCTCAACGGACGACAAACTCCTTGCCTTTCCCGGTGGATCCCGAATAACTTGCCGCCACCTTATGGGACACGTCAAATTACATATTCCGGGACCAGTTGAAGTCAGCGAAAAAACGTTTCGCGCCTTTTGTTCCCCCATGATTGGCCATCGCGGTCAAGGCTTCAAGGACCTTTATGGCCGCATCCAGCCACAACTCCAGCAACTGCTTTATACCCGGCATTTGGTTTACTTCAGCACCTCCTCCGCTTGGGGCGTCATGGAGGGGGCCGTCCGCAATCTCGTCGCCCGCAAGGTCCTCAACTGCATGTGCGGTGCCTTTTCGGACAAGTGGTTCGAAGTCGCCAAGCGCTGCGGCAAGCAGGCCGAGGCCCTCCAGGTCCCTTGGGGGTCTCCGATCCGTTCCGAGGCTATCGACCAACGCTTGGCCACCGGCCAGTTCGACGCCCTCACCCTCATCCACAACGAAACCTCCACCGGCGTCATGAGCCCCCTCGACGAAATTGGAGCGCTTAAAAAGAAATACCCGGACGTGATGTTCATCGTCGACGCCGTCAGTTCCCTGACTGGCGTGCCCATCAAGTTCGACGAACTCGGCATCGATGTCCTCCTGGCGGGCACCCAAAAGGCCTTCGCCCTGCCCCCCGGCGCCGCCCTCTTCGTCTGCTCCTCAGCCGCCCTCGCCAAGGCCGCTACCGCCCAGGACCGCGGTTACTATTTCGACTTCCTCGAATTCCAAAAAAATGCCGAGCAGAGCATGACCCCGAGCACCCCCAGCATCGGCCACGTCTATGCCCTCGAATCCAAGCTGGCCGACATCTTCGCCGAGGGCCTGGACGCGCGTTTCGCCCGCCATCGGCGTACCAATCAAATGACCCGCGATTGGGCCGCCCATCACGGCTTTTCCTTGTTCCCTGACCCCGGCTTCGAGTCCATCACCCTCACCTGCGTGAACAACGGCGCTAAACCCGGCTCCCGCGTGGTGGACGTCGCAAAACTCCAAAAACTCGTCAAAGATCAAGGCTTCCTCATTGACGGCGGTTACGGAAAAATTAAGGGCACCACCTTCCGCATCTCCAACATGGGCGATGAAACGGAAGCCAGCATGGCCCAGCTTATCGCCGCCCTGGATCACGCCATGCAGCAGCTCTAACGGGCTGGCCAACCCCCACCTCCTCGTCCCCCCGACGGGTTCCGTCCGGCTCCCCTCAATGCCTCCGGAGCATCAGCCGGTGGTCCACTCGGCGGGTTTGGCTGTATTCCAGCGGCGGCAGGTCCGTGAGCGTTGGCGACTGGGTTTCATTGAGGATCGTCCGGGCGAGGGCCTGCAGAGCCCGCCAGCGTCCCCAGACCAATTCCGGGGCGTGAGCGATCTGACGGAGGAGGCTCCGCCACTCGATGATCACGCGGTCGATGTCCCCGGCACCGAGCAACACCGTCGCCCAGCGGTGCTTGTCGGCGGGGTCCTTGTGGACGGCGGCAACGACCTGTTCCGCCCCAGCCCCATACTTGGGCGGCATCCCGTTTTCCAGGTACCCCGGGATGGACTGCAAGCCGAACCGGGCCCGGCAGACCTGCCCGAGGCGGCCGCTCCACCGATTCGTCTCGTCGTCACAGAATCGGAACCCGGCATCCAGGTTCGCCAGATCATAAATCAGTTCTCCCAGGGGATAGCTCTCGTCCTCGAGGGCTGCGGCCACGGCCAAACCGTCCCCTTGGGAGAAGAAACTCACGACTCGCCCGCGCAAGGTCGGTGTCCCCCTCTCGTCCACCAGGCCCAGACGCCGCCAGAGCAGGGCCACCCCGGTGCCCGCCGGTAGTTCGCGGCAGGCCGCCGCTTGCGAACACCGCGCGCAGTCGTCGGGCAAGACCTCGCGCTCCACCGGTTTCCAGATCGCGACCCCATGCGAGTCAATCGGTACGCGCATCGTCAGCTCGGCTAGGCTCACGCAGGCGATGATGCGCTGCGGCTCAACGACGAAGCGGGCGACCGGGGTCTTTTGCTGTGCCAGCTTTTCCCGCAACAACGGTTCGATCTGCTCCCGCCACACGGCGACCGGCGCCTGGCGATGGCTCCAGTTGGTCAGACGCCGAACCCATTTCGCCAGGATGACTCGCTCCCCAGTGATTTGGTCAGCTACCGTCATAGCCCGGCCGTAACACTTCTCGCCCCCAGCTTCGGAGAGGACGCAGAGAATGCCGCGGCCGACTTTTTCCAACGCCTCGGCCACGGAGAGGATCGGCACCAGGCGCGGCGGAACCGCGCCTCCACCGGGAGGGGTGCCCGGTGTGCCTGCCTCGGGGCCGCGGCCGGAGGCTGGATCGGGGGCCATGATGTGATGCAACGCGCGGGAGGCGATTTGGGCCAGTGGCTCCCATTGGCCGCGGCTGTTCACCATTTCCCGCACTCGCTTGTGGACATGCCGCGCCCGCTCCGCGTCCGTCTTCAGGCCGCAAGGCGCAGCGGAGTGCCGCAAGCAATGCTCCACCCCCAGAACAATCGGCTTGGTCGAAAAAAGCCGTTCCTGGGCCATCACCGCCTGGCGGTAAGGATCGCGTCCCTGCTGCGCCGCCGTCGCCATCAATCCGAGCAAGGCCCCCCAGTCCACCGCCCCATTGCGCGACAGGTGCGCCGGATGCGAATCCAGCAGACGTAGTTCGTTGGCCGTGATGAGCACATAACCGGTCTCGTCCAAACCCCTCCGTCCAGCCCGGCCGAACATTTGCAGGAGCTCATCCGGTTTGATCAGTTGCTCCCGTTCGTCCCGCCGGTACGACTCGGCTGCCAGGGCCACGCTCCGCAACGAAAAGTTGATGCCTGCCGCCAAGCCCATGGTCGCCACCACCACCCGGAGTTGACCCGCTTTAGCCAGCGGTTCCACGATCCCCGCACGGACCGCATAGCTGAGGCCGCTGTGATGATAGGCCACGCGGCACTTGAGCAAGCGGGCCAGGTGGTCGCCCGCCACCAGCTTTTGCTCTGTGCTCAAGGGCAGGGGATGGGGAGTCGGGAGCTGCCGAGATAGTTCATTCGCCATCGCCTCTGCCGACTGGCGCCGTGGTGCGAAAATGAGGATCGGCCCGAGATCCTCCGCCAGCGCTTTGGCCACTAGCCGCGGCCAATAACCCCGAATCTCGCTCGGAACATGGTAGCTTAGCTGGTTGGCATATACCTCCTCCAGCGGGACCGGACGGAGCTCATGGCGCACCAGGACCGCTTTCCGTCCCAGCCGGTGCAGCCATTTAACGACTTCCTGTGGATTAGCCACGCTCCCGCTCAACAGTAGCAACTGCGTGCGCGCCGGCGCCAGCGCCATCGCCAACTCGTAGTTCAGGCCCCGGTCCAGATCCCCCAGCATTTGGTATTCATCCACCACCAGCAGCCCCGGGCCATCTCCTTGCAGCAGACGGCTCTTCTGCGTTTCGAGCGTGGCCACCACGACCGGAGCTCGGAGGTTTTCCGCCAAGTCGCCCGTGGCGATCCCGACATCCCATCCCCGCGCCCGCCATTCGGCCAGTTTGTCATTAGCCAGGGCGCGCGTCGGTACTGTGTAGATCGCCTGCCCGCGGTTCTTTCCCTGGTTAGACCACAACTCGAACACCAGTGTCTTGCCCGAACCGGTCGGGGCTTGCACCACCACGTCCTTTCCTTCCCGCAGCGCCGTGACCGCCTCCTGCTGCCAAAGATCCGGCACCGTCACCTGGTTCAGGGTCGGTAAGTCGATGAGTGGCGCATCGAAAGGCATGGCAGCGAGGTATCCCGGCGGGGTGGCAGGCCGCTCCGCTCAGACAGTCTTCGGCTAAAGTGTCCCGGACTCTGGATTTGAGTTGGGGACTTCCGGTTGGTCATTTGGCTTCAACATGTCCTCACCATACCCGACTTCCCGGTGATCCGAAACCGGAAAAGGACTCTCGATAACAGGTTTGACTTGCGGCCATTGGAACCTTAAAGTTTTGTCACATGTTAGCGGCTGATTCCAAAGTGATGTCTGCGCCGACGGCCGACTCGTTAAACCCGGAACCGGCTGGCTCCTGGAAGCAGATTATTGATCCCGTCGAACCGTTCCTGGAAGCGGTGGCGGGCCGGCTGGCCAGCCAGGTCGAGGCCTTTGATCCCGCGCTCGCGGGCTATGCCGATTATGCCCTGAACGGCCAGGGCAAGCACTTGCGTCCCGCCCTTGTCGCCTTGAGCGCCAATGCCTTGGGTGGAGCCGGCGACGACCATGTGACCGTCGCCGTCATCATTGAGACCGTTCACCTTGCCACTCTGATCCATGACGATGTCATGGACGAAGCCGAAATCCGGCGTGGGCGCTTGACCCTGGCCGCCAACTGGGGCAACGATGTCGCCGTCCTGTTCGGGGACTGCTTGTTCGCCCACGCCCTGAAGTTGGCCGCGAGTTTTCCCTCCCCCGACATTTGCCGCGCCGTCGCCAGTGCTACCCAGACCGTCTGCTCCGGCGAGATCCTCCAAACCCAGCGCCGCTGCGACCTCCACCTAACCCGCGAGCAGTATTTCAAGATCCTCGAGATGAAGACTGGCGAGCTCTTCGCCTTGTCCTGCGAGCTCAGCGCCCGCCTTTGCGAGGCCACCCCCGAGCTCCGCCAATCCCTCCGTCAATTCGGTCTCGCCCTCGGCACTGCTTACCAGGTCTATGACGATTGCGTCGACCTCTTTGGCTCCGAGGCGGTCGCCGGCAAGTCTCTCGGCACCGACCTGGCCACCGGAAAGTTGACCTTGCCCGTCTTGCTCCTCCGCGACAGCGCCGATCGCGCTGACCGTGAGCGGTTGGTTAAGCTCTTGCAGGACCGAGCACCGGGTGCTTTACCGCAAATCGCCCCGCTGCTCGCCCAATACGGTACCCTGGCCGCTTCGGTGGACATCATCCATCAGTACCTGGCCAAGGCCTGTCAGGCGATCGAGGCTCTGCCTGCATCCGAAGGCCGCGTTGGCTTGTTCGGCTTGTGCCATTACCTGGCTCGCCAAACCGACGCCCTCTGTTCCGCGCCCGGCGCTGGTCTATGATTATGACCGAGCCCTCCAGCGATAAGGCGGAGAAGGAGACCGGCTCGGTGGTCCCGACTCCCCCGGCGGAGCCGGTCGACGAAATGGACTTGGTTCGGCGCGCCCGCAAAGGCCAACTTTCCGCCTACGATGAGCTGGTTCGCCGTTATCAAGAGCGGATCTACGCCACCATCTATCACATGACCTCCAATCATGAGGACGCCAACGATTTGGCCCAGGAGGCTTTCATCAAAGCCTTCCATGCCCTCCGTTCCTTCAAAGGTGGCTCCAGCTTCTATACCTGGGTCTATCGCATCGCCGTCAATAAGACGATCAATTTCCTCAAGCAGCGCAAAAACAAGGCTCAGATGAGCCTCAACGACATGGACCTCAACGCCGAGCACGATCCGGATCTCGTGGCGCTGATTTCCGACAAAACACCCCGGCGCGAGGCGGGCTTGGCCGAATTGTCCGAAAAATTGAACGAGGCCCTCCAGAAGTTGTCTGAACCCCATAGATTGGTAGTGACTCTGCACGATGTGCAGGGCCTCTCCCACGAAGAAATTGCGAAGATTATGGACTGCAATATTGGTACCGTCAGGTCGAGGCTGTTCTATGCCCGCCAGCAGTTGCAGGCCTATTTATCCGATTATTTAAAATGAGTCTATGAGCCCCGAACAGGAGAATTTCCATGCCTTGCGCCGGTTGATTGCCCTCAAGCGTCATGAGCAACCCCCGCCCGGTTTTTTCGAGGACTTCTCTCACCGCGTCCTGGTCCGAATCAAGACGGGCGACCGTGGCGAAGAAGCCCATGCCTTTGGCTCGTTGTTCTCGGAAGCCCCGTGGCTTCAACGCTTGGTCAGTGCCCTAACCACCAACCCTACCTTGGCCGGGGCTTTCGGCCTGACCGTCTCTTGCCTCTTGGTGGCTGGCGTGGTCTATTCCAGCAATTCAGGCGCCTCCGGTTCCCAGCAAACCGTCCAAGAACTGACGGCTGACCCGGGTTTGACTCTCCAATTCGCCGGGCAGTCCTCGGGCTTTGTCTCCAGCACCAACGGCTTCATGCCTGAACCGTCACAGCCATCCCTCTTTGACGAGTATCACCACAGCCAAACCCAGCCCGTTTCCGCCTTGGCCAATGCCTCGGCCCATTAACCCCTCCGGGTTCAGTCCTCGCGGTTAAAGACGAAGCCCACTCCGTCACTCAAGACCGTCAGACGATCTCCTTCCACGGTCGCCGGCAGGTCCTGCTCGCCTCCGCCTACGCTCAGGCTCAGTTCATATTTGCCGCTCACGTTCTTCCAACGGCCATCATAATTCTGCAGACTTACTCCCGCCCCTTGGGCTAGCCGCAACGGCGGCGCACTCTTCAAGATCGCCCTCCCGTCCGTCATCGCTACAAAACCGGTCTTTTCAAAGGCCGCCGTGATCGCACGCCGGACCGCGATCATCTCCTTGGCGGAGACATTCGGTTTTATCCGGCGAAACGCGGTAATCAGCCCCGTTACATCGAGTTTCCACCGACCGAGAATCTTCTCCGGATCATATTTGGGCGACTGGCCAGTCTCGAGAAACGTACACAGGTCTTTCATGTCGGGCACCACCGTCTGCCAGACCACTGACAGAAAATCCGTGTTTTCCAGCATCGCCTGAATCTTTGCGTAATGGATCACTTCCATGACGGGCGCCCTTTTTAGCCGCAACTCCCCGAACACCCCGTCGGCTCCCAGATCCTTGAATTCCGCCCGCTCCGCCAGGCTCAGGAAGGCGGGATACCGCGCCAAGGCCGCCTCGCTCATCGGGTTACTGTAGATGAGGCCAGCCAGGTCGGCCGCGTCATACCAGACTTGTGGCATGGCATCCACCGCCTTCGCCACCTTGTCAAACCCGCTTCGCTGTAGGTCCTGTCCCAACCGGTTCAGCACCCGCATCGTCGTCGGATCGGTCTCGGACGAAGCAATCTGATAGGTCCAGTAGCTCGTCGTGTAGATCAGAAACGATAGAATCACCAGGTACGCCACGCCGTTGAGGATCCCCAGGCACAGACCCACTCGACGATTCAACCGCTCGAACAAAGCCAGCCGCAGCTCTCCCGTACGATACTTGAAATAGACGTCTACCTTCTGATGCACCGCCAGCGCGCCGATCTTGAACAGAACCGACACCAGGATAAAAACCAGCACGGGTGCCAGGAGCCAGGCCAACGGTGGGGTTTTCAACCCGAAGCTGACCAGCATCGGCTGTACTAGCCTGCCCAGCGGCGGCGACACCAGCGCGCCCACCAGTATTGCCACAAAAGAAAAGGCCACTCGGATGGCCCCTTGTCGGAACCCGAGCCCAGCCCCGGAAGCCATCAGTAACAAACCTAAAAGCCAAATCGTCATGCCAGTCCTATATCAAAAGCCCGGGGCCAAGGCACGAACAATTTTGCCGCCAACGCCCTTGGTAAACCCCACCATCACGCCCCAATCTGGTGTTTAATGACCTCCGTGATCTTGTGCGACCACCGCTCCAGCGTGGCCGCATCCGGCCCCTCCAGCAACAACCGGGCCTTGGGCTCCGTGCCGGAATATCGGAGCAGGACGCGTCCCCCCTGCGCCTTGAGTTCCTGTTCCGCCGCCGCGAGAAATTCCGCCACGTGTTGGAGCTCCGCAAACGGCCGCTTTTCACGCACCCGCACATTGGTTAAGGATTGCGGGTAACGAGTCCAGCACTGCGTGAGCCGCGAGAGCGGCAGCCCTCGCGTCTTCATGATCTTCAGCATTTGCAGGGCCGCCACCAGTCCGTCGCCCGTCGTGCTGAAATCGCGAAAGATCAGGTGCCCGCTCTGTTCTCCGCCCAGGTTCGCCCCGTTCCGCAGCATCTCGTCAATCACGTGCTTGTCCCCCACCGGCGTCCGGATCACCCGCCCGCCGACCCCTTCGATCGCGGCGATCAACCCCGCGTTGCTCATCACCGTCGTGACCAGAAGCTTTTCTTTGAGACCATTCTCCGCCAGCAGGTCTAGCGCCGTGACCGCCATGATGTCATCCCCATCGATCACCTTCCCGCTCTCGTCACACAAAAGCACCCGATCGGCGTCGCCGTCGTGGGCGATGCCTACGTCCGCGCGGTGCTCCCACACTTTTTCGCAGAGCAGGGCGGGGTGCATCGACCCGCAATCCTTGTTGATGTTCTTCCCGTCGGGCGCGTTCCCGTAGGCGATCACATCCGCCCCCAGTTCCCGCAGCACTGATGGCGTGGATTTGTAGGCTGCCCCATGGGCGCAATCCACCACGATTCGCACCCCCTCCAGTGTCAACCCGCGCGGAAACGACGCCTTCGCATACTCAATGTACCGCCCCAGCGCGTCGTCGATGCGCACCGCCTTGCCAATCTCGTCCGCCGTCGGGCGCAGGGTCTCGATCTCCCCGCTGAACACCAGTCGCTCAATTTGGTGCTCGATCTTGTCGTCCAGCTTGTAGCCGTCCGCCCGAAAAAACTTGATCCCGTTGTCGTCATACGGATTGTGCGAAGCGGTGATCACGATGCCCGCGTCGGCCCGCAGACTGCGCGTCACATACGCAACCCCCGGCGTGGGCAGCGGCCCAATAAAGATCACGTCCACCCCCATTGACAGGATTCCCGAGGAAAGCGCGTTTTCCAGGAGATAACCCGATAGCCTCGTATCTTTACCCAGCACGATGCGATGTCGCACCCGGTCCCGGGCCTGCGTCTCCAAGCGCTTGAACACGTGCCCGGCCGCGCGCCCCAGTTTCAGCGCCGTTTCCGCGGTGACCGGTTCCACGTTGGCTCGGCCACGCACGCCATCCGTCCCAAAAATCTTCTTGGTTTTGGTTGTTGTCATGATTCACTAACGCATACTGTGGGTGCCCCAGATTCGCTGCCGGCCCAAGACCTGATCAACGCTTCGGTGGTAAGACCCGCACCTCTGCGGGAACCACCCGAATTTGGCTAATCCCTGCGGGAACTGAAATCTCGATTCGCTTGCTCAGATCCTTGGTGGTTTCTATGCCGGTGAGGTCCACCAATGCCCGAATCTCCCGCTCATTCAGCCGGGATACCGTCTGCGGGTCCCCCTGAATGGTCACCGCCACCTCCTCCGGGCTGATCTTAAACTGGTGCACGTCTGCCGCCGACGACATGACCAGGACGGGCAGATGATAAAAAGTCTTGATCCCGCCGGGCATCCCCAGCGACTGCAGCGTTTGCGGGTCATTCCGCAACGCGAAGATCGACACCGCCCAGTAGATCAGGACCGATAGTGCCAGGGACAGGAGCTTCAAACCCAGGTCCTTCGTGCATAGCTCTCGCAAAAAAGTGATCATTCGGCCAGGCGGGTCGGGTTGGTTCCAGGGCCGGTCGGCACGTCGTGCGGAGCCGCCAAAAGCTTCGTTGCCGTCAGGCCCGGGTTCGGTGGCGCCGGTTTCAGCCGTTCCTTCATCCAGTTCCTCAACCCGCCCATCACATGGCGCGAAGGATCACGTTTCACCAGCACCGAGGTCAGGAAGGCCCGCAATTGTTCCAGGGTGACATTCCGGGTCAATTGTCCCTTGTACGCGTAGGAAATCCACCCATTTTCCTCGGAAACCACCACCACCACCGCGTCGGTTTCCTCGCTCAGTCCGATCGCGGCCCGATGGCGCGTTCCCAGCGACGGGTTCAAGTCCTGGCGTTGGGTGAGCGGGAAAATGCACGCTGCAAAGGCTATCTTGTCACCCTGGATAATCACCCCGCCGTCGTGAATGGCATTGTTGGGGAAAAAAATGGTTTCCAGCATTTCCGGTGTCGCCTCGCAGCCCACCACCAGGCCGGACTCGACTGCCTCCTGCAGGTGAATCGACTGCTCCAGGGCGATTAGCGCCCCGATGCGGACATCGGCCAAGCGCTCCACGGTTTGGATGACCACCTCGATGTTCTCGCGTTGTTCCCGGGCGGTTGCGAAAAGCGGCAGATTCCCCAGCTCCGCCAGCAGGCGGCGCAGTTCAGGCTGAAAAAGCACCAGCAACGCCAGCAACGAAAACGCGGAAAAACCTCCCAGAAAGTACTGCAGCACCTTGAGCTGCAATAGCGAACTGGCCAGCACAAACGTCAACAACACCACCAGGAAACCCATCACTACCGGAAAGCCCTTCGTCCCGCGGATAAACCGCAACACCTGATAAATCCCCACCGTCAGGATCAGAACCTCCAAGGTCGGACGCCAAGCCTGCGCCGCGCCCTGCCGGAGGGCGGCGGCGAACTCTTCCAGGTTGTGTCCGATTCCCATCATTATGCTCTTCTCTTGCTCAGGATTGCCTCAGTCATCCGGATGGCCTGCACCGTCTCCGCGACGTCGTGCGTGCGGATAAGCCCCACTCCGGCCTCTACCGCCAGGCACGCACACGCCAAACCCGCCGGAAGCCGATCCGCCGCGCTCGCGCCCAACAGGCTACCCATAAACGATTTGCGCGAAACTCCCAGCAGTAATGGCCGACCCACCGTCGCGAAGCCAGGCAACGCGCCTAACAGCTCCAGGTTGTGCCCCGGCGTCTTCCCAAAGCCAATCCCAGGGTCCAGTATAACCCGTTCTTCCGGCACTCCGCAACCGCGCAATCGCGCCAACCGCTCAAAAAAAAAGGCCCGCACTTCTCCCACCACGTCGACGTAAGCCGGATTCGCCTGCATGGTCTGCGGCGTGCCTTGCATGTGCAGGCAGACATACCCCGCCCCATACTCCGCCACCACTCGCCACATCGTTTCCTCCCGCCGGTTGGCCGCCACATCGTTCACGATGCACGCCCCGGCCTTCAGTGCCGCGCGCGCCACTTCAGGCTTCATCGTATCGATGCAGATCGCCGCTTTGACCCGGCCGGCTAACGCTTCAATCACCGGGACCACCCGGCGCAACTCTTCCTCTTCGCTGACGGGCGCCGAATTCGGACGCGTGGACTCACCCCCCACATCAATGATCGCCGCACCCTGCGCCTCCAGCCGAATCGCCCGCGCTACCGCGGTTCGTGTGTCCAGACACTCCCCCCCGTCCGAAAATGAGTCGGGGGTCACGTTGACGATCCCCATCACCAGCGCCGGCCGGGGAAAGCAGTATTTGAATGGTCCGGCCAGGAGGTTCACCCTATTTGCCTGCTCGGGCCATCTGGATCAGCTCCACCTCGTAGCCTTCCGGGGCATCCACGAACGCTATCCCTCCACCCTGCTCGTTGAAGTGCGGACCGTCCGAGTATTTCAAACCCAAGCTCGCGAGGTGCCGTCCGAATGCCTCCAGGTCCTCCACCTCAAAGGCCAAGTGCGTCAAATCCGGTTGGACCTGCACCGGGCCGCTGGCCCGGTATTGACAAAGCTCGATCTGCTCGGCGCTTCCCGGAACCTTGAGAAAAACCAGTTCCGACCCCCGCGACGACCGGTGCCGCCCAACTTCCGCCAGGCCCAACACTTCCTGGTAAAACTTCACCGACCGGCCCAGGTCGTCTACCCGGTACCGCGTGTGCAGCAATTTCGTGACAAGACTCATGCCCCCATCATAGCGCGGGATCGTCATTGTGACAGCCCTTTTCGCCTGATGATTCAGGCCCGACTTCACTGGGCTGGAGGTTGACGCTCCGCCTCCTTTCTCGTTAGCCTTCCTCCCGATGCAAACACTTTTCGCCTTTGGGTTGGCTTCGTTCCTCTCCCTGGGCTCGGCGCTGGCGGCAGACGAAAACGGAGTGTTGCTCGAAGATTTCGAGACCGGCTACCAGCCGGAGCGATGGACCTTTTCCAATGGCGGCGAATTTCCAGGTGCTCGGGGCCGTTTCGATCGCTCCGCTGGTGCCGCTCATGCCGGACAGTTCGGCGGCAAGTTGGACTTCGATTTCACGGGCGGCGGACGATACGTGGGGGCCATCTGTCGCCTGCCCGAAACCGGCCTTTCCCATCCCTGGAACGCGGTGCAGCTTTGGCTCAAACGACCCGAAGGCAACGAGTTCGTCTTTCGCTACACGGATGCCGCCGGACAGACCTTTCAAAAAACGGTGGAATGCGCCCCGGACCGTTGGGTGCGGCTGACGATTCCTTTTACCGGCTGGGCCATCCACTGGGGCGGACCGGATGATGGGAAGGTGCGGGGGGGACCACGCCTGCTGGCCTTCAACCTGGACGAGGGTCAGCAGCAAACCGGTGCCTTGCTGTTGGATGACCTGCGGTTGGTGGAACAGCCGTCGCTGGTTTCCCGCGTCGCTTACCCCGCCTACCGGTTCGCGCCCGAGGAAGGTTGGCATTTGCGCACCGAGGGCAACGCCGGTTCCAGCCGGTTGGAGGGCGCCGCCCTCACCGCCGATTTCTCGGCTGGGGCGGCCTCAGTTTCGCTGGCACTCCCCGACCACGTCCTCCTGGGCGATGTCGACCGAATTCACCTCCGGGTGCGAGGCAGTGCCAAAGGCCATCCGGTGCGCCTGGTTTGCCACACCCATTTCATGACTTTCCACAAGGAGATTGGCGAGTTTTCCGGTGAGGGCGAACAGGAGTTGGTCACCGATGGTCCACCGGCTCCAGGGTGGCAATGGCATAGTGGTGAGAACGATGGCAAGCTCCACGGCCCCCTCCGCCTCGGGGAAATCCAGTTGGCTGGTGGGAGCCTCAAGGACGTTTGCCGGCTTGAACTGCGGGAGGTCGCCATCGACGGCTCATGCCCCCATGAGAAGCGGTGCGTGCTCCTGGCCGAAACGCGCGGTGAGGGCGAGGCCGCCGAGTTCGTTGCGCGAATGCGCGCGGTCAGTGACGCTCCTCTCGCAGGCCAGCTCCATTGGACCTTGCGCGACTGGGACGGCAACCCACTCGGGCAGGGCCAGGAGACCATCACCGTACCCGCAAAGCTCGAAACGCGAGAATTCAAACTCCCGGTCCCCAAAAACCTGACCGGGGCGCGCCATTTCATCGAGGCCGAGTTCAGCCTCGAGATTCCGGGCCAGGAAGTGCCCGCCGTCCAGGCGGTCTGGTTGGCGGGGTTGCCGGCGGCGGGTGATGCCTCCCTCGCGCCAGCCTCCCCCTTCGGCATGGGAGTCTATCTAAACCGCTACGGCGCAGACCCTCGCGGCCTGGCACTCATGGAGCGCGCCGCCAACCTCGCTCGCGATGCCGGCGTGAAATGGTCCCGCGAGGACTTCTCCTGGGGCCGCATCGAGCCACTCCGAGGCCGTTTTGATTGGGCCTACTACGACCAACTCCTGGCTTGCGCCAAACGCAACGGCATCAGCGTTTACGCCATCGTCGGCTATTGGACTGCCTGGACCAAACCCTACACCTCCGAAGGCATCGACGACTATGTCCGGTTCCTCAAAGCCATGGTTAACCGCTATCGAAAGGACGTTCACCAATGGGAGATTTGGAACGAACCCAATATCTTCTTCTGGCAGGGACCCAAAGACCTCTACGCGGAGCTCTTGACCAAGAGCTACGCCGCCGTCAAAGAGGTGGATCCGAGCGCGCAGGTCCTGGGGCTTTCGACCTCGGGGATCGACACCAAGTTTATTGACCGGATGCTCCAGCTCAAAGCGCCTTTTGATGTCCTCACCATCCATCCCTATCGGAGCCGGCTCAACGACCAGGCCTTTATCCAGGACCTCAAAGCCGTGAGTGACCAGGTGAGACGGCCCGACGGCTCGCGACGGCCGGTTTGGCTGACCGAGATGGGGTGGGCCACCCATCAGCCCCACAACACCAGCCGGCAGGACTTTGCCCCGAACACGCTGCGCGCCCAGGCTCAACTGATCGCCCGCAGTTACCTCTGCGCCCTCGTTTCCGGCGTCGACCCGCTCACCTTCTGGTACGATTTTCGGAACGACGGTGACGACCCGATCTACTTCGAACACCAGATGGGAATTGTCTATAACGACTTCCGGCCTAAGCCGGCCTACCTCGCCTTTGCGACCATGACTCGGGCGCTCCAGGGCAAGCAATTGGCGGGACCCGTGGCCNCGCCAACCGGGGTCTTCNCCTTCCGGTTTAAGGCGGCGGCAGGAGATCCCCGCGAGACCATCGCGGCGTGGAGTCCGGTGGCCGACGCCCGCGTGGAATTTTCCCTGGCCGCCGATCGTGCCACGCTCGTCAACGGGGTAGGGGAGCGCTTGGAACTCCGCCCCGTGGGGGGAAAGCTGATCGTCGACCTAAAAAAGGGCGCCCCGGTCTTTTTGCTCTACGATCGCTGACTCCAGGCCCTAGCCCAGACTTCCCACTCTGGTCCATCGCGGGCCCTGTCGGCGGGTCCTGGCCCGTGGCCTCCGAAAACCAGAGAAACTCCGAAAGAAGCGCTTGACGGCTCCCTTTTGTGGCGTAGGCTCTCTCTAATTCAAAGCATCAGGAATGTGTACTATATTGTCGGCCACCGAATTATGAAGCGAATCCTCCTCTCACTGGTCCTGTTGGGCGCCACCGCCCCCGTTTTCGCCCAGGTTCCGGCGATGGTAGGCTACCAGGGCCGCCTGACCGCCGCCGGTACCAACTTTAACGGCAACGGGTTCTTCAAGTTCGCCTTGGTTCAGCAAACCACTAACCTCAATCGCACCGCCACGGTCTACGCGAATATCGTGGCCGGCGGCATCTCCTCCATCAGTATCATCGATGGGGGCGCGGGCTATACCGCCGCCCCCAACGTAAACATCTCCCCTTTTCCCGGTTCCCCCGGCACCGGAGCCACCGCCACCGCTATCCTGACAGGGGGCTCCGTCACCGCCATTCAGGTGTTGACCCCCGGCAACGGCTACAACGTGGGTGCCATCGTTAATATCGATCCCCCTCCCGCGAATTACGCCGTGGTCTCTTTCTGGAGTGACAGCGGTTCCACCTTGGATGGTGTCGAACCCGTTTTTCCCGTTACCTTGCCCGTGGTGAATGGGCTCTTTAACGTCAATTTGGGCCAGCCCGGGGTAACAGTCTATCTCGACCCGGGGCTCTTCGAAAACAGTCCTTTGTGGCTGCGCGTGTGGTTTAGTGCCGACGGCACCAACTTCCAGCGCCTCTCCCCCGACCAACCGCTGGCCTCCGCGCCCTATGCCATGATGGCGGCCAACTCGGCGAACGCTTCCAACGCCGTCAGTGCGGTCACCGCTAGCACCGCCTTGAGCATGCCTTGGGCGGGCTTGACGGCGGTCCCCGCGGGAGCCGGGTTGCTGCTCTCGGCGAGCAACACCTTCAACGTGGCCTTCGCTGGCAGCGGCAGTTCCAACAACGCGGCCCGCAGTGACCATAATCACTTCGGTCAGACGTGGGGTGGGGCGTCGAGCGTTGGCTTGGCCGTCAGTAATAATTCGGGCGGGACGTTCGCCTCCGCCCTCGCCGGTTTTCAGGGTGGGTCGACCCCGGCGGCTGCCGGAGTATCAGGCGTACGCGGCGGCAGTATCACCGGGTTTGGCCTGTTGGGTGAGTCCGTCTCCGGTACCGCCGTCATGGGCTGGTCGACCGGACCTACCGGGACGACCTACGGCGTTCAAGGATTCACCGGGTCAACCAACGGAGCCGGTGTCCAGGGGTTCTCCTATGGCGGTTCGGGCAATACGGTGGGCGTCGATGGTCTCAACACCTCCCCCAATGGAATTGGCGTCCGGGGCAACGTCAACTCCGGAGCGGGCAACACTTACGGTGTGGAAGGACTTGTCAACTCCCCCAACGGCGTTGGCGTCTACGGCCTCCACAGTGCTCCTAACGGCCCCACCCCGGGCGTTCAGGGTGAAACCGCCTCATCCGATAGCCAGGCTGCCGGTGTCCTCGGACGGACCACCTCGCCGAGTGCCAGTTACTCTTCTGCGGGGGTGCGCGGCCAGAGCGAAGGCGTCTCCACGACGGGCATCGGTGTTTTGGGCTATTCCGGGCCGAGCGGCCCGACCACCCTCGGCTATGCCAACAGCGGCGTTTACGGCATCTCCATGGTCAACGGTGGCAACGGTGTCGTCGGTGAGGCCGATAACGGTTCCGGCGCCTACGGCGTCTGGGGCACCAGCGCGGCCGGCATCGGTGGGTTCTTCAACGGCGGTTCTCAGGGCGTTTATGGCTATAGCCCCCTCGCCTATGGCGGCTACTTCTCGGGTGGAAGCTACGGTGTGTTTGGCAGCGGTTCCTCCGGTACGGGTGGCTACTTCTCCGGTGGCACCAATGGCGTTTATGGCATCTCCTCCGGCGGCAGTGGCGGCCGCTTCTCCGGCACTTCTTACGGCCTCTTCAGCACCGCTTCCGTTGGTTCCGGCGGCTATTTCTCCGGTAACGTCTATGGCGTTTACAGCGTGGCTTCTGCGGGCTACGGCGGTTCCTTCTCTGGCACCACCTATGGTGTCTCGGCCAACGCCTCCGCCGGCACCGGTGGTAATTTCTCCGGCTCTGCCAATGGCGTGACCGCCACCGGCGGTTCCATCGGCGTGATCGGTAACAGCACCAGCACCGGGGTCCAAGGCAATGGGTATAACGGAGTTTGGGGCGTCGCCACTTCCAACGGAAACGGGGTCTGGGGCCAGGCCGACATCGGCACCAGCGCCTATGCCGTCTATGGCACTAGTGCCAATGGTTACGGCGGCTACTTCTCCGGCGGCGCTTACGGCATCTATGGTTTGGGCGCTACCTATTTGAGCTACGACTCAAGCCTCTCCAGGGCGAACCTGGAAATCCACGACACCGGCATTGGCAACTACGCTCGGCTGCGGCTCAGTTCCTCCTCCTATCCTTACTGGGACATCGCGGTCGGCGGCGGCGCCAACGTCATGAATTTCTACAATAACACCAACGGCAACGTCATGAGCCTGACTGCGGGAGGCGATCTGAGCGTGGCCACCATCACCATCCGCGGTGGCGCCGATGTGGCCGAGCCTTTCCAAATGTCGCACCAGGATATCCCCAAAGGCGCCGTCGTCATCATCGACGCCAAGCACCCCGGCCAGCTCAAGCTCAGCGAGCGGGCCTATGACACCCGCGTCGCCGGCATTGTCAGCGGTGCCAACGGCATCCAGCCCGGCTTGAGCCTCCACCAGGAGGGTGCGATCGCGGGCGGTCAAAACGTCGCCCTGACCGGCCGCGTTTATGTCCAGGCTGACGCCTCCAACGGCCCGATCCAGCCCGGTGACCTATTGACCACCTCCGATATCCCGGGTTACGCGATGAAGGTGACCGACCACACTCGCGCCCAGGGAGCTATTCTCGGCAAAGCCATGACTGAATTGCCCGAGGGCAAGGGCAACGTCCTGGTCCTGGTGACCCTGCAATAAAGGCCGCGGCCTCCGGCATCACGTTCGTGCAGCGGGAGGCCTCACCCCCAACCGGCGGGTTATCACCATGAAGCATAGATTCCCAGACCTCGTTCCGCAACTCGATGGGTTGCCCTCGTCTTGGCCGCCAGCACTTTGTGGCTTCCCACTCACGCCTGGGGCGGTTGGAACCAACTCTCCACCACCGCGCCCGGGGCGGTCAGCCTCATGCTCCTCCTCCCCGATGGTACGGTCATGGCCGCCAACAACGACGACAATACCTTCGGAAATGCCTGGTACCGGTTGACCCCGGATTCTGCCGGCCATTATGTCAACGGTGCCTGGACCACACGGACTCCCGCCAATTATACCCGGCTTTTTAATTCCTCAGTCGTCCTGCAGGACGGCCGGGTCTTCGTTGCCGGCGGCGAATATGGGACCGGCAAGGCAACCGCCGAAATCTACGACCCGGTCGCCGATGCCTGGAAAATCCTCTCGGTGCCCACCTCGGTCATCGACCCCTCCAACGGCGAGGGCTTCGTGGACGCCATGGCCAAAATACTCCCCAATGGGAACGTGCTGATCGGGCCCGTCAAACCTCATACCTCCGGCGGCACGGTCATTTACAACCCCAATTCCGATACCTGGTCCAACGGCCCCACACTCGTTCGGGGAGGCCGTCAAGCCGAGGCCAGTTGGGTAAAATTGCCCGATGATAGCATCCTCACCGTCGATCCAAACACGCAGAGTTCCGAGCGTTACATCCCCTCTTTGAATCAATGGGTTAACGATGGAAATGTGCCGGTGGCCCTTTATGATACCCTCCCCGGATATTTCGGCGAGTTGGGTCCGGCCTTCCTCCTTCCCAACGGCAAGGCCTTCTTTGTCGGTGCCAGCGGCAACACTGCCATCTATACCCCATCGGGAAGCAGCACTCCCGGATCCTGGGCTCCAGGCGCGAGTATTCCGGGTGGATTGGTCGCCGCCGACGCCCCGGGTGCCATGATGGTCAATGGCAAGGTCCTCTGCGCCGTCGCTCCCGCTGCTTATGTCAGCGGCACCAACGTCATCTTCCCGAGCCCGACCACGTTCTACGAGTACGATCCCAACGCCAATTCCTTTGCCTCGGTCGATGCCCCGGGCGGTGGGTCCTCCGACAACATCCCTAGCTACCTGGCCACCATGCTGGACCTGCCCGACGGCACCGTCCTCTACGCTCACATGAACAACCAGCTCTTCGTTTACCAACCCAGCGGGGCGGCACTGCCGGCCGGCAAGCCCACCATCACCAGCATCTCCCTCAATGCCGACGGTTCCTTTCACCTGATCGGCACCTTGCTCAACGGCATCTCCGAAGGCGCCGCCTATGGCGACGACGCGCAGATGGACAGCAATTATCCTCTGGTCCGGATGACCGATTCCGGCGGAAACGTCACTTATGCCCGCACCCACAACTGGAGCAGCACCAGCGTCATGACCGGCAGCACCCCTCAGTCCACCGATTTTACCGTGTCCCCCGTTCTGCTCCCGGGAAACTACTCGCTCGTGGTCACGGCCAATGGCAATGCCTCCACCCCGGTCTCCTTTTCGGGCCCGGCCTGGGTGAATTTCTCTTACGCCTCCTTCCTCCAGTGGGGGACCTTTGTTTTTCCCTTTCACACCATGGCCCAGGCTATCGCCGGCGTCCCATCCGGTGGTACCGTGCTCATCGAAACCGCCGCCTCCACTCCCGAAACCATGAAGATCTCCAAATCGATGAAGATCTCCGCCGTGGGCGGACCTGCTACCATCGGCCGTTGAACGAGTAGCGCGAACGTCCGCACCGGCGAGTTCACCGGGAGTCTCGCCCGCGTTACTCCGCACCGGTAAAAAAACGACCACGCTATAAACCAGCGCGGTCTTTTAGGAAATCGCCAACCTTAAGCCTTCTCGCGGCGTTGCAGGAAGAACATCCCGGCGCCCATCCCCAAGAGCAGAACCGAGGAAGGTTCCGGCAAGAGAACGATCTGACCGCGAATTTCACCGGCAGGATAGGCGGTGCTGAGGATGTCTACGTAGTCCAAGTTGGCTACAAGTTGCGAGACTTGAGCGGGGGTTAGACTCGCAACGCCACTGTAGCTGGCAAAATTATTCCCGCCCACGGGCGTGAGGACCGGCGCACCCAAGTCGAAAATCAAAGGGCCGATCTGGGCAGGAGTGGCAGGTCCGTAAACACCCGCGTCAATCGGAACTGTGCTAAGCAGCAAGGCACTGACTGAAAAGCTCAGGGTGTTGCCGGAGAGGGCGAAAGAACCGGTGCCGATGGAGCCGGTGGAGTTCGGCGGAAGTTCGCTGACCCCGTTGAGGTTCGCGCTGAACACGCCCTGGGAGAACGCACTACCCAACGTGACTGAAAAGGCCACAACCGCTGCAAAAATCTTCTTCATATGCCAGCTTTTCCAATGTGCCGTAAATCTACCGCGCCACCCGGAAAATTGGCAAGCTGTTTTTTCTTTTTTGATGAGAGCGATAAGCAGGTGCAGTGAGGCACCTGCAATTCGATCAGCCGGGTGTGTTTCTGGCTTTCGAGGAGACGGAAGCGGAGTTGCAGGCCAACGTCGCCTCGCTCGGCGCCACCGTCGGTATCCCAAACCGAGATCTCCCAGCTCCGTAGGAGCGAAATGGTTATAGAAACCGTCCACCCAAAAACCGACCAAGCTCCGTAAGGAGCGACATCGACCATTCACGGATGCGCTGGGGTGTGGGCAACACCCCGCGCACCCTCATGCTCCGGTGTTGGTGTCGCCCCGCTGGGCCTTAGGGTATTCTGCCGCATCGTTAGCTATAAACATGTCGCGTCGCTGGCCGTGGGAACGCTCCCCGGCCTTGCGCCAGAGCCCCACCACGTTGTCTTGCAGCAGCCATTCCAGCCACGCCTCCCGCGCGTATCACCGATACATCTTCCGGTTGTTCTGCTCCCACTCGGCTACCCACTCTCGCGCTTTTCAGAGGTCAGCCTGGGGGGCGCGCCCGGGTCCTGCCGCAGTTCGCCCACGACTGCGGGTGCCGGAGGCAGCTGGCAGGAAAGCGCTCGGAGCCCGCGCACCCCATACGCTTCGCGCAGGCAGATGCCCCTGGGGCACGGCGGAGCCCTTGGAGTGCGGCGCCTTCCGTCGCTTTGGCGGCCGGGTGGGGTGAGCTCGAGCCTGTATGGGTTGCCATTGGTCGCTTAGTCCCTAAGATGCAGCCGCGCTTGGAGTCGGAAAACGCCGTTTGACTCCCAGTAGTGAATTAGCCCCAACGGGGCTTCGGAACATAGCCCAGCAGCGGTGCCCGTCCTCGGGCCTGCCCTGGGTAACGGCCGGGAAAACCTCATAAGCCCCGTAAGGGCGCCACAAGTCCTTCATCGGTTCCTCAAACCAAAATAGGCCAATGGAAGCAATGGACACAACCGAACATTTCTTGCCCCGGCCAAACCGTGCCACAATCCCTGTATGGTTTGCAGGCGGCACCATGAGAAAACCGGTCGGCGCTCCCCCGAGGGTCGTCCTCCAGCCGGAGGAACGCGGGCGCCGTTGCCCCCGGCAGCCATCCTCGCCACCCAGCCTGCCCATCGCCGCGCCCCGCATCCTCCCCGCAACCCCGCCCCCGGCCAAATCCGAGCCAATCCAACCTAACCCAACCTAATCCAACCTAATCAAGATAAAGAATTAAGCCCGCCCCATACACCGCCTTGACGCACCCCATCCATCGACCAGTCTCCAACCACTTGCACTCACCTCTGAGCCGGCCAGAAAGCCCAGTAAAACCGCCTAAACTCGCCGGCGAACCCACCAGCGACACACTTTGTCGCTCACCCTGGCGTGGACTGGCCGGTCTCGGAGAGCTGCTTTGACAGGGCGGTGTGGTTACGGCATCTTGGCGGCGCCCTGTCCTTGGCCAGGGAGAAACGGAGCACTGTTATGGCCGAAGAACCAACGAAGCTTTTGCTCATTGAGCCGGATGAGGCGTTCGCCCGCTACGTGGGCGAAATGCTGGGGCAGGCGCGCAACCTCCCGGTGGAACTGTGGATGGCCGAAGACCTGGCCACCGGCTTGGACGCCTTGGGGCGCGTGCATTTCGATGCCGTGGTCGTTGACCTGTGCGTGCCCGATGGCGCGGGGTTGGGGAATATCGCCGTGATCCGCAGTCTGGCGCCAGCCCTGCCCGTGGTAATCGCCGGTGACGTCGACGATGAGTTGATCGCTTTGGAGGCCGTCCATTCGGGGGCGCAGGATTACCTGGTCAAAGGACAATTGACTCCCGGTTGGCTCGAACGCGCGATCCGTTACGCCATCGAGCGCCACCGCATGGATGCGGCCTTGCTCGAGGCGGAGGAAAAGTACCACAGCATTTTTGACCACCTGGTCGAGGGCATCTTCCAAACCACTCCCGAGGGACGCTACTTAATGGCCAATGCGGCGCTGGCCCGCATCTACGGTTATGCTTCCCCGGACGACCTCATCGAAACTCTGACGAACATCGCCCAAAGCCTCTACGTCGAGCCCGGTCGCCGCGACGACTTCGTCCGGCTCATGCAACAGCACGACACCCTCTCCGGTTTCGAGTCCGAGGTCTATCGCAAGGATCGTTCGGTGATTTGGATCTCCGAAAATTGCCGCGCCATTCGAGACACCCAGGGCCAACTGCTCTATTTTGAGGGCACGGTCGAGGATATCTCCTCCCGGCTTCAGGCCGAGCAGCGCCTGCGTGAGTCGGAGGCGCTCTATCAATCCCTGGTCGAAACGCTGCCCCAAAATATCTTTCGCAAGGATCTTCAGGGCCGTTTCACTTTTGCCAACCAGCAGTTCTGCCGCATCTTGGGCCGGCCGCTCGAACAGATCCTCGGGAAAACCGATTACGAGTTCTTCCCCGCCGAGTTGGCCTCGAAATACCAGCGTGACGACCAGGCGGTCTTGGCCAGCGGCAAGACCTCTGAAATTGTGGAAGAGCATCAACCCCCAGGTGGCGGAAAACTCTATGTGCATGTGGCCAAGACCCCGCTTCGGGGTGCGGACGGGTCCCTGATTGGGTTGCAGGGGATCTTTTGGGACATCACCAAGGAAAAGCTGGCTGACGAGAAGATCCGGCGGGTCAATCACCTACTGTCGCTCAGTCGCACCGAACTCCGCCTGAAAAACCAGGAGATGCAACAGGACCTCCGAATGGCCCAGGAGATTCAATTGGCCATGCTGCCCCATCGTTACCCGGTGTTTGGTGGCGGGCAGGACGAGTCCCGAAGTGCCTTCCGTTTTACCCACCGCTATCTCCCCACCAGTGCGGTGGGCGGCGATTTCTTCACTGTCTTCCCGATCTCTTCCCACGAGGCGGCGGTTTTGATCTGCGATGTGGCAGGCCACGGCGTCCGCGCGGGCCTCGTCACCGCCATGATTCGCCCGCTGGTCGAGGAATTGAAGGCCCTGGCGACCGATCCGGGGCGGTTCTTGACCCGGATCAACGAGGACCTCCATTCCATGCTCAGGCGTGAGGGAGTGCCCGCGATGCTCACCACCGCCTTCTACCTGGTGGCCGATTGTCGCACCGGAAAACTCGCCTATGCCAATGCCGGGCACCCTAAACCGCTGCTGCTCAGCCGTACCCGTGGACGCGTCCAGGCACTCCTCAATACCTCGGGCAAGAGCCAGTTCCCGCTCGGCCTCCAGAGCGATACCGCCTACCAAACCTCCACCGCCCAGATCGAGGTGGGCGATCTCGTGATGCTGTTTACCGACGGCTTGTATGAGGTTCAGAATCGCGCGGGCGGCTTTTACAGCCAGGGCCTGCTCGCGGCCGACCTCCGCCAACGCTTGGAATTATCCGCGCCCCTCTTGTTTGACCAGATCCTCAACGAAATCCGGCGGTTTTCGGACGGCGTCGGGTTTATTGACGATGTTTGCCTGGTCGGCATGGAGTTCGCTGCCCTGGCGGACCCCCAGGCTTGAAGCCCAACCTGCTGGGATCCACCGCCGGACAGGCTCACCCTCAATCGGGTCACATAAAAGTGACAAAAAAGACGCCAAAACGAAAGAAAAACTTTACTCCTCTGGGTCAGCGGGGTTAAACTGGGTCGATGCTGGCAGTCGGAACGCGGCATCACGAATGCATTTAGAGCGATACGACCATTCGAAACTCGTGAGGCCCATGCAAACGCCGGAGCCTGCGACCCCCTCGGATAACGTATCGCCTCTAACCCCTCACCCCCCCCCACCCCAATGAAACAGGAGATTACTCCCATGGACCTGCATCATCCAATCCTCCGCGAGTTCCCCGAACACCGTGACGTCATCAAACGTCTCAAAGGTTCGGACGACC
>TBL_comb47_HYPODRAFT_10001473_pt1 | contig 30611 bp, 29 predicted proteins | sample TroBogypolimnion_40_FD_10682 | JGI IMG/M metagenome (IMG submission 10682) | reverse complement strand
TCTCCCATTGGTTCAGTTTATGGATTTCTCTCTTGTCGCTGTTTGAGAATCCAGTTGGACCAATCTTTTCCAATAGCGCAGTTTTATCAATAGGTGCAAACTTGGTTTCAATCACATTGTACTTGATTTTAAAATCATCTGGTAAATCAAAATCAATCGTTGCTAATACAACAACCCCTTCCCATTTGCCACGTGTTCTCAAATCCTTAATTGTTTGTTCAGCCTTCCCGATAAATAATCTGTCAGTTATCAGCGCAAATGCTGTAGTCATTGTAATCCACTTTTAAAAAAATACAGTAAAACAAACTAATTATAACTTATCGGGGAAATGTGGAACCAGAATCAAATCGTTCTTATCCATTGTATGAAATTTGTTAATTCAAAAGTCTTTTTATTTGCTGGTTACTCAGCAAATAAAATGTATTGTTATTAGAAGGTTAAATGTATATTGTTTCGCTTTTTCGCGAAACCTTTTTCAAAAGGTGAATTACTCGGTCTTATTCTTCTCAGCGAACGGACCACTGATCAGCTTGCTACGCCCATTGTCTGACTTCCCCACAATAATGTTCTCTCCCTCAAACAGCTCGGCGCGAATATCCGCAGCAGAAATGGTTTCGTTGCCCTTCAGCGACTCCTCTTGCGTATTCGCATTATTGACGCCGACTAAATTGCCCTGATCATCAATCGACTGCGTCAGCATATTCCCCGACTTCTCGGCATTCTTGATATTCTCCTCAATAGCCTTCTGTTTTGCCTCCTTGACACGCTGATCAAATGCCGACTTGGCATTTGACTCGTTCTTGTTCTTCTCTGACATGAGCTGATTCAGCTCATCCTCCATATACTCTACGCGCCCCGTCTTGTAAGCCTCCGGGTCCCAAGGCATCCACATCCCCACTGGCCCGACATAAACATCGTGGTTCGGATCAATCTCGCGCAACATCTTGCATCTGAGCTCCGCCTCCTCTTGAGTGGGATATGACCCACGAATTTTGAGACCGCGTGTGCAAGTTTGGAAATTGCAAGTCGCGGCAAATGACTTATCTAGCTCCTCCTCGTTGTTATCAACAAATGTCTTGTATTCATCCGACATATTGGTGACGGCCAGCTTATCACACTCATCCTTCACAAACTCCTTGAAGTCGTTGGAGACATCCTCAAACGAAACTCCGTACTTGTAAGAAACGAAATTCAAGAACTGGACAAACTTTTCCATCGACTTATTGAATTCCCACTTCTTTAGGAATTCCTCAAAAATAAAAATTTCTTTCTGCTTCAGAATCTTCTCGGGCGAGACAAACGATACACACACGAATTTCTGTCCAGCAAGAGGTTTGTCCTCCTCGAGCAGATCAACATACTTGGGATTGGCCTTTCCATTGAAAGTTTTTCTCTCATAGGACTTCTGTTCTTTAGAGCAACTCATTTCATGTATTTAGCTATTACATTTTAAGTGATTTATCGCATATATTATATTTCATCGCAAAAATATATTTTTTTCTTTTTATTTAATATAATGAGCAGTTTAGTTAATGTCAATGAACTTGTCAAAAGGATCATAAAATACCTTGTCGAGGGTCTCATGGTTGCCATCGCTGCATATGCGATTCCTAAAGCCAGAAATGCCCTCAATATTGAGGAGATTATCTTTATTGCCGCGACAGCTGCCGCGACATTTAGCATCCTTGATACTTACATTCCAAGTATGGGGGTTAGCGCTAGGTCAGGAGCCGGATTCGGAATTGGAGCAAATTTAGTCCATTTCCCTGGAGGGTTCTAAGGTTCTAACGATGCTAAAAAACATTTAATTCTACTTTTAGAAAAAATGGAGCAAAGTTTTAATATTGATTTTTTTAATTTATAAAAATCAATCGAAATAACAATCTCTGATTTGGTTCCACCTTTCCCAAAGGTGGATTGAATTAGATAGTCGGAATAAACTCCCAATCTAGTTCCGCGCAAATGTTCTTCCAAATTGTGTCCTGCTCGATTCTCTTCTCTCGGTCTTTCAACATAGGGAAGTGTTCCAAATACTGATCTTCGCCAAGCAACTCACACAGCTTGTATGCAGTGTAGTAGTAATTCAAGAAATTCACTCGATCGTCCGGACAGAATTTCGAATAGGGTGACTGCAACTCAATAAACAAATTACACAGTGTTTCCTCGAGTTCTGGAGACATAATTGGTGGTTTGATTCCCAATTTGTCTTTGATAAATGGAATATGCTCGTAATANTTGTTATAACCGAGCTTCTTCAAAATCTCCTTGGTTTTGTGATTTGTGATCTGCATCAGTTCGATTCTCTCTTTCTTGATTTGAAGTTTGATATTTTCAATAACATCCAGAGGTATCTGCGTGGTTTCCTTGCCTTGGAACTGTGCGAGTATTTCCTTGAAATGATTGATACGCTTGTAAGCATAAAAACAAACTTCCTTTGGTGGCTCCTTGTAAGATGGTTTTTCATTCTCGATCAAGTAAGGAATATGACGTGAGCAGAGATTGCAAATCAAAATACCTTCGTCTTCTAACGGAATCAACTCTCCCTTATTGCAATACTTACAAATGTCAGACTGTGATATAAACGCATTTACATCCAAGAATGAATCGTCGATATTACTGAGATATCGTTGAACAATATTGTGCGTTTTTTGTTGGCACGATTCTTCCATAGATTCATCCTCTTTGATCTTAAAGAATGAATTTAATTTCTGATTTTTTGTCATAACTGCTCCTTCGGAAATATTCTTCTTATTTTCGAAATAGTCAAAAATAAATCTCGAATTGTCCAACAAATATTCCTTTTTGCGTAACTTGTATTCTCGAATTGTCTCTTTAATATCGTTTATTCTGTCGTTAATATCGAGCCGTTGTTCCACATTGAGGTCAGAGTTCTCAACAAGGCTAATTTGTAGCTGTTTTCGCTCTGTTTGAAGTTGTGGGATGCGATCATAATCATCCTTTGAAAAATCATTCATAAACTCTTTATGCTTACCATCTAATGTTATGGCATTCTTTTTGTTATATTTAATCTTCTTTGCAGTTTTAGGTTTGAACGAAGGCATTTAATACATAGATTTGTTTTTTATTTAATTTATAATAAAAATATATTATAATATGAATACAAATCAAAAAGTCAGAACGATAAAAAACAAAAAGCCGTCGCTGCGCAAAAATAACTTTACACGAAAACAAAAAGAGGGGTTCTCAAAACAAGTGTATAATATAACAGATGCTGATGTATTGACAGATTTTACCAAATTGGTGGAAATTGGATGTCAGAAACACGCAGCCCTCAGTACTGTTGGCAACGATGTTGTCAATAAATACACCGCGGTAGAGAGATTGAATACGGCCGGATATCAAAATATCAGTTTCTATGATGTTTGGTTCAATAAAACTAGACTGAAGAGAGAAAAATATGTCAAAAAGTTGTTGGATTTCTACAAGAAGAATCGGAAAGGATACCCAGAAATCAAAGTGATGTTTCGATTGTCCAACTTGTATTTCTCGTCAGTGTCTATTTTTAAGCCCCTCATTGCTATGGATGTGTATTGTCGGTTCCAACCCAAATGCGTGTTGGATTTCACAATGGGGTGGGGCGGACGCCTTGTTGGAGCGTGTGCGTTGAATGTGCCAAAGTATATTGGGATCGATTCAAACCGAAATTTGAAAACACCTTACGACAAGATGTGTAAATTCTTGAAAAAACACTCTGGGACGGATATCGAACTGTTCTTTCAGGATGCGCTGACAATCGATTACTCCAAATTGGATTATGATCTGGTCCTCACGAGCCCTCCTTATTACAATATTGAGATATACGACGGGGGGAAAAGTCAGAAGACGAAAGAGGAGTGGGACGAACAATTTTACAAACCAATATTTGAAAAAACATATAAGTATTTGAAAACCGGAGGACATTATTGTTTAAATATTCCGGAAGAAGTCTTTCGTGAAGTCGCTGTAAAAAATCTGGGTAATCCGTTTGCAAAGATTCCATTACCGAAAGCCCAACGAAGTACCGGAGAGAAATACCACGAATTTATTTATGTATGGAAAAAATAAATAAAATTATACATAATCTAGGAAATGAGCAAAAACACAAAGGTATTTATATATATATATATATAAAATGTCTTTGTTTGTAAATAATAACCCACCTGTTTTAACACCACAACAAATTGAAAGTGGGTTTGAAAAAATATATTCTGCGTTATCTCTTGATCAAGTACCCAATCAGGATAAGGGAGAACCATATTCTGATTTTAGGGGTAGAATTATAAATGTGATTAATGATAAGCTGTCAAATTATGCTACTTGGCACGATTTTTTTTATACAGTAGATCCCAGTAGTGGATCATTATACGATGCTATTTTTAATAATCCTAGTTATTCGAGGAATTCTGAGAATGTGGCAGATGAATATATCAAGTCATTCGTTAATTATGTAATACAAAAAAAAGGATCTACTAGAGTTGCTTATCCGACATTTAAATCCGCAACAGAAGGTTTGGGACTCGCAAATGCATTACAAAAACAAGCATTAAAGATACAAACGGTTCTTACAAACCGACCAATATGTGAGTTAGATTTAACACAATTACCTGAACAAGATATTCATCTGGGTTTTTTTGAGACGCTTTCAAATAATAAAGCGTTGGAAGAGACAGGTTCCGCAAATTACCTGAATATATTAACTAGATTAAAATTTTATGATAAGGATAATAAACAAAATTTATTAAATGATTTTTTAAAAGATCCGAAAAATTATATAAAAAGAAACGCGGGCTTTATCGACCAAGTACCTTTTTTAACGAATACATATGGAAAAGGATGTTTCAAGTTGCCAAAAGAATTAGTAGATGCTGTCAATAAAGTAGAATATTTTATGAATAATGGAACCCCTCCTCAAGATCTTATTGATAATGGAAAAATCTCTATTACCGATATTCCAATTGTCTATATTATCGTTGCTGGAAAACCATCTTTTTTAACAGGCATACATGTTGTAATAGCGATAGTTCTCAATAATATAAGATATTCATTTGGCTTAGGGTATGATGCTAGTGTACAATCGAGCGATGTTCGTGAAAAGTCAAATCAAAAGTATATTGATGGGGTATCATTTCTTACAAGCATACTTCATAGCGTTGGAATGTATGAATCTGCAGAAAAATTACCAGTATTAAAAAGACTCTCGGTATATACAAGTGATTATCTATTAGATGAAGACCTTTCTAATTCTGTACGTGGTGTAACAATAGCTTCGCATCAACTTTTGGAAAAAATCCAAACAATATTTCTTGATAAAATTATTGGAGCGAATATAAACAATAGTGTTGGTGCTACACCCTCGCTTTTATTAAGTATTGACCCGAATGAGAAAACATATTGTCAAATGACTGGTAGGTTATTTAGCGGTGTCCCCGCATTGAACTGTTCTTCATTACCTGAACATCTGGATCTTGGAAGTGCAAGCGTTTTGCTTACTGATATACCTGATAATACACAACAAAGTAGGGCGCTTATTGAAAAGGAACTTATCTTAATTGGAGAAATAATAGAGAAAAATGACTTTACTCCACCAGAAATGTTAAATGTATTGAAATTTTTAAAAAGTAGGGACAAATATGCCTTATCACAAACTTCTAGTTTATTCAATAGAGTTACACAACCTTTAACAAGTGTTGCATTTAACGCGATTTCGTCAAAAATATGGGGACCCATTATTGAAAGTGCGAGAGGTACCCCTTATACTATGCGTGAGGTAATTAACCCTGAAGAAGAAGATGAAGAAGAAGGCCGTTTTTCTAATGTACATTCTCGCGATAATCCTAAGCGTAAAAAAACTGGTTGGGGGGGATCTAAGAAAGGCAGAAAAAATAAGAACAAACGAACAATCAAAAAACGCTATGCTCGCGGTCGAACCACAAAAAAAACTGTTCGTAAATCTCAAAAGAAACGGATCTAGATAAATAACAAACACTTATACATTTCATAAATTTGAAATAAATAAATATACACAACCGAACATTTCAAACGGAACAAAACTACTTAAAGGCGCATCGCTATAATATGCAATGACGAGAGGTTTTTCTAATTGTTCCCTACCAACTCATTCGTGGTATGGTCGCTTACTTGCTATAAAAGCATAATGTAGGTACCCATAATAACATCACTCAAAAACCCACGAACCCCGTCCGTAATCAGTGGCAGTTATCACTGTCGGCTTAACCAACCCATACATTTATTGTATGACCAACCTAACTTTACATAGACTTGGTTATGTCTAACTTTGAAACGCTTTTTTTGTTCCAATTAAAATGTTCAGAGGCGTAAAGCCAACTTGTATTCGTATGATAGAGAACCACATGTATTCTCTGAAAAAATCTGGTTGAGTTCCCGAGCGGTCAAAGGGGGCAGACTTAAGATCTGCTGCATATGCTTCGTGGGTTCGAACCCCACCTCAATCAATCCACCTTTGGGAAAGGTGGATAAACAAGTTAAAAAGTAGGATTAGTTTTCTTACTTTTTAATAGATGGATCTGAAAATAGATATAAAGAATTATTTAGAAAAACCTGATTTGAAAATAGATGCTATCAAATTTCAGAAAATGTTATTACTTTACAATGCAATTGAAGAGGGATGGTCATTAAAAAAGCGCAATGATTCGTATGTATTCACGAAAAACCATGAAGGCAAGAAAGAGGTTTTTCATGAAGATTATCTGTTGAAGTTTATGAAGACGAATTTAGATATATCATCCGCCTTATCCACCTTTGAGAAAGGTTGAGCAAAATAGAGTAGCATCTGAAGGCACCGAAACAACAACTAACTGGGTTTGGCTCCACATTTCTTAAAGGTGGATAAGGCGGACCAAAAGGTTGATAAATCTAACAAATCGTTTGCTACATCTGTTTGTAGCACACGAATTACTGAATACCCATTATCATTTGCACATTTCGTCTTGAACAAATCTTGCTGTTGTTGAAGTTCAGGAGAACGCCAGTTTGCTACTTGTGTAAAGTGCTGTGGGCCATCCAACTCTATTATTATCTTGTGTTCCTCGATGACAAAATCAAATGGAAGACATCGTTTTTGTTTGCACCAGTGAGCTTTGAATTGTCGTTGGACCGTTGGATATCTAGTTTTCAATATTTCAAGGAATTTGTACTCTGTCTTATTGATGCAATGAGGACAACCTACACCAAGCAAATGACTGAATTGTTTTTGTGTAAATTCTCCATGCTCTCTGCATATGATAATGATCTTTGTTCTATTATTTATATAAGACACTTGTGAGTAGTCATATTTGTCTCCATGAATCTTACGAGCTTTATCAATAAATTCATTATTTGTGAGTGTAATATTATTTGCACATTTAGGACATCCACATTTCCGATTTAGGTGAAAATCTGATATTTGGCGAAACTCGCCATGTTCTTTGCATATAATTGTAATTTTCGTATCGGCATTTATATAATTTACTTTAGAGTAATCGTATTTGTTCTCGTGTACAAGAATGGCTCGTTTTACATACTGTTATGTAGTCATTCTCCCATTATTTGCACATTTTTGACAATTGAATCCGGATAAATGATTGCTTGGTGTCTGTTGAAAATCTCCATGCTCGTTACACACAATTGTAATCTTTGTTTTAGCGTTGTTATAATTAACTTTTGAATAATCATATTTTCTACCATGAACTGCAGTGGCTTTTGCGATAAATGTATCGTTTTTAGTAAAGTTCATAGGTTAATATATTTAAACATAACATTTTCATATATCAATTTTATTAAACAATTAATTAGTTTTGTAAAATTTTTTTTTCTTTAGCAAGTATATAATAAAATGGGAGGTGGTCTTATGCAACTCGTAGCCTATGGCGCTCAGGATGTTTACCTTACTGGTAACCCGCAAATTACTTTCTGGAAGGTGACGTACCGCAGGTACACGAACTTCGCGATTGAGTCGATCGAACAGACTTTCAACGGACAGGCCGATTTCGGTCGCCGTGTCCAGTGCGTGATCAGCAGGAACGGAGATCTTGCTTACCGCACCTATCTCCAGGTTACTCTCCCGGAGATCAACCAAAACATGGGTCTTACTAATGTTAGTGACGTTTATGCCCGTTGGTTGGATTTCCCGGGCGAGCAACTCGTCGCCCAGGTTGAGGTTGAGATTGGAGGACAGCGCATCGATCGCCAGTACGGAGACTGGATGCACATCTGGAACCAGCTCACGATGACCCAGGAGCAACAGCGTGGGTACTTCAAGATGATTGGTAACACGACCCAGCTTACCTTCATCACCGACCCGTCTTTCTCCGACATTGATGGCCCCTGCGACTCCAGTGCGCCCCGCCAGGTTTGCGCTCCTAGGAACGCGCTCCCGGAGACGACTCTCTATGTCCCCCTCCAGTTCTGGTTCTGCACCAACCCCGGTCTGGCTCTCCCCCTAATCGCTCTTCAGTACCACGAGGTCAAGATCAACCTTGACATCAGGCCCATTGATGAGTGCTTGTGGGCGGTTACCACACTGAACTGCACCGGTTCTTCCGGAAAGTCGGCTGCCGCCTCTGTCGCATACAATCAGTCCCTCGTTGCCGCGTCTCTCTATGTCGATTATGTCTTTTTGGACACGGATGAGCGCCGCCGCATGGCCCAGAACCCCCACGAGTACCTCATCACTCAACTCCAATTCACTGGAGATGAGTCCGTTGGGTCCTCCAGTAACAAGATCAAGCTCAACTTCAACCACCCCGTGAAGGAGCTTATCTGGATCGTCCAACCCGATCAGAATGTTGATTATTGCTCGTCCCTCACTTGCGATGCGACGCTCTTCAAGGTTCTTGGAGCCCAACCCTTCAACTACACGGATGCCCTCGACGCTCTCCCGAACGCGATCCACGCTTTCGGCGGCCCCAGCGGAATCATCGGTGTTGCCGGTGAGACCAACGCCTTCATTGACCAGAACGGCCTCTTCCACGATGCCGGTGCGTTCGATGTTAACAGTGGTGCCAACTTCACTGGATACTGGAATGGAACTGCCAACGCGTACTCTGAGGCTAACCTTGACCAGAACACTGATAGTGGCATTGGTACCAACTCTGGCGTTTCTGATGCGGGAACCTTCGTCCTCACCGAGGCCTCTTTGGACCTCCATTGCTGGGGATCCAACCCCGTCGTCACGGCGAAGCTCCAGCTCAACGGCCAAGATCGCTTCTCTGAGCGTGAGGGATCCTACTTCTCGTGGGTCCAGCCGTACCAGTCGCACACCAGGTGCCCGGACGAGGGTATCAATGTGTATTCTTTCGCGCTCAGGCCCGAGGAGCACCAACCGAGCGGGACGTGCAACTTCTCGCGCATTGATAACGCGACGCTCCAGCTTGTTCTCTCCAACGCCACTGTTGAGGGAACCAAGACGGCCAAGGTTCGCGTCTATGCCGTGAATTACAATGTTCTCCGCATCATGTCGGGCATGGGCGGATTAGCGTATTCCAACTAAAGACCATATATGGTCTTATATTTATATTTTTATTAAAATAATTTAACATCATAATAAAATATGGTGTTAAAAATCTAAATAGGTTCGCTTTGTTTGTTAGCAAACCAAAAAACAATGTAATAATTTGACACGAGTATGATCACAAAAATCTTGCTCTCGAACCTTCGAGAGCAAGATTCAAATAAATAATATTGTTTTCGTTTTTTATAATAAAATCAAATGTTTAAAATACAATATAAAGACAACTTCATATTGTATTTTATAATGGACACTTCACTTAATATAGTTGAACTCATAGAGAACAATCCGATAACAAAGTTATCAAGCTCATATAACGGAAAGCTTCTTACTAAGATCCAAGAGAGTTTCACTGATTTTGAACAACAATTGTTCGTGTCAAGCTTTTATTGTTATTTGAACTGTCACCAAAAGAATGATTTTGTCATTGATTTAGATAATGTTTGGAAGTGGCTAGGGTTCAATCAAAAATACAACGCTAAATATTTGTTGGAAAAACAATTCACAATTGATAAAGATTATAAATTAATGTCCATGTCCGACGAGAAAACTAATGATATGTTTGCTCCTGAAGCTTCAGGAGCAAAAAAAGGTCGAGGAGGACATAACAAAGAAACGATTATGATAACTGTGAAAACCTTCAAGTCGCTCTGCTTGAAAGCCGGAACGAAAAAGGCTGATGAAATCCACGATTATTATTTGAAGATGGAAGAGATTATCCATCAAGTCGTCCAAGAAGAAAGCGATGAATTAAAATTGCAACTTGAACAAACAAACAATAAAATCACTCAAATTGAAGAAACGAATAAGAAGGACCTAGATGCAAAAGTCCAGCGAGACCGGGAGAAGAACTTATTGCGTGATTTTGCATCCAGCGGACCAATCATCTATATTATAAAAGTCAAAACTCATCCTAACGGCGCATATGTAGTAAAAATTGGAGAGAGTCGAATTGGTGTTCAAAATCGTTACAATGAACATAAGTCAAAATATGATGAGGTTTTGTTGTTGGATTGCTTCGGAGCAAAACGCAGCAAGGATTTTGAATCATTCATACATAATCACGAACAAATTTATAAAAATAGAGTGCTTGATTTACCAGGTCACGAAAACGAACGCGAACTATTTTTGGTCGGTAAGTCGCTCACATACAAAATGATATTGAATATCATAAACGACAACATTAAGAAATTCAACGAGTACGATTTTGATAAAATGCAAGAAAGCATTGATACCTTGCTACAAGCAGTCACTTCTTCAAAACAGCTAATAAATGAAAATATATCACCTAATTATGAGGCAACTATTCAGCTGTTGCTCAAGGGACAACAAGAAATGATGACGATTATTAAGGGTTTAGAGAGAACCAATAAGGAAATCTTGGAAAAGTTGAACGCACCTCAAGTAAAAACCGCAACGGTATTCAATCAACCGTTAGTGACACTGGGACCGAGATTGCAACAAATCAATCCAGAAACCATGACATTGACAAAGGTATATGAATCAATTGCAGAATGTATCAAAGAAACAAATTTTAAGTTGAAACGACCGAGTATAGTAAAAGCGGTCAACCAAAACACTGTGTACCACGGTGATCGCTGGAACTTTGTGGATCGAGATGCCGACCCTACAATTCTCGCAAACATTCAACCGACTAAGCAAACACATTCTCAAAATGTAGGGTATATCGCAAAACTGACTGCCGACAAGAGTGAAATATTGAATATGTATATCGACCGAAAAATAGCAGCTAAAGAAAATAATTATGATTCATCATCTGCACTTGATAACCCTGTGAAAAACATGACTCTTACAAAGGGACATTATTATATGTTGTATGAGAAGTGTTCCGATGAGTTGAAAGATGATTTCATAGAAAAGCACGGCGATCCATTACTGTATAAAGATGGGGTTGGACAATATGACGCAAACAACACATTGATATGCGAGTTTGTTTGTAAGTTTGAATGCATCAAGAAACTCAAAATGTCAGACAAATCATTGGCGAAAGTTCTAGACACAAATGTAATGTATAACAATTATTATTTCAAACGAATTGGAAGCAAATTGCAATGCATATAACATATAAAGACGAGTGTATAATTTTTATTAATTCTACTTGCGTTTGGCTCTTGCTTCGCTTTTGAAAGGTGGATTAAAATATCTATTTATTATAAACCGCCGAACATTTTAAATGGAACAAAAAGTTTTTTATCATATTATTTTATGATATGAAGCAAAAGGGTGATGATTATAAACTTACTGCGGTAAATTACTATATGAATAATGATGATACTATGGATAACACTAAAGTTTATGTTATATAACATGTTACAATAATTTTTACAAAAATAATGATTTAAACGGTGGCGTTGAAATAAAATAATAATGTCGGTCAATAAAGTTCTTGTATTTGGTGGAAATGGTTGGATCGGTAACAAAGTAGTCAATCTGTTGGCAAGCCAAGAAATTCCAGTTTTCATTGCGAAATGCAGGGCAGACGACCATCCGTCAGTTGTTGCAGAAATTGAGAAGGTCGATGGAATAACCCATGTAATGAGTTTCATTGGACGAACACATGGCACATACGAAGGCGTCAAGATAGGAACGATCGACTACTTGGAGAAGCCTGGAAAACTGGTTGAAAATATGCGCGACAACTTGTTCGCTCCGCTGCTATTGGCGGAAATATGCAAACAGCGAAATATCCATTTCACATATTTGGGAACGGGATGCATTTTTGATTATGATGATGACACGCACTTGTTTGGCGATGAAACCACCGGATTTCTAGAGACAGACAAACCCAACTTCTTTGGGTCTTCCTACTCAATCGTTAAGGGATACACGGATCAGTTGATGCATTTGCTGAATGATGGTTCAACACTCAATGTCCGGATTCGAATGCCGATCACCGATGAATTTAACGATCGTAATTTTGTAACCAAGATCACTAATTATGCCAAGGTATGTTCTATCCCGAATTCGATGACAGTTTTGAATGAACTCTTGCCGGTGATGATAGAATTGGCGCTACAAAACAAGGTTGGCACTGTCAATTTAACCAATCCCGGACTCATAACGCACAACGAAATCCTGACTATGTATAAAGAGATTATTGATCCGTCATTCGCCTGGAACAATTTCACAATTGAAGATCAAAATCAAATTCTCGCTTCCAAGCGTTCAAACAACTGTCTCGACACGAATGTATTAGAACGCCTAACAAACAACCGTGTGAAGAATATCAAGGACTCTGTGCGTGAAGTTTTGACAAAGATGGCGAACAATCACTAAAATAATATTTTACAATAAATATCAAATTAAACGATTTGTATTAATATGTCTATAATGAAAAACATATTAATTACTGGTGGATGTGGATTCATTGGGTCCAATTTTATAAATAAATTTTTCGAAAGTTCTAAATGCAATATAGTTAATTTCGACGCCATGTATTATTGCGCCAATGAGACCAATGTTGCCGAACATATACGAAACTCGTCCAGATATAAACTGATAAAGGGAAATTTATGTTCGTTTGATTTAGTGCGTCATGTTTTGGAATGCTATTCAATCGACACTGTTATTCATTTTGCAGCACAATCTCATGTCCAAAACTCCTTTGAAGACTCCCTTCAATACACGAACGATAATGTGGTTGGAACGCACACACTGCTTGAGTGTGCCAGGAGATATGGAAAGATTGAGCGCTTCATACACATTTCAACAGACGAAGTATACGGCGAATCTATGCTTGAAGAGAACGAATGCAAAAAGAGCGAGGAATCAATTCTGTGTCCGACGAATCCGTACGCGGCGTCAAAGGCGGCTGCCGAACTGATTGCGAAATCATACTATCATTCATTTCAAATGCCAATCATAATTACACGAGGAAATAATGTATATGGACCCAACCAATACCCAGAAAAACTCATTCCGTTGTTCATCAAGCAATTGTTTGAAAATAAGCCGGTTACGATTCAAGGTGATGGATCAAATGTGCGAGCGTTTTTGCATGTGAATGATGTATGTTCGGCGCTTGCACTCATTCTTGAGAAAGGCGTCATTGGAGAAATATACAACATTGGAAGTGATGAACACGACGAATACACTGTTCTTCAAATCGCCCAAATGTTGATTCGAAAAACAAAAGGAGTTATTGACAGTGATAAATGGATCACTTATATCAATGATCGCCCATTCAACGATAAGAGATATTATATCAGTAATGAAAAGGTGAAGGAGCTTGGTTGGACAATTCGAACAGAATTCGATAAAGGCGTTGATGAATTGATAAAGAAAATGTTTGCCGATTGTCTATTTAAGATTTATACGGATGTAGGAATACTATAAATACACGCATAAAAATTTTTTCACATCTATATATAATGAAGAGCGAAATCGTAAATAATATATTAGATTTATACAGAAATTTTAAAGATTTTTTCTGGGGAATTGGATTTTTTGGATGGCAAATATCTGCGACATATGCTATTTATATGTCGTATTTGAATTCTCCGACGGATGTTCTGATTTTTATTTCCGTATTTTTATTGTCAGGGTGGTTAAATCGTCATATATTGAAAGATTATATTAACGATCCTAGACCTAAAGACTCGTTCCCATTTTTAGCCAATGAACATATTAATATTCACGCAAATGGGATGCCATCTGGTCACGCCCAATTAACTGCGTTTTCACTAGCGTATTCTTATTTACTTTCAGGGAAACGATTGAAGGAATCGCTTGCACTGTTTGGACTTACTGTTTTCCAGAGATATTGCTTTAAAAACCATACATTTTTGCAGTTGCTTGCGGGTTCTATACTTGGCCTCGCTATTGCATATTTAACAATTTATTGCAGGAATGAATTTAGAAAAATGAAATCTAATAATAAATAAATAAAATAATTAATGGATCCCAACAGTAAAAATATATTATTTATTATTACATCACTTGTGAAAGTAAGAGATAACTATGTTTCAGCTTTTACAACGGATGAACGATATAAACAAACATTAAACACAATTTATAGTATTAGGTCAAGACTGCCATTTGCAATAATTGTTGTCGTTGAAGCATCTCATAGTAATACACCAATTGTATTCGAAGGCGTGACAATGTATTATGTCGATAACACAATTCTTAGCGACTCGAAAAGTATCGGAGAGGCGAACATTTTACGAACATTTCTATCATCTACATTATATAGAAGCATTACATACGAGAGAAACCATCTAGTATTTAAAATCTCTGGTAGATACTTGTTGGATAACAATTTTGACATTACAAAATTTGATGATAATAAATTGAATTGTCGTCAAGTTGATACGAAAAACGATCCAAATGATAGTCATTACAATGTCAATTATATATCGCCAAACCCAGATATTTGTTCAATCACATCACTATTTGCATTTCCTTCTAAGATGACAGACTATTTGCACAATAGAATGGAATTTGTAATTGATAGCATACTTCAGATGGGAGGTGACATTGAGCACCATATTTTCAGAAATGTTCCAAATGAAATGATAAACAATATTGATCTGATTGGTATTTCTGGATTTATAACAAGTGGTCGATTTTTAACTTACTAAAAAAATTGAACACGAATATATGAATTGATATCCATATAAAAAGACAACTATAACTTATCTATAAAAATGGATTTAAAGCAGCGCAAACTCAACAAGTCGGAGTGGGATTCCATCGAGGTCCCAGTATCTCAACAAGAGAAGGATGTTTTGGATCTAATCGTCCAAGGCTCACACAATGTAAATTTGAAGCTGAATCATCATAATTCTATCTTTACCTTCTTAAAGATAGAATACAGCATAAAGATGGAGGATTACCTATTCACGAAATATTTCAAGACCGCAATTGATAAAATTGAATCGTTGCTTATGAAAGGTTCCCCATACAAGTGCATCAAAGTTGATGCCAATATCCAAATCAAGAGCGCTGATAAAATTCGGTTGGAACGAAATGATGATGCTACGCTGAAGAAGCAAGATATTTATGAGAATGTCCTCATTGGACATATTGAGAAAGTATGCCAATATAAATTTACGGAACCGAATCAGCGTCTCTTTGGATTCCACTACTACACACTCTATAAATTGGCCCGAAATTCAGTTACCGGAATCAATCGCCACATCAGCGATTTGACCAAGAAAGTATTAGACATGTTTGCAGATGATATCGACATGTCCGTCATTATGGACAATGCAGTTGATTTCATCGAGCGGAACTCTAGTTTGCTGAAGTACGCAGATATGGAGCTTTATGAGCACCAAAAGGAGATCTTTACAGTCTGCAAGAACAAGAATCCCAAGCTTGTGCTTTATATGGCACCTACCGGCACAGGTAAAACACTTTCACCAATTGGGCTCTCTGAGACACACCGTATCATCTTCGTGTGTGCTGCCAGGCATGTAGGCGTTGCATTGGCGAAGGCGGCTATTTCAGCCAAGAAGAAGATTGCATTTGCGTTCGGATGCGCCTCGGCCGCAGATATTCGTTTGCACTATTTTGCGGCGAAGGAATTTGTCAAGAACACAAAGACTGGCGGGATCTTCAAGGTGGATAACAGCGTGGGAGACGATGTGGAGATTATAATTTGCGACATCAAATCGTATTTGCCAGCAATGTATTATATGAAATCGTTCAACAGCGACGAGAAACTAATTGTCTATTGGGACGAACCAACGATCACAATGGATTACAAGGAACATGAGTTCCATGAGATTATCAAAAAGAATTGGACTGAGAATTTGATTCCCAATATGGTTCTGTCTTCGGCGACTCTTCCTAAGCTGAACGAGCTCGACCAAACGATACCAGACTTCAAGGACAAGTTCCCGGGCGCCGAAGTCTATAATATCGTCAGTCACGATTGCAAGAAATCAATTCCAATTGTGAATAATGACGGCTTTGTTGTAGTGCCTCATTATTTGAGCGATCAATATGCAGATATTTTGAAAATTGCTCACCACTGCACCAACTATTTGACTATCCTCCGTTACTTTGATTTGCAAGAGGTCGTTGATTTTGTCCAGTATGTAATGAAAAATGATTATGCAGCAGGTGGAAAAATGCGGTTGGAGCGTCACTTTGAGAGTTTGGACGACTTGAATATGAAGAACATCAAGATCTATTATTTGAAATTGCTTGCGAATGTAAAACCTGAAGCGTGGGCTCAAATTTATGCCCACTTTGCAGGATCAAGAAAACCGAGAATTCCTGCGAACAACGGAATTGATGCGAAAGGGAATCGTGTCAAATCTACGCCCTCAAATGCATCGCCAGCCGGTGGTGTAGCTGGTGTATATGTTACGACCAAAGATTCGCACACGCTGACGGACGGACCGACGATCTTCATTTCCGACGAGATTGAGAAGATTGCCAAGTTCTGTATTCAACAGGCGAATATTCCGGGAATTGTTATGGATGACTTGATGAAAAAGATCGATCACAACAATTTACTGAATGCGAAACTGCAGGATCTGGAGAACAACTTGGAGTATATGAAAGAGCAGGCGGAGGAGGGGTTGAAGAACAGTGTTTCGGCGGCGCATGCAGGCACGAAGGTTCAAGGCAGGAACAAATCGACCAAGGATATCAAGATGTTCAATCGTGAAACCGAAGATGTTCCGAACAAGGGAGAAATGACTCGAATCATACACGAGATCACATCCGTACGAGCGCTGATTAAGCCGGCAACTTTGAACGACACATTTGTACCAAATAAGCATCATCATTTGGCAAAGTGGGCGACCGATTTTAATACAAAGGCATCATTCACGAGCAACATTGAGGATGACATTGTCAGTGAAATCATGTTACTGAATGGAATTGACGATAACTGGAAGATTCTGCTGATGATGGGGATTGGTGTGTTCATAAACCACGAAAATATCCGATACACTGAGATTATGAAGCGGATGGCCGACGAACAGCGTTTGTATATGATTATTGCATCCAGTGATTATATTTACGGAACGAATTATCAGTTCTGTCATGGATATTTGAGTAAGGACTTAAATTTGACGCAGGAGAAACTCATTCAGGCGATGGGGCGTGTCGGGAGAAACAATATTCAGCAGTCATATACACTGAGATTCCGCGACGATCAACAGATTTCGAAGTTATTCACTTCGGAAACTGATAAACCGGAGATCTTGAATATGAACTTACTGTTCAATAGTATTGCGATAAACTAGCTCACATTGCTAAAAAAACAAATTATAAATTTATGTTACACCTTATCTATCTGGAGGAGACCTCACCTCACTCACAATGAACTTCTTCGTTTTTTTAGTTTGTAATCATAACAGGTCGAATATAAAACGCAGTTATTTCAGGATTGTACAAATGCTCAATTCGATCATCTGAATCTTGGAGAGCTGGCGCGAGTTCGGGATCGCGACCATTCACGTTATCATATTGTCCGCACTCAACAATTTCTACATCCGACAAGTTGAAATCAACGATTGCTTTTGCCCGAACAGATGCGATAAATTCAGTTACAGTCATACTCGGGTTAAACGAGTAATCCTTAGTGTTAGTGGTATAAACGACCTTGAAACGGTATGTGAATTGCGTCATTTTTGTGTATGTATGATTGTATTGTGAGTTCCATCATATAATCAATTTTATTTGAAACTAACAAATTTATTCAATACTCTAGAAATTTAACATTCAATATTTTATTTGGTTTGTATTTAATAATGTCCAGTTCCTTTTTTGTGGTTGGGAATTCACCTGTACCATAAATGTCTTGCAACAAAAGCCATTCAAATAGGCCACCTGCATACAAATACACATTGTAAAACCCCAGCGATAACAGCTGGCTGTATTTTGTGTATGCTTTATCGTCGTTACAGTTTCGACCATAGACAATAATGCGAGCATCTTTCTTCCCGATTTTCAGCATGTTTGTGAGTAAATCAACTTCCTCTTTGGCATGAATCGTGCTAGGAATCAAACACGATTGCTCATGTTCGCTAAGTGTATTGATTAATATATATGTTTGGTGAGATTTCAAGCAAAATTGCATATCTTCAAAATTGAGTTTGTGAATCGATTGGGATGTTCCCATTGTTGTTATCAATGAAGTTATTTTTATATCTTAAACTACCGAAATAAAAATATAAAGGGGTTCAAATCTTCGGTAGTTTAAGATATACAAATAACTTCGTTGATGACAAACTAAAAAATCGTGAGTGTGTTTTTTTGCCTTGTGAAGTCGGCACTTACACCTTTGCGCATCGAAGATGCGCATGGAACCGTTACTTTTCGCTGATGAAAACGCCCCAGAATGGGCGTTTTCAAAGAGAAAAGATGTAAAATGCGCATTGCTCTAAATTCACAACAAAAACCGCATTCTTATATTCATGCAATATAAGAATGCAGTTTTTTCAAGGCCTCCTTCTATTGGTGCCTTTTTTTCAGCTCATTAATGGAACAGTGATTGGGCTTGATATTGTGAAACGGAACTTGCATATAGCAGCGGCTACATATTGTGATATTGGTGATATCGTCGGATGGAATTGCAAACACTGTGATCCTGGGATTGATGTTTTATCAGTGATTCCAGATGAATCCACAATTATAGTTGCACGTGACCCTCTTCAAAATGTGACTGTCTTTGCGTTTCGCGGCAGTGTGAATGTGAAGAATTGGATTTCCAACTTGGAGTTTGATGTTGTCGCACCTTACGATGACCCAGATGTAAAGGTGCATAAGGGTTTGTATCACGAATATTTATTGTACAAGGATGAGATATCAGCCTACTTGGTTCCAGGCGATCAAATTGTGATCACCGGGCACTCAAGCGGTGGTGCGATTTCTATGTTTTTTGCTTATGATATTTATCGTGACTTTGATGTTGCGGTATATACATTTGGGAAACCGCGCATCGGCAATGCCAAATTTGTGGAGACTGCCAGTGCAATCCGCCATTTTCGTGTCACGCATGCTGACGACATTGTCCCACACATTCCCGAAGAAGTCATTGGTTACCGTCATACCGGCGTAGAAGTGTGGAACTATGATGATACTGACATAAATTACAAAGTATGTGATTCTGGTGAAGAAGATGATAATTGTAGCAACAGTTGTGCTCCTATTCACTGCACATCCACAAGTGATCATTCATTCTATTTGGGAGTGGCGATTGGCAGCGCATCGTGTTAAACCATATTTTGAAATATGGATTTGAATGTGTATATTCATGAAAAAATACATAAACATATTTTTTGGTATGCATTTAAGGAATGTCGAAAGACTACGAATATGATGAAGTAGTTGTAAATCTGAAAGTAATCGGGTCAATTGTTGTCAATTCAAAGTTATATACCAAGGGTGCATACTTGAACATTGAGCAGCAGATGATCATTCCCGAGGGCATCAGGCGATGGTACAGACAGGACAGTAGAGATGATTCTATAAAGCGGATCGATCGGACAATAAGCAAAGCTGCTTCGTATATAGAAAAGGGGAGCGACGATGTTATGGTGCAATACATTGTCGCCGCAAAAATCGGAATCACGAACATGAAAGAGACCTACTCTTCATGCATCCAAACAGCTGCACGCCTAGACACAATTTTGGATAAAATTCAAATCATGTTGAAGAATAAAAATGTGTAAAAAATTATAAATAAGTATTGCAAATAATAAAATTGAAATACTTTTTACTGTTCGATAAAATAACAAAAGTAAAATCAAACTGTAAAAATGTCAGAAAATCGATTGATGAACCGCTACGTTAGGGCATGTGTTGAGGAACGCGAAGAAGAAATGTACGATAGCGAGTATGTCGATATTGATAATAATGTCTCGATCTCTCACACTAACACGATCCGCATTGAGGTTGGGTCTCGTTACTATCTAGTCGAATACAATTATTACGAGAGAAGATATGTCATGGTCGCCACAAACCATCCGGCGATTCGCCAACCGCAATAATCCCAGGGAAACGAACGAACCTAGGTTCCCATTGCATTGACCCCTCCTTTTGGATAGGAAATCTTTTTTTACTTATTGTTCTATTTCACCTTTTGAAAAGGTAAAATTTCAAAAGGTGGATTTGCTGTAATGTGATGAACTTTTGTCGAATGTCCAATGATGGTCATTGATATGCACATTTGTCAATATTCGTTGCCGCATACCAGGTGCAGATATTCCTCCATCTCTCGCCGCATCGGCAATCGTCTTGTATTCCGTTTTTACTCCCGTCTTGCAATTGAATCTTACAACTGGTTGCTCGGCAAATTGGTCCTCCTTGGAAATTCCCGCATACCGCCATAAGAACCCTTGACACACGCGCTTCTCTCGCAGTGCAATACCAATTGCTGTTCCCGTTGTCAAGCCCAGCGACCTCCCCGCTGCCTCGATGCTCGCATATGTCGCGACAACCTCCCCAGTGTCCATATGGATCTGGTCTATTGATCGCTTGGCTTTTCGTACGGTCGGGGTCTCGGGATCTACCTCGAGCTGCGGTTTGTCGCCAGTTGTCTCCTGTTGCAGAATTTTCATTAGTGTATCCAAATCTTTTCCATTGTCAATCATGACCTTCTCCAACTGAACGGTTATGTCCAATATCTTCTTCACATCGGCGATCGACCCCTCAAACACATTGTTTCCAATCCCGATCATCGACTGTTTCAACAAAAACATCATTAGTTTCTCGCAAAACGGATATGACACTTTGACTGTATGTCGCATTGTTCCTTCAGGATCTAACATCGTCAAATTGTTCAAAATGGTGTCGTAATCCTTTTGCCTTGTAACAGAGCACTTGAACCGCGACTGTGCGCACTCATATGCGTACAATAGGTATCCATATTTACAAATTGAGTAGTTACTCGCTATTTTGTTTTTGACATCATTTCCAATGTCGGACTTGAAAACCGACAACTCTTTCACATTCGTTTCGATCTGTTTGTCCTTCTCTTTCGCATCATTCTCCAGTTTCCTAATTTCATCCTCTAATCGGCAGTTCTTTTCTAGTAGCAGATTGTAGTTTTCGATGTTGTATTCGTTCTCTTTTATGATCTGCTTTATGTGCTCATCTATTTTGTCAAGGGTGAATTCGTTGTCATCTAATGCCAACAGTTCGCGGTGGTTCAATCCGTCGATCATCAGCGAACGAACTCGCTTCTTCAGTATCGGGTGTCTCTTCATGCAGTTCTCAATCTCGATTTTGTTCTTCACTTTGAATGCGGCGACCAATCGAAAATTGTCGAAATTCTTTTTGTGTGCCATTATCCGCTCTGCCAAGTTGTTGCTTTGCCCAAACTTTATCAGGACCTCATTATATTCCACTCGGTGCGCTTGTCCGAGGCTCCGGTTGTCGATGCGGCCATAGTAGATGCATTGGGTATTGACGGGGAACTGCAGAATCAGCGTCTGCTCAACAAGGTGCTCCTTTTCTTTTTCCGATCGAATGATAGTTGTTTTAATCTTGTCGTTTGCCTGATCTAGTTGCTTGTCCTTTTGTTCTAGTTGCAATTTCAACTCGTCGCTCTCTTCTTGGACGACTTGGTGGATGATTTCTTCCATCTTCAAATAATAATCGTGAATTTCATCGGCCTTTTTCGTCCCGGCTTTCAAACACAACGATTTGAAGGTCTTAACATTCATCATAAACATTTCTTTATTGTGACCACCTCTGGTGCCGGTTGTTTGCTTAGCTTTAAAGCTAAGCAACAATTTGTAATCTTTATCAATTGTAAAACATTGTTCCAATATTCTCTTGGCACTGCTTTTTAATGTGAAGCCTAACCACTTCCAAACATCATCCAGGTCGATAACAAAATCATTTTTAGGGTCACAGTTCAAATAACAATAAAAACTCGATACAAACAACTGCTGTTCAAAATCAGTGAATCCTTCTTGGATCTTAGTCAGAAGCTTACCGTTATATGAGCTTGATAACTTGGTTATCGGGTTATTCTCTATGAGTTCGACGATATTCAACGAAGCGTCCATTATAATATACAATATGAAGTTGTCTTTATATTGTAATTTTGTTATTGTTATTGATATAACAAAACAATAGCAAACATTTTCACTCATACCCACTAATGAAACTGGACCACAATTTCCACCTCTTCTTTCTTGATGCTCTTTGTAGCGGAAATTGACAGCTCCTCGCGTTTCTTTCGCGTCTTCGAGTTGTCGGAAATTGACTCCTTGCGCTTCGAAGTGCTGTTACGATTATTCATGTCCTTTTCGATCGTATCGTAATTATCTTCAATGTAATTCACGACCCGATTTTCCAAAGCCCACTTAAAAAAATTCAATTGGCCGATTGTGGTCTCAATGCATGTGCCATTTTTGTAAGGCATACTGATTCTATCCCACCTACAGAACGGGTCAAAACGGCGTTTGCTGTAAGCCTTCAACTTCAGCTTGTAATCGAAATAGACCTTGAACCTGCGAGTGTTGTCACCGTCCTCAATAGTGTAAAGCGTGTAATATTTCTTCGCATAATTGGTAGCAAACCAATCGACGATCCGGAGCGATATTTTAGATTCACCAGTAACAATTTGCAACATTTTTGTCAAATACTTTTCGTCTTTGTAAAATTCCTTTAGATTATTCAATAAAAGATCATTTTGCGTCGTATATGAAGAACTGCTCATTGAACTAATTTTAATGAAATTGTTTAAGTTGTTTCAATTCAAATTAATTATGCCGGATAATTATCTTTATTAAGTATATAATGAACAACCTTATGGACAAACTATTTGGCCCTCTCGGAAAAGAGTGGTGTGTGTATTTCTATTTACTTTCAATCGTTTCGTATGTAGCCTTCGTTTTAGCAGTCTTTGGCCTCGGTGGGTACCTCGTCGCACGATACAATAAGTTGAACAGCAGCCATGTTTTGAATTTACTCATCATCATTGTGAACTCATTCTTTGTTTACATTAGCCAGCGTCTATTGCACACAATGTGCATTAAGAGCCTCTAAACAGAGACCTCGGTTAATCGCCTAAAAAATATCAGACGAGTAAATATTTTCATAACTTTCTAGTGAAGTTATGAAAATATTACATCTATTCTTTTGATCCACTTTTGGAAAGGTGGGTTTTCTCAGTCGTCGTGTTGATTGGATATTCGCCAATTGCATTGACATAATTGTTGTCTCCAAGAAACGGATTGAAACCGCATTGTTGGACTGGAGCGCGTTCGGCAATTTTCGCATCCAAATCTTCTCTCTTGTTACTAGACTTAGACACCTCTAGATTCAAAATATCCCATGTGTTTTCGTCGTGATGTAGAGCTGACGTGTAAGCAGATGTTTCAACCTGCTTCAATGGAATATCGTCATCTATTTGTTGTTTATAAATACGCCGCGATCGTTCATAAGGTTCGCCTTTTGTCCATTTCCACTCCATATAATCCACTTTTAGAAAAAGTGGAATAAAAACACGCACCTATCAATTTTTTTAGAAAAAGTGGAGCAAAAACACGCACCTATCATTTTTTTTAGAAAAAGTGGAGTAAAAAAAGAGTGAGAAAAGGTATGCTTTGGGTGTATAAAAGACAGTGGAGAGAAAACCACAAAGATATTGAAAAATGGAACGAAGAAGAACAATTTGTTGAAACAAATAGGTAAGGAGAAGTTATGCACAATCTTTTTCCACGAAGTTATGAAAGGTTGTTTTGATACACTTTTTACACCTTTGAAGAATTAAATCCGCACTCCGCGGATTTAATTTTTTCAAAGTGTCAGTCACTTACAGATTTAAATCCGCAACAGGGTGCGGTTTTAAATCTTCAGTGATGTAAAAAGTGGATTTTCTAAAAGTTGATTTGGACATCAAAAACTTCTCATCATTCGTCCTTCGGCGTTTCAAATTGCATAATAAACAAGCCAAATGATAATTACCCATATTGTGCCCTTTATCATTATCAATCCGATCGACTGACCATTGCCGAGTTTCTCTCGAAGTGTCATATAAGATAAGCATTTCTTTGGAACAGTAGTGGCATCGCAATTCGCATTCTCTCAACTTGTCAATAACATCCACCAAATCAATGAACAAGTGTTCCTCGTATATGCCCTTCTTCTTGTCCTGTTGTTTGTAGCCAGAAATCTTCTTGTTTATTTCTTGAAAAATTGCTTTGGTCGCATCATCTGTGTTTGCTTCATCTAGATCATTCACCAATTTCATTTGGTCATCATAGGAGAAATCCCAAGTGTTGCTAACATCTCGTTTTTTGATTACTATTGGCTCCTTCAATACCTTTTTCATCATATATCGAGTATTCGTGCCAGTAATACCAATTTGTTTGGTATTTGTCTCCATTATACACATATGATTGACAAAAATTACAACAATGTATTCTCAAAACAATATACACCACCGAACATTATAAATGGAACAAAATCCAATTAAAGATTTTATTATAATTATGTATAAATGAGAATCAAATTAAGTGAGAAATATCACAATGAAAGAGAGGAAGTATGTAAAAAAATAATAAGTATTATCGATTTAGATGAAAATAATTCTTTTTTGCTTTGCTATTTAGATACAGATATTGAAAAACATCAGAAATTACTTGATTTGAAAGAAGAAATACAAAAATATTTTGCTTGTTCTACTATATCATCTTTCAAACCCAATTTTGATTGTAAGCGACCATATTTGAATATTATTAGAGGCATTTTGAAAAAACAGAATTATATTATTGAGAGCGGAGATTACTGGTTAAAGCATGAAAATGGGTTTATGAAAAGAACAATCAAATACAAGATATTTAGGAATAACTAAACATTTTTCTATTCGTTAAAGTATTTAGAAATAAAGTATTTAGGTATAGTATAGGATGGAAAATCCAAAAGAGAAACCACCTGAGTTTTTCAAATCCGTCAAAACCTCGTTAAAAAGCATTTTGAAGCATCCTGAAATAAACACGACAATCATAAACAACGCTGTTGTCAAATCCAATAAAATTGTTATTCATACATTACAGTTTTTGAAATTGTATATATTGGATTACTATGAAAACAATAATGGTTCGTTGCCTGTTATCAGTAAGGAACTTATAAATAATACTATGAAAGTTGTTTGTGGTGAGAAGGAAGAAAAACGAGGGAAACCACCCAAACAAGAAACCGTTGTTATGAAAGATAAACTTACTGCTTTTTACAAGGAACATTACTCACCGACTACGCAAAATGACCCAATTGATTATGCTGGATTAAATACAGTTTTAGATTATTTGAAAGAAGATGTTATCACGATGTATGAGAACAACATCCAATTACATTATGTTGATTATGTGGAGAGGTATGTAAATGTTGTTTGGAAAAAGAAGTTTCTAACCGAAAAAATTAGGAAATTAGGAAAGACGAAAGCAGAACGAGAAACCAGAATAAGAGCATTATGTAGCGAACTACGAAAAATCAAGAATGACTTGCTGAATGTGGATACAACAGTTCTTACATCAAAATCGTATTATCACAAATGGATTACCGAACAGAAACAAAATGTGCTACCGAACAAAACTAAATATGAAAAGAAAAGTATCTATTATGATTTGAAATGTAGTCCAATGGATTATTTTCCCAATATGATTTTTATGATGAAACGAGTGGAAAATGAGTTGGAAACTATAAATAATGTGTTTCCGTTGCGAAGTAGCATAACACCCAGTTATATACGATTAGATACAACTACATTGGTAAATCTGTTATTGAGAAAGGAGCAAGGAAATAAAGCATTTTTCAAAACAGAAGGTAATTTGAAAAAGAACGAAGATAAGATTTGGAAGTTCTTTTTTAGAACCGAGAAAAAGTTGTTTCGTAAATCAAGTTATTCATTCCATCATATGATTTCTACTGACGGAGTTGGTGTTAGTGTATTGTTGTTGCGTAAGGATTTGGTTGGTAAGAAACTACCGATCCTTACGGGTAAAAAAAACGGTTCAAAAGAAATGTATATTGACGAGTTGAGTGATACGACACATTTACAAAACAAGAAAATTATTGGGATTGATGCTGGGAAATGCGATTTAATTTATTGTGTGGATGGTTCAACCGAAGATGCTACTACTTTCCGTTATTCACAAGACCAACGACGCAAAGAAACCAAATTGAAGAAGTATAACAATATCATTCTTGCTATGAAAACTAATAAGATACACGATAAAACAGTTATAGAATATGAAACCGAATTGTCTCATTACAATAGGAAAACACTGGATATTACAAAGTTCAAGGAATATTTACAAGCAAAAAATCGTATCAATCATACGCTATTTGGTTTTTACAAGAAAGAGTTGTTTCGTAAATTAAAGTTTGGTAGGCATATCAATACAAAACGCAACGAGCAAAAAATGATAAACCAATTTAAGAAAACATTTGGTAATCCTGACGAAGTTGTGATTTGTATAGGCGATTGGGAACAACGGAAACAAATGAAATACAAAGAACCGACATTAGGAAAGGGAATGCGAACATTGTTTCGTAAGAATAATTACCAAGTGTTTCTTGTAGATGAGTTTAGAACCAGTTGTAAGTGTTCTAATTGCGATGGAGGAGTATGTGAGAAGTTTAGGGTGAGGAAGCACCCAAATAAAAAGAAAGATGAATTACGGTTAATTCACGGACTACTACGCTGTAAGAGCGGTTGTGGGTTGTGGAACAGAGACCGTAATGGTTCATCAAATATCTACAAGATAGCAAAGAATGCGATAAATAAATTAGAGCGTCCAAGTTATTTATGTAGGGAAACAAACAATAATCAAGCGCTTTTACCGAGTTGCTATAAACAAACTTTACAAGGGAACGAAAAGTCCCAACTTTGTTTTTTTTGAGTGGATTTTGTTCCATTTAAAAAGTTCAAAGGTGTAAATATATATAAAGGAAACTGAGTTAAACTTAACTCAACATACTAATGTACATGGATAACGCCGTTATGAATCCCGAATCACAAATACAAGAAACTGATGTTTCTGCGGATCAGTGTGTCGAACTAAAGAATATCAAATATAAAACTATGTTGTTAAATGGCAACCCGATGAAAGAGACCAAGTCATCTGAAAATTTATCGAACTTGGACAAGTTTCTAGAAGATGAAAAGTCTGTGAATCAAAATGAGCCGTGGTGCAAGTTGAATAAAACCATCAAGACGAAGAAGTTGATTGATTTTGTCGAGACATACAAAGAAACTGCAGAGCTGGACAATGAGGAACAGGAAATTTTAATTACCTTCTTCAAAGACAGTCTCGAGAGAAAGAAGCTCCAGCGCGTGAAAGATGTCGTCTATGACAAAGTGAATGGACAAATCAAGGAGATCCCAGCACTCACATACATCAAAGCGATAAAGCATTTCACATTGAAGAATATGGACAAACGGGTTTCAACTCTGAAATCCCTTGCCCCCAAGAAGCCGCAGCATGGATCGTCGCTTCGAAAAAAAGACGCATTCAATGAGAAATAAAGGTTTGCGAATAACAATATAAAAATATAACAACAAATTATAAGAAATGACATATGAACTACAAGATATTTTAGAGGAGCTCGTATTTGAAGATGAGCCTACAATATTCGATGAGGGCTCCGCATTAGATTTAATAGAATCTGCATTACATCTAATGATTGATTACATGAATCAGCATCCAACTGCTATCACCGAACCAGATTTTCACGATGAAATGTTGGAAGAAGTACAGGAATTATTCTATATTCAGTTTGAACATATAATGACGGATTGGGTTGAGGAAGATCTCGAGGATATTCTGGATGACGCATTTGATATATTCATCACACTATTCGATTCCAAGAGATCAGCCGACACGAATACTATACAGGAAAATACAGACATTGACAAATTTGCCGAGCAAATTGCGTATTTGCGCTCGAAACCGCAACCAGAGCAACGAACTGCTGCATGGTATGCATTCCGCCACAACTTGATAACTGCAAGCAACGCATACAAGGCGTTTGAATCTCAATCAACGGTCAATCAGCTGATTTACGAAAAGTGTCAGCCGATGAAAACTGGGACCGAAGAAGTTGGCACAACAACAATGGTGAATGTGAACACCCCGTTTCACTGGGGACAGAAATACGAGCCATTGTCCGTTATGTTTTATGAGCATACGTACAAAACGAAAGTCGCCGACTTCGGTTGTGTTCAGCACGACACACATAAGTTTCTTGGCGCTTCGCCGGACGGGATTAACGACGACCCTGAGTCGGATCGTTACGGCCGTATGCTAGAAATTAAAAATATTGTGAATCGCGAAATTACCGGAATTCCCAAGAAAGAGTATTGGGTTCAAATGCAATTGCAAATGGAGGTGTGTGATTTGGATGAATGTGATTTCCTTGAGACCAAGTTTGTAGAATATGACGATTATAATGCGTACTTGAACGATGCAACAGATAAGCTGAAAGGATTTATCATGTATTTTACTACGAAAGATACAAAGCCATTTTATATATATAAACCATTGGACTTATTGGAGTCCGATTCCGATGTTGATGAATGGGAACAAACAACGATGGATGAATATCAGAAACAGGGGATGGTTTGGATCAAGAATTGTTATTGGAAACTTGATATTGTGAGCTGCGTTCTCGTGACACGAAATAAGCAGTGGTTTGCGGACAATATCGGACAGTTGGAAAAGGTATGGAAAACGATTGAACAAGAGCGGATTACTGGTTACGAGCATCGTGCGCCGAAAAAACGCATGCACAAAGCGGAACCTCTTCTTAAACAGGGATGTTTGCTGAAGATGAAATCAACTTTTTGAAAAAAGTTGAGCAAAATCTATTCTTAGCAACTTTCGTGTAAAAATCGTAATTATTTTTTGGCTCCACCTTTCCAAACTTAGTGAAAAAATCTAGGTTTTGCTCCACTTTTCCAAACTTAGTGAAAAAATATAGGTTTTGCTCCACTTTTCCAAAAGTGGATTAGGAGAGGTGCGGGGAACCTAGATTCTCTGCTTAATATAGAATGTTCGACAGATTTGTTGTAAATGTATTCAGGTTTAGATTTTCAGGAGTGTTGTAATATCCGACTCTCGCACCACCGGAAACTTCGGTCGGTGGAAGCGGTGTGATGATATTCGTCTGATTCTCGCGATTCTTGTAAAGCGCATCACAGAATTCTGCTGGCATGCAATTGCCAGTGTCCGGATTTCTCGGATACCTTATATTGTTGGTGATTTGGGTATAAGATCCAACTTTGAAAATGGGATATTTCCACCAAATATCGGCCGATTGTTTGTCAGAAACACTATTTATGCCTGTGATTGGAAATGTGTCTTGGACCAATACATTCGTTTCGGCTGCAGGGAGTTCGCCATCAGTATTTCCTAAAGAAAATTGTTCTCTCAACATAAGAGATTTAGAGAGATTAAAAAATAATGGGATTCCAATAGAGAGAACTAATATTAGGATCAATAGTATCATACCTTTCATTTGTATATATATACCAATGAAAAAATTTACACAATCAATAAGAAAATCTATACCTTCGCCAAACAAACCCATCGATTGATCAAGCACAATTATACTATTGATACTAACAGGTGTTGTTTGAAAAATCTTCAACTGAAACCAAAAATATATAAATGTCGTTGTCTATGCGAGCTTTAGTGAATCGAAAAGCCACAAACAAAAATGTGAAATCGAACGATATATTAGCTAAATTTTTGTATCCACCGATTTTCAATGGTGATTTGATCGTTTATTCGGATTTGTTTGTGAAGGGAACTACCCATTTGACAAATTTGGATGTATCAGGCAACCTCTACGTTGCCCAAAATGTGGATATTTCTGGTAACACTGTTCTAGATGGTACTCTGTATGTTTCTGGAAATAGTATAATACATGGTAATAGTCAAGTACTTGGTGATTCAGTAACCGTTGGAAACGCTAGCGTCTATGGTATAACGAATATGGGTGGAGATCTTGATATTTCTGGAAACATCGTTTCGGTCGGAAACATCAGTTCATCGGGATCGATTGTTGCTCAAAAATTTGTAACTGGTCAGATCGCGAACATGAAAATACTCAATAAAACTGATATAGGTCAGGTTACAAC
>TBL_comb47_HYPODRAFT_10001472_pt1 | contig 30649 bp, 29 predicted proteins | sample TroBogypolimnion_40_FD_10682 | JGI IMG/M metagenome (IMG submission 10682) | reverse complement strand
GAGGCCCCGGAGCGTCCGCCCGAACCGCCCAAGGCCGCCCCGCCGGCCCCGGCCCTGACCCCGGCGCCGGTCCCGGCGCCCGCCGCTCCCGCCCCGGAGCCCGTGAAGCCGCCGGAGGCCGCCGAGCCTGCGCCGGCGCCCTCGCCCAAGGCCGATGCCCTGGTCCGGCTGAAGAAGCGGTCCCGGGCCGTGGTGGCCCTGGCCCCCTCCGCCGGCTTCGCGGACATCCTCAAGGAGCACCTCCAGGAGGAGGGCTACGGCCGCGTGCTGGTGACCCACGCCAGCAAGGAGTTCCTGGAATTCCTGCAGCAGCCCAACCTCGCGCTCGTGTTCATCGACGGGAACTTCAGCACCCTGGACGCCCTGCAGTTCGCCACCCACCTGAAGAGCATCCACCCGGTCCTGCCGCCCATCATCCTGGCGGTGGAGGAGGCCTCCGCCGCCGTCGTGCTGGCCGCCCACCGCAACGGGGTCTCCCAGATCCTGGTGAAGCCCTACGCCCTGGATGCCGCCTTCTCGGAGCTGCTGACCCAGCAGATGGGACTCTAGTTCCAGAGCGAGGGATCGTCGGGGTCCACCCGGGGGTGCTTGGCGTGGAACGCCTCCAGGTAGGCCTCGTCGCTCTGGTCGGGGAGGCGCTCCGTCCAGGCCTTGCCGGCTTCGAAGTCCAGGGTGAACCGGGACTTCCGGCTGAGGGCCTGGATGATCCGGTCATGGGCGCGGGGCTCCAGCCCCTTCAGGCCACTGCGCACGTAAACGGGGCCGGTGAACTCCGGAGGGCCCGGATGGTCCTGGGTCCCGGAGTTCCGCACGACCTTGCGGTAGGCCACCACTTGGCTCCACGGCACCATCCCCGGCACGGACACCTCCTGCTCCCGGTGCCACATGCTGGCCAGCTTCTTCTGGCCGGCGTCCAGGGCTTCGCTCACATGGGCCACATAGACGTAGCCCCGCGTCGGCGGGCCGCCCCTCCGAGCCGACGTTGATGGTGTAGAAGCGGGCCACATTCACCGACCGCGACATGGAGACGAATCCGGTCCCCGAAAAGGTCATCCGGATATGCCACTTGAGATTGAAGGCGTCCTCAAATTACTGGGGCCGATTGGCAAGCGCTGGCGGATCAGGCGTTCAGGGCCCGTCCGTAGACCGCCCGGGCGGCTTCGGGGAAGGCTTCGTTCAGGGTCGGGTGCGGATACATGGTGTTGATCAATTCATCGACAGTGAATTCGCCGGCCAGGAGGGCCAGGCTGGAGGCCACCAGCTCGGTGGCCTTGGGGCCGATGATGTGGATGCCCAGGATCTCCCCGTATTTCTTGTCGGCGACGATCTTGATGAAGCCGTAGGGCTCGCCGATGATGTTCGCCTTGGCCAGGGGCATGAACGGGAAGCTGCCGATCTCCACCTCGTGGCCCTGCTCCCGGGCCTGGGCCTCGCTGAGTCCGATGCAGCCGACCTCGGGGTCGCAGTAGGTGCAGCTGGGCACCCGGTCGTAGCGGATGGCGTGGGGATGGGCGTCCTTGCCCAGCTCCAGGGCGGCGTGCTCGGCGGCCACGATCCCTTCGTCCGAAGCCACGTGCGCCAGCATGGGGGTGCGGACGATGTCGCCGATGGCATACAGGCCCGGTTCGGCCGTGCGCATGAAGCTGTCGATGCCGACGAAGCCCCGGTCCACGACGGCCCGGGTCGCCTCCAGGCCGGCCCCGGCGGTGACCGGGCCGCGGCCCACGGCCACCAGCAGGTGGGAGCACTCCACCACACCCGGCTTGTCGCCCTCGAGGGTGCAGACCACCTTGTCCTCGAAGCGTTCGACGGCGGTGATCTTCGTTTTCACCCGGATGTCCATCTTGTGCTGCTTGGCGAGGATCTTGGCCAGCTCCTCGCCCATGGCGGCGTCCTCGATGGGCAGCAGCCGGTCCATGAGCTCCACCAGGGTCACCTTGGAGCCCAGGCGGGCGAACACCGAGGCGAACTCCACCCCGATGGCCCCGGCGCCCAGGATCACCAGGTGGCTGGGCAGCACGGTCAGATCCAGGATGTGGTCGCTGTTCAGCACCCGCACGCCGTCGGTCTCCATCCCGGGCATTTCCCGGGGCGCCGAGCCGGTGGCCAGGATGATCTTTCCGGCCTCGTGGACTTCCACCTCGGCGCCGGTCACCTCCACCTTGCCGCCGCCCAGGAGCCTGCCGCTCCCCTTCAGCATGGTGACCTTGTTCTTCTTCATCAGGAACTCGACGCCCTTGCCGTTCTTCATGACGATGCGGTTCTTGCGCTTGACGATGGCCGCCAGGTCCGCGCGCATCTGGGAGACGTCGACGCCGGCGATGCCGAATTCCGCCAGCTCGGCCATGTGCCCCAGGCGGTGGGAGGTCTCCAGCCAGGTCTTGGCCGGGATGCAGCCGCGCCTCAGGCAGGTGCCGCCCAGCCCGGCCGGGTCGCGCTCCACGATGGCCGTGGCCAGGCCCAGCTGGGCCCCGCGGATGGCCGCGATGTAGCCGCCGGGGCCGGAACCGATGACGATGAGATCGAATTGAGCCATTGAACCACTCCTGGAAGGGCGCCCGGCTTCGGGCCGCGCCGGAAAACGTCAGCTTGCACTAGGGCAACAGGTGCGCGGACTTGATCCGCACCGCGTACTCCGGGACATTGGGCGTCCCGCGCAGCCATACCGTATGCACCTTCTCGATCTTCGCCACCGCGTCCATGCCCGCCACCACCCGGCCGAACACGCAATAGCCGTAGTTCTTGTCGCCGCCTGCCCCGGGATCCAGGGCCGGGTTGTCGGCGGTGTTGATGTAGAACTGGGCGGAGGCGCTGTGGGGGGCGTCGGTCCGGGCCATGGCCACGGTGCCCCGGGTGTTCTTGAGCCCGGCCGCGAAGGTCGCCTTGGCCTCGTTGAAGATGGGCTCATGGGCGGGCTTTTCGGTCATGTCCTTCAGCAGCCCGCCGCCCTGCACCATGAAGCCGTCGATCACCCGGTGGAAGATGGTGTCGGTGTAGAAGCCTTCCTGCACGTAGCGCAGGAAGTTGGCCACAGTCTTGGGCGCCAGCTCCGGCTCCAGCTCGACCACGACCGGGCCGTAGCTGGTGTCGATCTCGACCTTGGGTTTGGCTTCAGCGGCCCCGGCCGGAACGGCCAGAGCGAGGATGGCGGCCAGGAAGCATGCTTTCATGATGGACTCCGTATTGATTGTAGGGGATCGCGCCGGGCATGTCTCGCGCCGCGCCCAGGTCAGCTATGCTTTCTCCATGCCCACCTTCGATTTTCCCACGTGGCTCCTGTCGCTGTTCCTCGCCCCCTTCGGGCTCATCCTGGGCTCGTTCGGCAACGTGCTGATCCACCGCCTGCCCCAGGAGGACGCGGCCGACCGCAACGTCGTCACCAAGCCCAGCCACTGCCCGGGCTGCAAGGCCCGGATCCGGCCCTGGCACAACGTCCCGCTGGTGAGCTGGCTATGGCTGAGGGGGCGCTGCGCCGCCTGCGGCTGGCGGATCCCGTTCCGCTATCCCCTGGTGGAGCTGCTGGCGGGGCTGCTGCTGGCCGGATCGGTCTGGGTCTTCCCATTCGGCACCCTGATCTGGGCCAAGGGGGTGGTCTGCGGCTACGCCCTCATCATCCTGTTCTTCACCGACCTCACCGCCTTCATCCTGCCGGACGTGGTCCAGTTCCCGCTCATGGCGCTCGGCCTGGCGTGCGCCCTGCCCCAGCTGGCCTGGCCCATGCACCTCACCTCCATCTGGGCCCCCGGCCTCACCGTGCTGCGGGTGGAGACCTTCGCCAACGGCCTCCAGCCGGCGCCCGCCTGGTCCCTGCTGGGCCAGCCGGTGACCTGGCAGTCCAGCCTGCTGGGGCTGGCGGTGGGCTACGGGGTGCCCTGGGTGCTGAACGGGGCCTTCCGCATGATCCGCAAGACCGACGGCCTGGGCATGGGCGACTTCAAGATGCTGGCCTGGCTCGGCGCCTTCTGGGGGGTGTGGCCCATGCTGGGGATCCTGTTCGGCGCGTCGCTGCTGGGCAGCGCCGTGGGCCTGCCGCTGCTGGTGCTGGGCAAGGCCAAGGGCCACACCATGCTCCCGTTCGGCTGCGCCCTGGCCCTGGCGACGCCGGTGGTGGTGTTCTATGGCCCGGCGATCTGGAGCGCCTACATGGGGATGGTGCGATAGCCATTTCCGGTCAAAGGAACAGCGAACCCTCGATGACTTTCACCGCCTTGCCGGCGATCATCACGCGGTCTCCCCGCAGCTCGCAGAAGAGTTCACCGCCCCGTTTCGAGAGCTGGCGCGCATGGAGGGCCTGTCTGCCCAGGCGCTCCGCCCAGTAGGGCACCAGGACGCAGTGGCTGCTGCCCGTGACCGGGTCCTCGGGAACGCCCACTTTCGGAGCGAAGCAGCGGGACACGAAATCGCAGTCGGAGCCCGGCGCGGTCACGACGATGAGAGCCGGTTCGAGCCGGCAGAGGGCTCCCTGGTCGGGTTTCAGGTCCCGGACGGCGGCTTCGTCCTCCAGCAAGGCAAAGAGGTCCCGGGTCAACCAGGCCTCCTTCACGTCGGCACCCAGGGCTTGGGCGAGCCCGGCCGGACAGGGCAGGGGCTTTGGCGGCCGCGCGGGGAAGTCCAGCACCAGCCGTTCCCCTTCGCGGGTCACGGCCAGCGGTCCGGTCTTGCCGATGAAGTCCACCCGGTCGAGCTCGGGATGCAGCTCGGTGAGCAGCACGAAGGCGCTTGCCAGGGTCGCGTGCCCGCAGAGGTCGATCTCGCCCCCGGGCGTGAACCACCGGATGCGGTAGCCGTTTCCTTCGGGCACGAAGAATGCGGTCTCCGACAAGTTGTTCTCCGCAGCGATCGCCTGCATGGTCGCCTCCGGGAGCCACTGTTCCAGCGGCATCACGGCCGCCGGATTGCCGGTGAAGGGGCGCTCGGCGAAAGCGTCGATCTGGTAGATGGGGTATCGGGTCATGCTGGGCTCCTTTGGCTCACGACACTTCCAGGATCATCTCGATTTCCACGGAGGCATTATTCGGCAACTGGCGGACGCCGATGGCGGACCGGGCATGCCGGCCGGCCTCCTCTCCGAAGATCTCCACCAGCAGATCGGATGCGCCGTTGATGACCGCGGGCTGGGCGGTGAAGTCGTCCGAGCAGTGGACGAGGCCCAGCAGCTTGGCCACCGAGACCACCCGGTCCAGGGATCCCAGCACGGCCCTGGCGCTGCCGAGCATATCGATCATGACCTCGCGCGCTGCCTGGTAAGCCTGCTCCTTCGTCACGTCGCGGCCCACTTCCCCGACCAGGGCCGCGCCCGGGCGCAGGGAGGCGTGGCCGGAAACATAGAGCGTGGTGCCCACCAGCTTGGCCGGCAGGAAGTTGGCGATCGGCTTGGTGGCCGTTCCCAGCTGGATGCCGAGTTCCGCCAGACGCGCTTCGGGGGATGAACGGTGAGGGGTCATGGTGCCGCCTATCTGAAAGGGTTATTGCCTGTGGGCCAGAGACAGCGCGGCATCCAGGTCTGCGATGAGGTCCTTGACGTCCTCCAGGCCGACCGCCAGGCGGAGCAGACCCGGAGCGATGCCCAGGGCCGTGACTTCCGCTTCGGACTGATGGCCGAAGATCATCGTGGCCGGGTGATTGATGAGGGTATGGACGCCTCCGAGGCTCGCGGCCATGATGCAGAGCTTGGTGCTGGCCACGACCTCCCGCGCCACGGCACGGCCGCCCTTGACCTCGAAGGAGAGGATGCCGCCGAACCCGTCGGGCATCTGGCGCAGCGCCAAGGCATGCTGGGGATGGGAAGCCAGGCCCGGATAGTTGACCCGCTCGACCGCGGGATGGGCCTCCAGGAACCGGGCGAGGGTCAAGGCATTCTCATTGTGCCGGGCCATGCGGACCGCGAAGGTCTGCAGGCCCCGGCGGAGCAGCCAGGCCTCCATGGGGTGCAGAACGGGGCCGAGCATGCGGGAAAGATCCCAGCACGCCTCGATGTGCTTCCGGGAACCCATGATGACCCCGGCGGTCACGTCCGAATGGCCGCCCATGAATTTGGTGGCGCTTTCGCAGACGATGTCGTAGCCGAGCTCGATGGGATGCTGATTGAAGCTCGAGGCGAAGGTGTTGTCGGTGATGGCGATGGCGCCGTGTTTCCGGGCGATTCCGGCGGTCGCCGCCAGATCGGTCAAAACCATCGTCGGGTTGGTCGGCGTTTCGGTATAGACGATCCGGGTGTTCGGCCGCATGGCCGCCTCGAAGGCCGCCACATCGGTCTGGTCCACCAGCGTCACTTCGACCCCCCGCAGGGGCAACTGCTCCGCCATCAACGAAACCGTCGCGCTGTAGAGCGATTTCTGGGCGACGACGTGGTCGCCGGCCTTCACGTTGGAGAGGATCGCCAGGCTTATGGCCGCCATGCCGGAACCCACTGCCAGGGCGCTCTCCGCGCCCGCGAGTTCCGCCAGGAGGGGCTCGATCTCACGCGCGTTGGGCGCGCCGTACCGGGTGTAGTACCAGGTGGGCATGGTCTCAGCCGCGATCTCCATGCCCCGCTCGGGGGACGGCAGCCGGAAGGTGCTGGTCTGGAAGATGGGGGAAACCACCGACGGGGTGCCGTGCCCCTCGCCGGACAGATGGATCAGCCGCGTCTGCATGCCGTATGGGCTCTTGCTCATGGTCTGGCCTCCTTGGGGAATGAATTCAAAAAAGGTTGGGGGAAACTCAGTGGGTGGACGGGGATGGCGCGAAGGCGACCTGAACGCTGCCGAGTCCGGCGATCCGCGCGGAGTAGACCGAACCTGGGCGGGCCGCCACCATGGGCCCGAGTGCGCCGGACAGGACGATGTCCCCAGGGCCGAGCGGGCGGCCGCAGCTGGCCATGGTCCGGGCCAGCCATACAAGGGCCTGGAGCGGATGGCCCAGGCAGGCTGCGCCCACTCCGAACGAAACCGCTTCGCCGTCCTGGTCCATCACCATGCCGCAGGTATCGAGGTCCAGCCCATGGAGGCTGTGGAAATCCCGCCCCAGGACGTAAAGGCCCGAGGAACCGTTGTCGGCCACCGTGTCGAACAGGCCGATGTCCCAGTTCTCGATGCGGCTGTCCACGATCTCGATGGCCGCGCAGACCGCTTCGACCGCATGCACCGCATCGGCGAGGGTCAACTGGCCGCTCACCAGTTCCCGTCCCATGAGGAAGGCCACCTCCCCTTCCACCTTGGGCTGGATCAGCCGGCCGTGGGCCACGAGCTCGCCCGTGGGGACGTTCATGTCCTCGAACAGCATGCCGAAGTCCGGCCGGTCAACGCCCAGCTGGCGCTGCACGGCCACCGAGGTGAGGCCGACCTTGCGCCCCGCCAGGCGCCTGCCGGCCGCCAGCCCTGCCCGGGTCTGGAGTTCCTGGACCGCATAGGCGCTTTCCAGGCTGGAATCCTGGATCCGGTTCCGCAGCGGCTTGACCGCGCTGGCCTGCCGGGCAGCCTGCTCCAACTCCAGTGCGGCCGCTTCATTCGACAGTCGGTGTTCGCCTTCCATCGGATCCCTCCCCTTGCTTGAAGCAGATACGGATGCGTTCATGAATTGATACAATTTCAAATATAAACAGGAACAAAGACGGATCAATGATTATATTGTATCATTCAGTGGTATGACAAAGTGAAATCGCCACAGTGACACACTATGATACATTTTTGAAACGCGCAGGCCCCAAGGCGGGCCCGGGAGAAAGCATGGAAGCTATCAATGAATGGCTGCCGGAGTTGAACGAAAAGGGCCATTCCCTGTACGAGCAGATCGTCGCAGGTCTCGAGGCGGATATCGCGGCCGGGAAGCTGAGCCCGGGGGATCGCCTGCCCACCCATCGCCATCTGGCCGACCGGCTGGGCTGCAGCGTCGGGACGGTGACCAGGGCCTACGACCTGGCCCTGCGCCGAGGGGCCGTCGAAGCCAGGGTCGGCCGGGGCACGTTCGTCCGGGAACGCCAGAAGGGGGTCGGGGAAGCGATCGATCTCAGCCTGAACACGCCGCCACAGATCTTCGATCCGGCTCACCTCAGGTCGACCCTGGCCCAACTGGCGCGTTCTTTCGACCCTGCCGCCTTCGGCTGCTATCCGCCCAATGCCGGGCGGCCTGAGCACCGCGTGGCTGCGGCCCGATGGCTCTCAGCGCACCGCATCCAGGCCGACCCCGATGCGCTGATCCTCTGCAACGGCGCCCAGCACGCCATCGCCATCGCGCTGGGGGTGGTCTGCCGGGATTCCCGCGCGGTCCTGACCGAAGCCGCCACCTTCCACGGGATGAAGTCCCTGGCCCTGCACGCGGGCTACACCTTGCACGGACTGGCCATGGATCAGGAAGGCCTCCGCCCCTCCGCGCTGGAAGAGGCCGCGGAACGGGGCCCGGCCCGGGTGCTGTACACCATCCCCAGCCTGCAGAACCCCACCGGGACGACCCTCGGCGCCGCCCGCCGGATCGAGATCGTGCGGATCGCCCGGAAATACGATCTGACGATCGTCGAGGACGACGTCTATTCGGTCCTTGCCCAGCCGGGCGAGCGGACCCTGGCCGAACTCGCCCCCGAAAGGACCTTTTACGTCAACAGCCTTTCCAAGGCGCTCGCGCCCGGCCTGCGGGTCGGCTTCCTGATTCCTCCGCCCAGCTTCTTCAGCGATTCGGTGTTGGCCATGCGGGCTACCACCTGGACCTCCAACCCTCTGGGGTGCCTGGTCATGGCCCAGTGGATAGCGGACGGCACAGCCGAGGCGGCCATCGCACTCATGCGGGAGGAAGCCGCCCAGCGCACCGCCATCGCCCGGTCGGTGTTCGGCGAAGTCATCCCGGCCGCGCAGAGGCCGACGTTCCACGTCTGGATTCCCCTGCCTGCGCAGCAGGCCGAACGCGTCGCCCGGGAAGCCCTGGCCAACGGGATCGCCGTCACCCCGCCATCGGCCCCCATCGTCGATCCCCACGCCATCTCCGGAATCCGGATCTCGCTCGGCGCCATCGCACGGGAAGAACTCGGTCCCGTGCTCCAGCGCCTGCGGGCGATCATCGGTCTGGGAACGGCGGAGCCGTTCATCATCTGAAGAACTAGGTCTTGTACCCGGCCACCAGGTCCGCCAGGCCCACCGCGGTGTGGGAGAGCTGGGCGGAGGTGCTGGCGTTGCCCTCGGTGGTGGAGGACAGTTCGATGCTGGCGCTGGCGTTGGCCGCGGACTTCTGGGCGCCCTGCTCCACCTGCTGGGCGACCTCCTGGCTGGCCTTGGCCTGCTCCTCCGCCGCCGCGCCGATCTCCATGGACATGGCGGTCACCTGGCCGATGTGGTCGCGGATCTCGCCCAGGGCATGGACGGCCTCCTGGACCGTGGTCCGGCCCAGGGCGACGGCCGCGTCGCTGCCTTCGATGAGGGTGGCGATCTCCCGGGCCGCCTGGCCGCTGCGCTCGGCCAGCTTGCGCACCTCGTCCGCCACCACCGCGAAGCCCTTGCCCAGGGCGCCGGCCTTGGCGGCCTCGATGGCGGCGTTGAGGGAGAGCAGGTTGGTCTGCCGGGCGATCTCCTGGATCACCTTGACCGCCTGGACCATCCGGGCGGTGCTCTTGGCCACTTCCTCCATGGCCGCCATGGCGGCCTTGCCGGAGCGGTCCCCTTCCTCGGTGGCCGCCACCGCCTTGTTGGCCTGCTGCTGGCTGGCGTGCACGTGGCTGGACACTTCCTGGATGGAGGCCGACAACTCGGTGATGGCCGAGGCCATGCGCTCCACCGAGTTCCGCTGTTCTTCGGCGTTGCGGGCCAGCTCCTGGCTGGTCAGGGAGATCTCGTGGGTCGAATCGGCGAACAGGGTGGCGTTCTCCGACACCCGCTGGGCATCGAAGCGGATGCGGTTGATCATGCCCTTGAGCCGGGACTGCAGGACCCGGACCATGGCCAGGACGCTGCCGGCGTCGCCCGGACGGGTCTCCATCTCCACCCGCATGTCGCCGTGGGCGACCCGCTTGAGCAGGGTGATGGTCTTGACCGGATCGCCGCCCATCTGGATGTTCACGGTGCGGATCAGCCCGGAGGCCATCACGATCCCGCCGACGACGGCCAGGCCGGCGCCCAGGGCCAGCAGTCCGGGGAGGGCCGCGGGGGCCTGCCCGGCAGCATAGTACACGGCCAGGAGCAGGAGCAGGAAGCAACCCACCAGGATTCCGATGGCCATGCCCACCCGGGCGGCGAAGCCCATGGCCGGGAACGGCATCCAGGGGGTCGGGGGGGCGGCCTGGGCCAGAGTCATGCCCTGGTTCACCCGCGCGTAGAGCATCTCGGCTTCCCGGATCTGGCTGCGGCTCGGCTTGCTGCGGATGGAGACATAGCCGACGATCACGCCCTGCTCCTTGATGGGCGTCACGTTGGCGTCGACCCAGTAGAAGTCGCCGTTCTTGGACCGGTTCTTCACCATGCCGTGCCAGGGCTCCCCGGCCTTGACCGTGGCCCAGAGGTCGGCGAAGGCCGCCGCGGGCATCGAAGGGTGGCGGACCAGGTTGTGCGGCTGGCCGATCAGCTCGTCGCGCTGGAACCCGCTGATGCGCACGAACTCGTCGTTGACGAAGGTGATGTTGCCGTGGACATCGGTCATGGAGACGATGAAGGCGCCTTCCTGGAGCTGGTGCTCGACGGTCGTCACAGGCTGGTTGACTCGCATGGTTGCTCCAGGCACCGGGGGGGGTTGCCAATAAAGATGACCGAAAAATCAAACTTTGTCGGGAAAATATGAATTGGCGTTTAGCCGGCCGCCTGGAGGGCCGCCTTCAGCGCGGCGAAGGCTTCGGGCAGTCCTTCGGGGCGGGTGCCCCCGCCCTGGGCCAGGTCCTTCTTGCCGCCGCCCCGCCCGCCCACGAACGGGACCATGACCTTGAGCAGGGCGCCGGCGTCGGCCTTGGCCTGCAGGTCCAGCCCGACGCTCACCAGGATGGCCAGCTTGTCCTCGGCCAGCTTCGAGGCCAGGGCGATGACCGCGCTGCGGTGGCGGGTCCGGCACTGGTCCATCATCTCCCGCAGGGCCGGGCCGTCGATGCCTTCCACCGACATGGTGACCAGGGTGAGGCCGGCCACGGTGTCCACCTGCTCGGCCGTGCCCCCGCCGCTGGCGGCCTTGAGCTTGGATTCCTTGAGCTCCTTCTCCAGCTGCTGGATCCGGACCTCCTTGCCGGCCAGCAGGGCGGCCAGCTTCTCCCGGGGGGCGTTGGCCTGGCGGCTCAGGGCGGCCAGCAGGTGCTCGTCCTCCTGCAGCCGGGTCAGGGCGGCGGCGCCCGCTACCGCCTCCAGCCGGCGCACGCCGGCGGCCACGGCCCCTTCGCCGACGATCTTGACCAGGCCGATCTCGCCGGTGTTGGCCACGTGGGTGCCGCCGCAGAGCTCGCGGGAGAACCCGGGCACCGAGACCACCCGGACCACTTCCCCGTACTTCTCGCCGAACAGCGCCATGGCGCCGGCGGCCAGGGCCTCCTCGATGGGCATCGACTGGCTGGTGGTGCGGAAGGCCCGCAGGGTCTGCTCGTTGACCAGGCGCTCCACCTCGGCCACCTGCTCGGCCTCCAGGGGCGCGAAGTGGTTGAAGTCGAACCGCAGCCGGTCCGCGTCCACCACGGAACCGGCCTGCTTCACGTGGGTGCCCAGGACTTCCCGCAGGGCCGCGTGGAGCAGGTGGGTGGCGGTGTGGTGGGCCCGGATCCGGGCCCGGCGGTCCGGATCCACCGAGGCCAGCACGGTCTCGCCTTCGCGCAGGGGCCGGGCGCCGCCGACGGTCACGTGGTGCAGGTGGCGCCGGGGGGCGGGGGCGGTGCAGTCGGTGACCTGGGCCACCAGGCCCTCGGCCCGCAGGGTGCCGGTGTCGCCCACCTGGCCGCCGCTCTGGGCGTAGAAGGGGGTGTGGTCCAGCAGCACGAAGCCGTCGCCGGCGAGCTCCTTCACCCGCTTCTGCCCGGCGTCGAACAGGGCGACCACCTTGCCCTGGGCGTCGGTGACGTCGTAGCCCAGGAAGGCGGTGGCGCGCATGTCGGCCAGGGCCGCCAGGTCGCCGCCCAGGCGGATGTCGTGGACCTTCTGGGCCTGCCGGCTCTTGGCCTTCTGCTCGGCCAGTTCGGCGTGGAAGCCTTCCAGGTCGCACTTCAGCCCGCGCTCCCGGCACCAGTCCTCCACCAGGTCGACCGGGAAGCCGAAGGTGTCGTAGAGCTTGAAGATCTCGCTGCCGGGCAGGGCGCCGGAGGCGGTCTCGAGCGCCTCCATCTGCTTGAGGCCGGCGGTGAGGGTGAGGCTGAACTGCCCTTCCTCCCGGGCCAGGACCTTCATGATCCGGCTCAGCTCGGACTCCAGTTCCGGATAGGCGTCGCCCATGGCCAGGAACACCGAAGGGGCCAGGTCGGCGAAGAACCGGCCCTCGATGCCCAGCTTGCGGCCAAAGCGCAGGGCCCGGCGGATGATCTTGCGCAGGACGTAGCCGCGGCCTTCGTTGGAGGGCACGATCCCGTCGTAGATCATGAAGGTGGCGGCGCGGATGTGGTCGGCGATGACCTGGGAGGCGGTGCGGTTGGTGGTCTCGCTGCGCTGGGCCGGTTCCACCGCGGCCTTCTTCCAGATCGCCTCGAAGATCGGCTTGAACAGATCGATCTCGTAGTTGCTGTCGACCCCCTGGAGGATGGAGGCCACCCGCTCCAGGCCCATGCCGGTGTCGATGCTGGGCCGCGGCAGGGGCTTCATGGTGCCGTTGGCCTCGCGGTCGTACTGCATGAACACCAGGTTCCAGATCTCCATGACCCGGTCGCCCTCGCCGTTGGGGGTGGCGTCGCCGGTGTACTGGGGGCCGCGGTCGTAGTGGATCTCGCTGCACGGGCCGCACGGGCCGGTGTCGCCCATCTGCCAGAAGTTGTCCGAGCCGCAGCGGACCACCCGGTCCCGGGGCACGCCGACCTTGAACCACAGCTCCTCGGCCTCGGTGTCGGCGGGGACTTCGCCGGCGCCTTCGAACACCGTCACCCAGAGCCGGCTGGGGTCGAGCCCCAGGTTGCCCTGGGACTGCGGGCCGGTCACCAGCTCCCAGGCGTAGCGGATGGCGTCGGCCTTGAAGTAGTCGCCGAAGCTGAAGTTGCCCAGCATCTCGAAGAAGGTGTGGTGGCGGGCGGTGAAGCCGACCTGGTCCAGGTCGTTGTGCTTGCCGCCGGCCCGCAGGCACTTCTGGGAGGTGACGGCGCGGGTGTAGTCGCGCTTCTCCTTGCCGAGGAACACGTCCTTGAACTGCACCATGCCGGCGTTGGTCCACATGACGGTGGGGTCGTCGGCCGGGCCCACCACGGAGCTGGAAGCCACCACCCGGTGGCCGCGGGCGGCGAAGTAGTCCAGGAAGCGCTGGCGGAGTTCGGAAGTTTTCATGGGATCAACTTTCAGTGACTAGTGGCGGAAATGCCGGGTGCCGGTGAAGAACAGCCATACGCCCAGCTTCTGCGCGGCCTCGATGACTTCCTTGTCGCGCAGCGAGCCGCCGGGCTCGATGAAGGCGGTGACGCCGTTGCGGGCGGCCAGTTCCAGGCTGTCGGCGAAGGGGAAGAAGGCGTCGGAACCGAGGATGGAGCCCCGGGCCCGGTCCCCGGCCTTGCGGCAGGCGATCTCCACCGAGTCCACCCGGCTCATCTGCCCGGCGCCGATGCCCACCGTGCCGCCGTCCTTGACCAGGACGATGGCGTTGGACTTGACGGCGCGGGCCACGGTGTCGGCCAGGATCATGTCCTCCACCAGCGGCCATGGGCCCCGGCCGGTGGCCTTCACCTGCCACTGCTCCACCGGGGTGCTGAGGTTGTCCGGCCGCTGCAGCAGGAAGCCGCCGCCGATGGTCCGCAGGTCCAGGCCCTGGGCGGCGATGGGCCAGGCGCCGGGGGTCTCGAGGATGCGCACCTGCTTGCGGGTGGAGAACAGGGCCAGGGCTTCGGGCGAGAAGCCCGGGGCGAGGATCACTTCCCAGAAGGTCTGGAGCATGGCCTGGGCCACTTCCACCCCCACCTGGCGGTTGAACGCCACGATGCCGCCGAAGGCGGCCGCCGGGTCCCCGGCCTGGGCCTTGTGGAAGGCCTCCAGCACGTGGGAGCCGCGGCCCACGCCGCAGGGGTTGTTGTGCTTGACGATGACCACGGACGGCGCGGCGAACTGGAACACCGACTTGGCGGCCGTGTCCACGTCCAGCAGGTTGTTGAAGCTCAGTTCCTTGCCCTGGAGCTGGCGGCAGGCGGAGAAGCCTTCCGCCAGGGCGCCCGGGCGCACGTAGAAGCCCGCCACCTGGTGGGGGTTCTCGCCGTAGCGCAGGCCTTGGCTGGCCTCCAGGCCGATGGTCAGGCGCTCGGGCAGGGCTTCCAGCTCGGCCGGGTCCGCGGCGCCCTCGGCCAGCCAGGCGCTGATGGCCGCGTCATAGGCGGAGGTGCGCTGGAAGGCGGCCAGGGCGCAGGCCCTGCGGTCCTCCAGCGACCAGTCGCCCCGGGTCAGCCGGGCCAGGAAGCCGGGATACTGGCCCGGATCGGTGAGCACGGTGACCGAGGCGTGGTTCTTGGCGGCGGACCGCAGCATGCTGGGGCCGCCGATGTCGATCTGCTCGATGCACTGCTCCGGGGTGGCCCCGGGGGTGGCGATGGTGGCTTCGAAGGGGTAGAGGTTCACCACCACCAGGTCGATGGGGTCGATCCCCAGGCGGGCGGCGTCGGCCACGTGCTCCGGCGCGTCCCGGCGGAACAGCAGGCCGCCGTGGATCCTGGGGTGCAGGGTCTTGACCCGGCCGCCGAAGCATTCCGGCGCCCCGGTGTATTCGGCCACTTCCATCACCTCGACGCCCGCCTCCCGGAGGGCCTTGAGGGTGCCGCCGGTGGCCAGGAGGTCCCAGCCCAGGGCCTTCAAGCCCTTGGCCAACGGCAGCAGGCCTTTCTTGTCATAGACCGAGAACAACGCCGTGGGCATGATTTTCCCCGCAAAGGGTCATTGTTTCATGGAGAAGGCGCGGGCGGAAAGCCTCCGGCGGCAAAGATGCGATGAATTCAATCCTTCCGGCCCGGCTGCCGATGGATCAGGTGGAGGGCCCGGTCATGGATGTCCAGGTGGAGGTTCAGTTTACGATCCAGCACACCCTGGATGAGCTCAAGGAAGCTTTTGTCCACCGGGCGCATTTCCCGGACTGGAAGATCATCCAGGACACCGAGACCCGGCCCCAACTGTTCTTCGAGACCCGGATCGTCTCCGTCAACCTGTCCAGCGAAAGCGACCGGTTCGCCTGGTTCGTGTTCTCCCTGGAAGCCTGCGGCGAGCTGAAGAAGCGGGTGGTCATCACCAACGTGGTCCCCTCCGGGGTGAAAGTGGACATTCCCAACTTGAACGATTTCCTGAATTTCTGCAGGAACTGCCTGGTGGGGCCTCCCGGTCGGCCTTGAAGGATTGCCCCGGTGGTCGCCATGGCTCATATTGGAGCCTGCGACGCAAAGGGTCCCATGCCGAATCTGAAGATCAACAACATAGAGATCACCGTGGAACCCGGAACCCTGCTTCTGGACGCCTGCGCCAAGGCCGGTTTCGACATTCCGCACTACTGCTACCACCCGGCGCTCTCCCTGGTGGCCACCTGCCGGATGTGCATGGTCGAGATCAAGGGCCAGCCCAAGCTCGCCACCTCCTGCACGACCATGGCCATGGACGGCCAGGAGGTCTTCACCGACACCCCGGTGGTGGCCGACGCCCGGGCCGGGACCATGGAATTCCTGCTCATGAACCACCCCCTGGACTGCCCGATCTGCGACCAGGCCGGGGAATGCCTGCTCCAGGACTACAGCTACAAGTACGGCAGCGGCGACAGCCGGATGGTCGAGCCCAAGCGCCGCTACCGCTACGAGGACCTGGGCGCCAAGATCGTGATCGACAAGAACCGCTGCATCCACTGCACCCGGTGCATCCGGTTCACCCGGGAGATCTCCGGGACGGGCGAGCTGACCGTCGCCAACCGGGGCGCCGAACTTGAAGTCACCACCTACGCCGGCCTGTCCATGGACGACAACCCGCTGGCCGGCAACGTGGTGGACCTGTGCCCGGTGGGCGCCCTCACCAGCCGGGATTTCCGCTTCAACAAGCGGGTCTGGTACCTGAAGCCGGTGCCCACCATCAGCCGCCACTCGGCCATGGCCAGCCCCATCTGGGCCGACGTGGACCAGAACCGGGTCTGGCGCTTCCGGCCCCGGCCCCTGGAAGGCCGGACCGCCACCTCCTTTATTTTCGACCAGGAACGCTACCAGTACCACCGCTACGACCTCGACCCCTCCGCCCGGGCGGTGCGCCCGCTGCTGCGCGGCGCCGCGGCCACGGTGGAGGACGTGGCCGAGGCGCTCCGGTCGGCCGGCCCGGTGGCCGTCGTCGCCCAGGGCACCTTCGGCTGCGACACCGCCCAGCGCCTGGGCGACCTGGCGTCGGCCGAGGAGCTGAAGTTCGGCAGCGGCGAATGCGTTTACCCCATCCGGTTCCCGGCCCTCCAGCCCAGCGCGGACGGCATCTTCAACCGGCGCGGGTTCACGGAGCGGGGCTACCGGTTCGGCCGGCTGGAGGAACTGCTGGAGCGGGTCCGCTCCGGCGCGGTCGGAGCCGTGGTGCTGCTGCACGACGCCGAGTTCTCCAGCGAGGCGGAAACCCGCACCCTGCGCGACATCATCGAGGCGGCCCGGTTCAGCCTCGTGCTGGAGCCCTTCCCGGGGCCCTTCAGCGATCTGGGCAGCGCCCGGCTTCCAGTGGCGACCTATCTGGAGGAAAACGATTTCGTAGTCAACCACGAAGGGGAATTGCGATGCTACAAGAAGGCCCTGGATCCTCCGAGGGGAGTGAAACCCACCGTGGAATGGGTTCGGGAGCTTCTGAAGGCGGGTCGGACCTTGCCGGTCTGAACGACGTCCTCCCGGCCCCCTACATCCTGGCGTACGACGCCGAGGATCCCGGCTGCCGCCGGCTGGTGGACTGGATCCAGCGCCGGGACGCCACCGGGCTGGTGGTGTCCTTCCCGTTCCAGAACAGCGAACTGGTGTACATGGCCCCGGACCTGGCCGGCCTGCCCCAGCCCGGCCAGGTCTACGGCTACGACACCCGGACCCGGATCGTCCGCGGCGGCGCCGGGCTCCTGCCCAGCCTGTTCAGGCGGCTCCCCGGGTGGCGCTGGCTGGCGCCCCTGGCCATGATCCCGGGGATGTCCGCCCTGCTCTACCGCTACCTACGCAGCCGGGACCGGTAGGGCGTCCAGGCGCCGGACGAAGGCCGCGACCGCGAGGGGGTCGGCGTGGCCGGGCTTGCGCTCCCAGGGGCTGGGCCGGTGCCAGAGGGGCAGCATGTCCTCGGGGCAGCCCACCTGGTCGTAGATGTGCTCCACGGCGACGGCCAGGGCGTCCGGGGTCAGCGGCGAGGCCAGGGCGTCCCGCAGCAGGGCCGCCCGCCAGCGGTCCTGGGCCCGGGCCCAGCGCTGGCCGCCGGGGCGGGGGGCCTTGCCGGTGGCTTCGGTGGCGGCCTCCCACAGGGCCGCCTCGAACCGCTCGAGGTCCGCGCCGTCCAGCTCCGCCAGGCGGCGGCAGGCGGGGCCTGCCCAGGCGCCGGCCCGGACCCAGGCCTGGATATCGGACGGACCGACCAGGGCGAAGTCGTGGCCGACCACCAGTTCGTCCCAACCCACGGACTGGCCGGGTTCAGCTTGGCGTTCCAGCAGGGCGATCAGCATGGGAAACCTCCGTTCAGGCGAGAAGTTGAAGGGCGAGATGGGCGCCGACCCGGGCGGATTCCTCCGCGCCGGAAAGGGTGGGCGCCAGTTCCATGACGTCGGCTCCGACCCAGGGCGCCGGCCACCGGTGGGTGGGGCGGAGCAGGGAATAGACTTCCATGACCGTGAGGCCCGCCGGCACCGGTTCGGCCACCGCCGGGCAGAAGGCCGGGTCCAGCACGTCCAGGTCCAGGGACAGGTAGGACGGGCCCCGGCCCACCCGGGCGATGTCGCCCTGGAGCTGGGAGGCCAGGTGCCCGTCCCGCAGGTCCCAGGGGGTCCACATGTGCATCCCGGCGTCGGCCAGGAAGACCAGCTCCTCGCTGTCGTGGCGGGGGGCCCGCAGGCCGATCTGGACGCTGCGCCGGGGATCGATCAGGCCCTCCTGGACGGCCAGCCGGACCCAGGATCCGTGGTGGACCTCGCCCCAGGGGCCGGGGGCCGCGGCGTCGGGGTGGGCGTCCAGGTGCAGCAGGCCAAGGGGTCCGTGGATCCGGGCATGGGCCCGGAGCGCGCCCAGGGTCATGAGGTGGTCCCCGCCCAGGATCAGGGTCCGGGCCCCCTGCCGGGCCCAGGCCGAGACCGTCTGGTCCACGGCGTCCAGGGCCTCCTTGAGGCCGAAGGGGCCGGTGGGGATGTTGCCGCCGTCCACCCAGTCCAGGGCGGCCATCCCCCGGCCGGTCTCCTCCGGGCCCTGCAGCCGCAGGGGCATGGGGGTCCGGCCCAGGCCCAGGGAGGCGGCGCGCAGGGCCCAGGGACCCATGCGCGCTCCCGGCCGGTTGATCACGCCGCCGTCGAAGGGCGCGCCCAGGACCACGCCGGGCGCCGGTTCCGGCTCCAGCCGGAGGCCGAGGCCGAGGAAGGGGGTGAGCCCCGAGCGCAGGGTGGCGAACAGGTCTTCAGACGGCATGGGTGACCTCGGATTCCAGTTGATCCCGGATGAGCCGGACCCATTGTTCTTCGCCGGGGCAGTCCCTGGGGTCCAGGAGGGTCCCGGGGCGGACCGTGACCCGGGTCCGGCGGGACCGGGCCATGGCCTTCAGGTGGGGCAGCAGGGTCGCGTCGCCGACCCAGGGGTAGTGGGCGTCGGCGCAGGTGAGACGGAAGGGGAGGGTCCTGGCGCCCACCCGGTAGGCCATGCGCAGGCCGCCCTCCTGGAGCGGCGCCAGGGCGGCGCCGCAGGTGGTCGTCCCCTCGGGGAACAGCAGCAGGTCCTCGCCGTTCCGGAGATCCGCGGTCAGGCGCCGGAGCGCGCCGGCCCGGTTGAACAGGTTCTGCCGGTTCACGAACCGCAGGCCCGCCTTGAGGGCCCCGGGCCCGATGCCGGGATAGCCGGCCACTTCGGCCTTGGCCAGCACCTGGGAGGGGCGGAGGCTGAGGTAGACCAGCGGGTCCAGCCAGCTCAGGTGGTTGGACAGCCAGAGCTGGCCGCCTTCGGGCAGTTCCCCTTCCAGGACCACGTCGACCCCCAGGGCCGCCAGGACCCGGGTCGACCAGCGCTGGAGGCAGGTCCGGGGCGGCTGGGCGCCCTGCAGGCAGCCCAGGGCCCACAGGGTTCCGCCCATGGCCCGGGCCAGGCGCAGGGCCGGGGCCGGATGGCCGGGGGGGTATGGCCGCGGGTCGTTCAAGAGACCAGCTTGAGCCGGGTGTAGCGTTCCCGGATGCGCTCGAGGTCCCGCTTGTCGATCACCGACCACAGGCGGAGATCGCCGGGGAAGTAGAAGTCCGCGGCCTCGGCCACCACCCGCGCGCCCAGGGACTGGTGGACGCTCCGGGCATCCTGGTTGTCCGGTTCCACCAGGAACCGGCACTCGTCCATGTCCTCGTTCAGGAGCTTCTTGACCATGGCCCGGATCAGCAGGTAGTTGGCCCGCCCCTTCTGGAACTCGGGGTGGACCGCCAGGGTGGCGCAGTAGTTGACCTTGCCGCAGGGGAAGTTGAGCACGTAGCCCACCGGCCGGTCGCCGTGGAGGGCGATGAAGCACCAGTCCGAATACAGGTTGGTGCAGAGGCGCAGGTAGTGGGGGCAGAGCTTGCCGGCCGAATCGTCGCTGAAGATCTGGGTCTCCAGCTGCTGGAGGAGCTGGAAATCCTCAGGGACCAGGGGGCGGACGGTGAAGCGCTCCCCCTCCTGGGGCAGCGGGGTCAGGGGGGAGATGGACTCTGTGTTCATATGGGACCTCCTGAAGTTCAACAGTGAGGCTGCGGTGTGAAGAACCGGTGTCCGGGCCGTCTCCCGGTTGCACCATCTCTGGAAAAAAGCGGTTACCGGAACAGCCGGAATTTCAGGCCGCGGCCAGTTCCACCTCCACGACCCGGATGGCCGGGAAATCCTCGCGGATGTCGCGTCCCAGGTCCCGGGCCATGTCGTCCTCCTGGTCAAAATGCCAGAGCAATTCGACGGCGCAGCCATTCTCGGCGGCCTTGTTCAGCATGTGGAAGATGCGGTGGAAGGCCTTGGCGCTGGCGCTGTTGTAATAGGTGATGTGCATCTCCACCCGGAGCAGGGGCAGCTTGCCGGCTTCCAGGACGGCGCCGATCCTTTCGAGGATGGGGGCGTAGAAGGACAGGACATGTTCCGGATAGGACTCGCCGCGCAGGCTCAGCAGCCCCTGGACCGGATTCAACCGCACTTCCGGGGTCAGGCCGGTCGCAGGCACATGAAGCTCTTCCATGGTCTATCTCCTTCAGATGAGTGCTTTGAGAAACATGAAGGTATTTCCGTCAGGGACCTGGGAGGCCGCGGTGAACACGAATTCGATGGGCGCCTTGGAACTGGCGGCCATGGTCAGCAGGCCCAGGCCGGCGCCCTTGCTGTCCGGGTCCTCCCCGTCGGAGGACAGCTGCCTGCGGTAGGCCTGGCGGACCTGCTCCGGCTCCATGGCCTGGACTTCCTCCAGGCGCCGGCGGACCCGGGGAACCTGTTCGGAAGACATGTAGTTGCCGCACATGACCTCGAAGCCCGCCTCGCTGTGGGCCACGCAGAGCGCCCCGAACTTGGTGGCCGGCCCGTCATCCAGGCCGTTCAGGGCCGCGTAGTGCAGGATGTTCTGGGCCATCTCCATGAAGGTCGTGAACACCTTCCGGGACTGGACGCCGTTGGCGCCTTCCTCGTGGAGCCGGCGCCGGAGCAGGGCGCCGATGGAGGCGACGGTGCTCTCGTCCAGGTGGCCGCTGTGGTAGAACACCACCCCGCTGGCGGCGGCATGGGCGACGAACTCGTTGAAGTGGTCGATGTGCATGGGATCCTCAGAGCCTGATGGCGAGCAGGCAGACGTCGTCGCGGCGTGGTTCCAGCCCCTGGTAGGCGGCCAGGACCGAATAGGCGTGTTCGAGCCGGGCCTGGAGCGGAGCGCCTGGCGTTCTGCCCCGGAAGCCCTCCCAGAGGCGGCGCTTGCCGAAGGCGATCCGCCGGGGCCCGCCGATCTGGTCGGTGATCCCGTCGCTGGTGCCCAGCAGGGTCGTGCCCTTGGGGAAACTCAGGGACTGGCTGGTCCAGGCCTGGTCATCCGGCGTGCTGGTGTAGCCGACGCCGATGCGGTCGCCCTTGATCTCCTCCGGTTCCGCGGCATCGGCCTTGAAGACCCAGAGGCTGTGGCGCGCGCCCGCGAAGATGACCTCACCCTTGGACGGGTCGATCCAGAGACAGGTGACGTCCATGCCTTCGTCGGCGGATGGCCTGGCGCCGGGCGCTCCGAAGGCCTTGTCCTCGGCCGGGCGGGTCTGGCCGAGCTCCTCCTTCACCCGCCGGTTGACCTTCGCCAGCACCTGCCCGGGATCCCAGGGATCCGCCAGGTCCAGGGCATGGCCCAGGAAGGAGGTCATCAGCATGGCCGTGAAGGCCCCGGGAACCCCGTGCCCGGTGCAGTCCATCAGGGCCAGGAACAGGCCCTGGCGGCCGTCCCGCGCCACCTGCCGGGCGAAGAAGGCGTCTCCGCCCACATGGTCCCGGGGTTCCCAGAGCAGGTGCTGGTCGGGAAGCCCCGCACCCTTGAGCGCGCCCAGCGAGGTGGACAGCAGGGCGCCCTGGATGATCTCCGCATAGGCGATGGATTCGTGGATCACCCGGTTGCGCTCCGCTTCCAGTTCGCCCATGGCCCGCAGCAGGTCGATGCCGGTCCCCATGCCGCAGAACCGGCCCTTGCGGGTGACCATGAAGCCGTCCTGCAGCACCTTGGCCCCGGCCGCCACGGCCAGCGTGCCCAGTTCGGCGATGGGCAGTTCCGCGTCCGCGATCAGGGGCGACTTGTCCATGAAGGCGATGCAGCTCTTGCGCTCGTAGATCTCCCGGTGGTACGGCATGGAATAGCCGGTGAGGAAGATGCTGCGGTTGATGATGCCGATGGGAATCCCGTCTTCCACCACGGGCAGGGAGGACTGGTCGGGGTGGTCCTTGAAGAACTTGACCACGTCCCTGTTGGTGTTGGCGGGCGAGACGGCTCCGGGCGAGACGGCCAGGTCCGCCGCCGAACGGGGTGCCGCCTTGATGGCGGGTGCTTCCGCCAGGGTCTCCGGTTCCTGGATCGATTCAATGGCGATCATGCAACCCTCCGATTCCAATCTTCCATGTGCATGTAACACCCGGATTTCCCTGGGATGAATTCTCAGAGGGCCGCCGGTCCGCCCATCACCCGGTCGCGTCCGGCGCGCTTGGCGCCGTAGAGCTGCACGTCCGCCCTGGCCATGATGGCGTCGAAGCTCTCCCCTTCCTGGAGCTGGGCCACCCCGATGCTCACCGTGACCTGGAAGCTTCCCTGGGCGCTGTTCATGGCGCAGTCCGCCACGGTGGCGCGCATGCGCTCCGCCACCGCGCAGGCCGCGTCCAGCGTGGTCTCCGGCAGGAGGACGGCGAATTCCTCGCCGCCGGTGCGGCCGAGGGTGTCCATCGCCCGCAGGCAGGTGCTGCAGGCCTGGATGAAGCGCACCAGGGTCTCGTCGCCCACCCCGTGGCCGTGGGTGTCGTTGACCCGCTTGAAATGATCGATGTCCAGGGCCAGCAGGCTCAGTCCCCGCCGGTTGCGGATGTCCCGCAGGCACTCGTACTCGCCCAGCTCCAGGAAACGGCGGCGGTTGTAGACGCCGGTCAACGGATCCGTGGTGGCCAGGATCCGCAGTTCCACCTCCAGCACCTTCCGGTTCTCCACCTCGTGCGCCAGGTCCGTGTTGAGGATGCGCAGGTGCCGGGCCTGCTCCTCCAGCAGCATGGACTTCTCCTTCAGTTCCCGGCTGACGGAGCGGAGCTGCTCCTGCTGGCGGTCCCCGGTGCGCATGAGGCGCTTCTGTTCCCGCGCGCTCTGCTGGAAGGCCTGGATCAGGTCCTGGACGGTGCCCCGCAGCCCTTCGACATCCTCGGGATGGTCGTCCAGGAAGCGCGAAGCCCGCCGCAGGACGCCGGCCTCGTGGTCGAACAGGTCGAAGTCCTGGTCAGATCTCAACAAGCTGGAAGTGGACATGCTGGAGCTCCATGGAGAAGTCCTCGCCGAATTCGCGCATCACCTCGTCGTCCTTCTGGAAATACCAGGTGAGGTTCACCGTGGTCCCGGCACGCACGGCGTTCTCCAGGATCTGGATCATGTTCATCAGCGCCTTGGCGCTGCTGGTATTGAAGTAATCCAGCCTGAATTCAACCTGCAACTCCTGTCCCTTGATGGTTTCGCAGTAGGCGGCCAGGAGCTGCAGGAGGGGCCCGAAAAACGCGGCCGCATCCTCCGGATAGGCTTCACCCTTCAGGCTCAGGCGGTTGTCCCGGAAGCGGAAGTCCACTTCCGGCGAACGCTCCATGGCTGGGATGAAGGTGTTTTCCATGTGAAGCCCCCGTTTCAGATGAAGACCTTCATGCAATAGAAAGTGTTCAGGTCGTCGATATCCAGGAAATCGAACTGGATCGGTTCGCTGGCCCGGCGCGCGATCTCGATGAGCCCCAGGCTCGCGCCCAGGCTGGCCGGGTCCGCCGTGTCCTTGATCTTCTCCAGGTAGTAGGCCTTGATCCCGGCGGGGTCGAGGTGCTGGATCTTCTCCAGGCGCGCCTTGAGCGGAACGGCGTCCTCCCGGCGCATGACGTTGCCGCACACCACCCAGAACCGGCCATCTTCGCAGCCCACCGTGATCACCCCGGAACTGATGCGGTTGACCTCCTGGCCGGCCTTGGCCAGGGTGTCCGCCGAGTAGCGGATGATGTTCTGGGCCTGCTCCACGAAGACGGAAAAGACCCGTTTCATGGTGCTGATATTCGTTTCATCGAGGGACATCTTCTTCTTCAGGGCATCCCCGAGGGCGAAGAGAATGCCCTCCGAAATGAAACCGTTGAAAGAGAAAATGATTCCTTGCTGATTGCTCTCGAGCTTCATCCGGTGGTGATCGGAAGCGAGCATGGGCGGAATCTCCAGGTACGCAGGGACAGATGGGGGGCGGCAACCTTTCGGCGGGACAATCCGGCCTCGCCTCAGTCCTTTCCAAGGTAGGGCGCCTTGGTAAAGTCCTGGCCTCCGTGTTGTAACTTCCAGCGCTCCCGCCCAGTGGGATCCGAGGCATGCTCCCATCGGTCGACCCCCCCCGTCTCCGCCTAGCTCAATGATCCGACAAGGTCCATATCTTCTTTAGTTACGCTCGAGTTCCCAGGGCGCCTGCAGGGCGCCGCCATTCCCGTAAAGGCAAGCTGGGACGTCACCTTCGCAGCCGCGGATGCGGCGCCGGGGAGTCGGAACCGCTTGGTCTGGGTGTTCAGGGTCTCTGCCACCTCGGCGAGGTCGTGGGCCGTCCGGGAGACCTCGTCGACCGCGGAGGCCTGTTCCGCCGTGGCCAGGGCCATGCGGTGGGTTCCCTTTGCCTCCTCCTCCACCCGACGGCCCACTTCCGAGCCGGTCCGGGATTGTTCCTCGCTGGCGATCCCGATCTCCTTGAGCATGGAGGCTATGCAGGAGAAAGCCTCAGTGATCGCGTGGAGGGCCTTGACGGAGGTTTCCACCGAGGAGGCGCCCCGGGCTACGCTTTGTTCACACACTTCGGCCAGATGGCGAACTTCCTGGGCTGCCTGGGCGGAGCTGTCCGAAAGCTTGCGGACCTCCTCCGCAACGACGGCGAAACCCTTGCCGGCCTGCCCCGCCTTGGCGGCTTCAATGGCGGCGTTCAGCGAGAGAAGGTTGGTCTGCTGGGCGATGCTGTCGATCACCTGGGTCGCCCTCACGATGCTGGCGACGGAAACTTTGATGGCCTTCATCGCCTCAGTGGCGCCGGCTTCCGCCGCCTCGCCTGCGACTGTCGCCCGCAAGGCACGATCCATCTGCTCCTGGGCCTGCTTCACGTTGCCCGTCACCTGGATGATGCTGGCGGAGAGTTCAGTGACGGCTGCGGTCACGCGGTCTGCCGAAGTCCCCTGCTTCCCGGTCTCTTCGGCGATGGAACGCGTGGTGGCGGCCATCTGGCCGGCGCTTGCCGACAGCTCCATGGACCCGCTCGCGACTGTCTCGGCGCTCACCAGAACCCTGGAAAGCACGTCCCGGAGCCGGTCCTGCATGGCCGCCATGCACCCCAGCAGATGCGACACCTCGTCTTCGGAACCTCGGCGGCCGCCCCCGATCCGTCCGGTCAGATCCCCTTCGGCGATGGATTCAACGACGTTCGCCGCCCTGGCCATGGGGGTGACGATCGAATTCCGGACCCAGATGGACCCCACCACCGTCATGATGCTGGCCGCCGCCACCATCAACGCCAGGGCGATCCGCAGCTTATCCAGGTCTTTGGCCGGAGCGTTCTGTCCTGCCTCGATCTGGGCTTTGGTGGCTTCCGTGAGGGCTCCGAACGTCTTCCGGGAGCGGATGCCGCGGTCCTTGTTGGCATCCCGATAGCGCTTCCATTCTGCGTTGAGCGCCTTGAGATCGGAGACCCCCTTGACCTTCGCCAAGGTGGCATTGGCATCTTCGAGGATGTCGAAGGAATCCTTCTGGGCTGCGGCAATCAAACCCTGGAACCGGTTCCGCTCCGCGGCGGCATCGATCTTCCCGGCGGTGTCCATGATGATCTGGTAGTTCCCATGGATGCTGGCGGTCATCTGATCCATGCCGGCCTTGGTTTCGGCATAGTCGTCGCCGAGCATGATGCTCCGGACCAGGCGGGAAACAAAATTCTGGTCTCTGGCGACCATGAGCGTCCGGGACTGGATCTCAACACCCACCCGGCTGAAGGACTCGTAGTCTTTGCTGTATGCCCTCAGGGCCAGCAAAGTCGTTCCAAGCAGTCCCAGGAACACCAGAATCGTGAACAGGATCTGATTGTTGAATTTCCAGCGCAAAGAACGGTCCGCGAGAAACATGCCTGCCTCCATGTGGAAAGAACCAATCGAGTCGATTGCGCGCATCGCCCGGCTCAGCCGGAGGTCTTGTGCGACCGGGCGTCGGCGCAGCGCCGGCCCCACTCGGGACTGAACGGGTCGAAGCTGCCGAACCGCGCCGGATCATGGGGCTTCAGGTCGAAGGTCAGCCGGCTTCCGGTGATCATCTGGGCCAGGGCCCTGCCCACGCCTCCCGCCATGGCGACCCCGCCCCCGCTGCAGCCCGCGGCGGAAAAGAAGCCCGGCAGCCCGGGCAGCGGGCCCGCCGCGAGCATCCCGTCCGGAACGTAGGTGGAATAGCCCGCGATGTAATGGGCGATCGCCAAGTCGGCGAAGCCGGGCAGGAAGCGCTGGAACGCGGGAGCGCCCTCCTCCAGGCTGGCCCAGCCGTCGGCATCCCCGGCGACGATATGGCCCTGGAGATCGTCCGGGAGATCCCTCGGGTCCGCGCACACGCTCTGGGTTTCCCGGAAGCCGAACAGCAGCCCGTCCCCTTCGGGCCGGGCATAGGCCCGGGCATCCGGCAGGATCAGGAACGGCATGCCCGGCGAGAACCTCGGGTCCGGGGCGGTGATCCAGTACTGGCTCCGCACCGGGGCCATGGGAATGGGCGCGCCGGTGGCCCGGGCCAGCAGGTTCGCCCAGGCGCCTGCCGCGTCCACCACCACCGGGCTGGACAGGCGACCCTGGGCGGTCCGGACACCGGCCAGGCGCTGACCGTCGGTGAGGATTTCCAGCACGGGCTGGCCTTCGAGGATCCTGGCGCCCATCCCGCGCGCCGCCCGCGCGTAGGCGGTGGCGAGGGCATAGCCGTCGACGAACGCGTCCTCGGGCATGAAGAACACTTCTTCATCGCCCTCCAAGCGCAGCCATGGGACCTTCACCAGGGCCTCCTGGGGCTGGATGCCCATGACCTGCTCGCCCTGGCTCCCGGCCAGGGCCATCAGCTCCCGGTGCGCACGTTTCACCCTTTCGGAGACGCCCACATAGAGGCTGCCCGTGGTGCGGACCCCCATGACCTCCCCGTGCTCCGCTTCCAGGATCCGGATGTCTTCGTAGGTCTGCCGGACCAGGGGCAGCAGGCCGGGTTTCGAGCGGGCCCGGGTGAGCAGACCGGCGGCCCGGCTGGTGGCGGCCTGGGCGATCCCCCGGCGTTCCAGCACCAGCGGCTTCAGCCCCGCCGCGGCCAGATGGTAGGCGATGGCGCAGCCCATGACGCCCGCGCCGACGATGATGACATCCTGCGGTCCATCCATCCGGGCGCTCCTCGGGGAAAGGTCTGGCTGCCAGATTGACGGCCGGCTGTTGCGGGCATGCGGCAGGGCCTGCCCATCTCTGTAACATCCGCCGGCGTTCAACTTCAGCGAGCAATGGCACTTGGTTGTCACCGGCCCGTCACCACGCCCGCCTAGCCTGGGGGAGCGCCAGGATCCTCCTGAGAGGTTACAGATGCTCAAGCAAATGAATATCGGCAAACGTTTGCTGTTCAGTTTCGGCCTGGCCGGAGCGGCCATGGCCGTCGCCGCCCTGCTGGTCCTGTTCAGCTACCGGTCCCTCGATACGGCCATGAGGAACGCCGAAATCCAGACTCCAGAACTCCTGACCTACCCCCCAAGGAATTGAGGATTGGAGCGGGTTTCCCCTGATGGTGGGTGCGAACCTTAAAATGTCCGCTTTTTTGCGGACGGGCTGAAACCAGGGGAACCGTTGGGCCGCCGTTTGGGAACCGACCCGGCAGGGTTCGCCGGATCCGGGTTTCCGCAAAATCGCTTATTCTGCAAGGATTTCGGTCTCCGGGGGTGCGAACCATAAAATGTCCGGTTGCCCAGTTGGGGAACCGGGAGGAGAAGGGGGGCATGCCTTCCCTACCCGTTCCCCTCCCCGGCCTTGACCTGCCTGAGGATCCCCCCGGCCTGGTTCCCATCAACGACCGCTGCTGCCTGCAGACCTGGCGGGGCCGGAGGCTGGTGGCCGTCGCCGGCATCCTGATCGCCAACTACGCCCTGGGCGATGGCGCCGCCGAGACCATGGCCATGGTGAACTTGGTGGAGACCGGGGCCGCCACCCAGGTGGAGGTGGCTCGGGCCTTCGATTGCTCCACCCGCCAGGTCCGGCGTCACCAGCGCCAGCGGGACAACGGGGCACCGGCCTCCAGCCGCCGCCGCGGGCGCAAGCCCGGGGCCACCGGGGTGGTTCGCCTCAAGGCCCCGGATATCAGGACGGTCCGGAGGCTCAAGGAGGCCGACGTCAGCAATCGGGAGATCGCCCGCAGGATGGGCGTCAGCGAGACGGCGGTCCGCAAGCTACTCCAGCGCATGGGCTGGAAACCTTCGCCGGAGGCGGTCCAGCCGGCCCTGCCCGGGTTGCTCCCAAAGCCCGCGAAAGCCTCGCCGCCATCCACCTCCAGCGTTGCCGAAACCCCGTCGGAGACGGAGCTTCCAGAACCCTGTCCGCCCACCCTGGACCGGGACCCCGCCAACCGCTGCTTCGACCGCATCCTGGCGCGCCTGGGGGCGCTGGATGACGCCCGGCCCCTGTTTAAGTCCGGCCTGCGGGTCCCTCGGGCCGGCGTGCTGATGGCCCTGCCCATCCTGCTCCGTAGCGGCGTGCTGGCCGCAGCCCGGGAGGTCTACGGCTCCATCGGTCCGGCCTTCTACGGCCTGCGTTCCACCCTCCTGGTCCTCCTGTTCATGGCCCTGCTGCGCATCCAGCGTCCCGAGGGGCTCAAGGAGCATGTCCCGGCCGAGCTGGGGCGGCTGGTGGGGCTGGACCGGGCCCCGGAGGTAAAAACGCTGCGGCACAAGCTGGAGCGCATGGCGAAGCTGCAGCGCTCGGAGCGCTTCGGCCGGGAACTGGCGCGCCTGCGGGCGGAGGCCCGGGGCGACGCCCTGGGCTTCCTCTACGTCGACGGGCACGTCCGGGTCTACCACGGCAAGCACCGGCTGCCCAAGGCCCACGTCGCCCGCATGCGGATCACCCTGCCGGCTACCTCGGACTACTGGGTGAACGACAAGCACGGTGATCCCCTGTTCATGGTCACCGCCAAGGCCAACGCCGGCCTGGTGCAGATCCTGCCGGAGATCCTCGCCCATTGCAGGGAACTGCTGGGGGAGCGGCCCCTCACGGTGGTGTTCGACCGCGGCGGCTGGAGTCCCAAGCTGTTCGCCAAGCTGCAGGCGGACGGTGTCCACGTCCTCACCTACCGCAAGGGCAACACCGCCGACTTGCCCGAGAAGAAGTTCAAGCTGCGCAAGGCGAGGATCGACGGGGAGGTGGTGGAGTACTGGTTGAACGACAAGACCGTGAAACTGAAGGCCGATGGGAAGGTGCTGAAGTTCCGCCAGGTGACCCGATTGAAGGACGGCCACCAGACCCAGGTGATCACCACCCGGCGGGACCTCTCCGCCGTGGAGGTGGCCCACCGCATGTTCTCCCGCTGGCGGCAGGAGAACTGGTTCAAATACATGCGCGAGGAGTTCCTGCTCGACGCCCTGGTCGAGTACGCGGTGGAGCCGGACGACCCGGAACGCAGCGTCCCCAACCCGGAACGGCGCCGCCTGGACAAGGAGATCGCCGCGGCCCGCCAGGAAGTGACCAGGCTCCAGGAGGCGTTCGGGGCCGCCGCCATGGACAACGTCGAGGCCAAGAGGCCCACCATGCGCGGCTTCAAGATCGCCCACGGCAAGCTGGGCCAGCAGATCCGCGCCGCGCGAACCCGCCTGGATGCGCTGATGGCGCGCAAGGCCACACTGCCCACCCGGGTTCCCGTCGGTGAGGCCGTCAGGGATCCCATCGTCAAGCTGGCCCCGGAGCGAAAGCGGATCACCGACCTGCTGAAGATGGTGGCTTACCAGGCCGAAAGCGACCTCGTGGCGCTGATCCGCCCGCACTATGCCCGGGCGGAGGACGAGGGCCGGACCCTGGTCCAGGCCATCCTGGCCTCCTCGGCGGACCTGGAGGTGACGCCCGACGAACTCCAGGTGCGGGTGGCCCCGCTCAACTCCAGGCACCGGACCAAGGCCCTGTCCGCCCTGTGCGAGGAACTAGCCAAGTTTCCGGCAATCTTTCCCGGAAGCCGGCTCAAGGTGACCTACGCGGCCTCACTCCAGGGGCCCTGAGGGTGGAAACCGGACATATTTCCCGGGGGGTATGTCAGGAGTTCTGGAGTCCAATGAAGCATGGAGGGCGCTTAGACGGATGCGGCTGGGGTGCTGGGCGGTTCTTCGGAAAGTCCCAGGTGCCTCCCAAGCCCCTCTTGCGCTTCCCTCCGGGCATCCAAGGTCTGCTCGATATATCCCCATAGGGTTTTGAAGTCTTTATGACCCATCATCGTTTGCAGTTCGCTGAGAGGAGTTCCAGCGGCAGCATGGAGGCTGGCGAAGGAAGCCCTCAGACGATGGGGCGTGAGGTTGCCCATCCCGAGTTCCTTTGCGGCTGCCATGAGCGGCTTGCGGAGGAACCCTGGGCAATGCGGCTTGCCGTCCCTGGTGGGAAACACCCACTCGCTGAGGATTCCTTTGGGTATGGTCTGTAGGGCGTTCCACAACCAGGACGGTA
>TBL_comb47_HYPODRAFT_10001471_pt1 | contig 30651 bp, 41 predicted proteins | sample TroBogypolimnion_40_FD_10682 | JGI IMG/M metagenome (IMG submission 10682) | reverse complement strand
TCCTCGAATTGTTGAACTTCTTTCTGTGTCACACAATCCTAAAAATCCTTCTAATGTTATCTATCTTCGTCCTGATATTGCGATGTCAGAGAATGCTCTCTTCAATAAGACCAAAGAAATTCAGAAGACAACGCTACGTGATATTACGCGATCTGTTCGCATCTATTATGATCCGGATCCATCCTCAAAGAATTCTTCAGTTGAAGAAGATCGCCAGTTTCTAGAAACATACCAGAAATTCTCAGTTACAAATCAATCATCATGCAATTCTCCTTGGATCATTCGACTTGAAATTGACCGTATACAGATGGCTGCACGAGGTGTTATGGACATGAACATGATTGCAACAAAAATCAATAATAACAAAGTTCTACGTGTATTCGAATGTGTATATACGGATACCAACTCACCAGATAAACTAGCTATGCGCATTGCATTCCTACCTGATACTGTAAAGAATTCTCTATCTCTCCGTTTTATCGAAGAGAAACTTCTTGATACGGTTCTAACTGGTGTAGCTAATATTGGTCGTGTCTACCGCCGTGATAACAATAAGGAACTTATTTATGATGAGAAAGTTGGAGGATACGTTCCTATGAAGCAGATTGTTCTAGATGTGGATGGTACCAATCTTCTCGATCTTGCTACGATTGATGGTGTAGATTCACTCCGTTCATTCTCGAATGATCTTCACGAAATTCTTGATATCTTTGGAATTGAAGCTGCTCGTTTGGCGCTCTACAAAGAGTTCATGGAAGTCTTTACGGCTGAATACGTAAACTACCATCACATGATCACACTCATTGATGTAATGACGTATCCTGGCTATCTAGTAACGGTTGATCGCTTTGGTATGAAGAAAAGCAATAATGGTGTGCTTGCTAAGTCTTCATTCGAAGAGACATCTCAAATTCTGTTTGATGCTGCTATCTCTGCTGATTTTGATAAGATGAAGGGTGTGTCTGCAAACATTATGTTCGGTCAGAAACCCCCTTGTGGTACTGGATTTGTAGATATCCTTGTAGATGAAACCAAGCTACCTGAAGGAGCCGAAGAAGATATGTCAGTCTTTGATTCAGATTTGAAGGCTGCTAATATTGCGGTATCGCAAGATGAAGATACTGGACAGTGTAAGATGGAAGATGTTCTTATGGCGTGGTAAGTTACTTCGATGCAATTATAAATATTAAGTAAAGCATATCAAACATAAGCCGGAATAAAGGTCTAAACCAAATAATAGCAAGTAACATATTTCCATCACCATATCTATCATAAAGAAACAGCGATACAGCCCACGCAATACCTAATCCTGTAAGCCATGCTCCTGTAATTTCGGAAGATAACCAATAATTATTATGGTCGAGCTTGTTAGATGTCATATACACAATAACACCGGTTCCAATTATACAAAAAATAATAACCCCAAGAAATGTCTTAGACACCATTTTTGTTTTAATAGAACGAGATTAATCTAGTATACCATGGAACAACCCAAATATGATAGCATAGTAACTGCTGTCGTATCTGCGTTTCAAAAGAGAGCTGAAATTGGACAGAAAAAATATGGAACTACTCTAGATCGTAATGATCTATCTTTTTTGCAATGGGTTCAACATGCACAGGAAGAATTGATGGATGCTATTTTGTATCTTGAAAAACTCAAACAGGTAACAAAATAGGTTACTAATTGCTGTAGGCTAATCCAGCCATGCCACTCATGATGCGTAGGATATTGTAGTTCACAGCGTAGACACGAATATCGTAGGTCTTATCCTGAGACTGATCTAGAGAAATGGCGCCACTGAGCTCCATCACAATCGTAGCCGTATCAATGCGGCTGAAGTTGCATGTACCAGACGGCTGGTGCTCCTCCGGCTTCAGAGCAAAGGAATACATATAAGCACCTAGCTGCTGACCAGCGCCATTTCCATCACGAGCATCATTGACTAGTCCAAGAAAGTAATCGTGAAATGAACGGAAGCTACCCGTGTGGTGCTGGAACGGCTGGACCTTATTGAAGTAGTCGCCATAGCGGTAATCCATACGATCCTGGCCATTGATCTGAATCCACTGCTTGTAAACAGCCGGTACATCATACGTGAACGGCTGTAGACGAGGGTGATCATCTTCACCCAGATCAAAATCATGATCTAAGCGTAAGCCCTGGGGCCCCTTGCAGTTGGTGTACTCGGACGGCTGGACGACCCATACAAGCTCCTTAACCGGGTGATTGAACGTTAGGTCAACACGATTGTTGTAAGACGTTAGACCGACATCCTCGTTGAACTGGGTCTGCTCAATGAGGTACTCGTGCGACTCCTGAGCCATACGACGACGCTCTTCTGTATCTAGATAGATGTAATCAATATAGATAGCAGCCTGGGTAGCGCTGGGAGTTAGATTGGCCTTTGTGAAATCACCAGCAATCGTCTTCGTGTCATTCCATAGGATGTTAATCTTAACCTCGTGATACTGTAGAGCAATTAGAGGAAGAGCTGCACCGGGGTTACGGGTATAGAAGAATGAAAGAGGAACATATAGAACGTTGGGTAATGCAGGACGGGACGAGTTGTTTTCACCACCGGCACCACAACCGATAGAATCAGTTAGTCTCGTACTACCATTGGGCTTTCCAGATACACCCACCATGCTACCAGCCTTGAGAGAGGCAGACACATCTGTCGTTAGACACTCCCAAAGGAACATCCACTCGCCATATAGACGGTCGATTAGCTGACCACCGATCTCTAGTTCAGCATACTTGATTAAGTTGTACCCTAAACGGCCCATCTCATTGTTCCAGGAATAAGGTTCACCGTCTGTGCCATTATAAGGTAGAACGACCTCGAGATATGTCGAGTAGAGAAGGTCGGCATGACGACCGATGATAGCACTCTGCTTAGTGCCCCAGTTAGGCTGACCAGAAAAATTGATGCGGAACGGCTCCATAGCGAAGTTCGTGTGGCGCTTGAAGAGACCCTTCCAAAACGTAATTTGCGGATTGCCACTGAGGTATGCATCTTGGGCGCCACAGGCGACGAGCTGTAATAGACCACCACCCATTTGTCTTTATATGTTAAGCATACTGAATTTTTTAATGGTGGCGACGACGACGAGTCTTAGTAGGGGCAGGCGAAGCTGACTTGTGGTACGTCTTTTTGGCCTCCATAATCACCTTCTTTAGACCATCACCCTTCTTGTACTGACCACGGTGCTTCATCGTCTTCATCGTCTTCTTCACGTGAGCGAGCCACTTGTTTGCCATTTTTATATTGTAGAATAGAGTTTTTATATAGTGATGTTATAGATTGGTGAAATTTTTTGCATTGGTTGGAAAGAAACCGCGGGGTCTGGCTGAACAGGAGTTTTGTATTTTTTAGGAACAAGTTCACGTAATGCCTCCGGTTTGAGGACTAAACTATTCTCCTGAAATTCTCCAATATATAACTCCATCATACTATCGACTGACCCATAGTTCATCATAATCCACTGGCAACCGTACGTGAACAAAATTTGAGGATTATAGTTTGTTAAATCGGAACCAATATCAGGGACTACCATGGTAATTGCATTGCGATTGTGCTTAATTAGCTCTTCGTGGTCGTATGTTTGGGATGCTTCCATGTATGTCAAACGACGCAAGTGAGATGTTGACCATGATAAGTTGACTAATTCTTCCATTAATGTTCCTTTCATGACACCACCACTTACAATGATCATCTTGCGCTGTAGATTACAAATTGGTTCTACTGCTAGATTCTTACGTTGGTAACTGTATGTACTATCTAACATGTGACTACGACACGTTGTCTTCAAAATTTCAGCACATGCATTAATCGTTGTTGACTTATTTGTATGAAAGACCAAACTCAGCATAAAGGGGTCAGATGATACTGGACAGCTTACACTATTGAACGCGTTGTTTGCTATACTAACACAACACGCTTCAAATGGGACGGTATTGTATGCATAGTCTGTTCCTAGTTTCTGATTCTTTAATCCAACCACGGGTTTACCGGAACCATCATCGTAAATATCTAATTCTACAAGACGAGGGCCAGATTTTATAACGAGAGGTAAGATTGAGTCTGAAACATAATCATAAACCTTAGCTCCAGGATATAATGAATAAGATGAAGATGCAGCATAATAATCACATAATCTCATATTTGCGGGAGTTGTAGGACAACCCAATGGAGCCAACTTTGTTACCTTCTCATATGCACCGAATGTAGATAATGCCGTTGCCGTTGCTTGAACTGAAGAAGGTGTAACTGCATGATAAACAGTTGTTGAAATAGCCCAAACAATTACACCGCCAACAATAAATGCAAGGACATATATCCAGGTAGACCCTTCAGGCATATATGATTTCAATGTATCTAGGTCCATTATTTACTTCCAACACGAAATAACATTCCACGTAACCCTCGCACAACCTCATCTGGAATCTTTTCACTCATTGATATATCGAGTAAACAACAGTAATGAAAGTACAAGCAATACATTCCACATTCTGAATCTTCATACTGGTGGCGTGTTTTGTTATAACTCATAGTCATGGGCTTTGAGTGTATTTTTGTTGCATCCCATTGATCTTTCCATCGCTTCATTAGTACTTTTATTTCATTCTCTGGCTTCTGTGCATACGAGTCAAAAAATGTAATACGCGGAAACTCCAATTCAGGTCGAATATCGCAAAATAGTGCTATCCAATGTTGTCCGGGTCCTGTGCTCACATCGGTATTAAAAATAATACCAATTTGAGTTTTACCTTGCTTATATAGTGATTGAATATCCATAGAACAAAGTGAACTAACTAAACACTCGCCAGTTTTGCTTCGTTTATCAAAATCAATAGGAAATGCTCCTACAAATGAATAATTTGAAAATAGTCTCATATACTGCTTTTCAAGTGCTTCAATCTCATCTGATGATAACCATTGTTCCGGATTTGTTACCCATGAGTTAGGAGCACGAGGCTTTGCCATCATTGATGTAATAATACATTCCGCTGTATCTGTTCTACAGTGACTATGGAAACGTTTCTTTAACTCGTTCCATATTTTTACACTGTCACTTTTTGGAATAGGTTGTTCAGTTGAGTGTTCCTTATTGTACACATTTCTCAAGTTTTCAATTTCATCTTCGCTAAATGACATCCTTATCTTCAAAACGGATTATGTTCTCAACAAATTATGAACAGTAAAAATGGAGTCCACTGTAAATACTCTTCGTCAACTAATTCGTAGTTACACTGCATATGACAATGAACTACGTGGTCTCAACTCTCGTGTATATGAACTACGCGATGCTCGTAAGAATGTAGAAACTCAGATGGTTGAAATCCTAAAGCAAGATGAGTTCAAGAATTTTGACAAGCTAAAGAACCAGGAAGACGGATCAATTATTCGTATTCAGCGTCCTCAAACTTGGAACAAGCCTTGGTCTATTTCACAGAAAGAACTAAACGCACTTCTTATAGCGTACTTTGATTCAACTAAGAACTCAAATTCAACTGATTGTTTCAATTACATTCTTACTAAAAAGAAGGAGACTCTAGTAGCAGATGAGTTTGCTATTACTCGAACGGTTGCAGAGTAAAAACATATCATATAATAATGGCAGTAAGTGCAATAGCCGAAGTAGCTATCGACAAACTTTATGATTTTTTACTCAAACAATCTGACAAAGCTGATCTTTTTATTGGAGAATTTAGTGATAAAACATCGGAAGGGTTGATTAAAGTTCTTAATGAATTAAAGACTGCTAATACTCTCAAGTATCAAATACTATCTGATAATTTTAGAAAGATAGCTAATAAGGTTGAACCCCATCTTGCTCCTGTTCAACCTACAGGTGGTCGTAAAAAACGGACCACGCGACGCAGAAAGCATAAGGGTTCTAAATAAGTATGCTGTATAATCCATACAACTCAAACAACAGACTCTTTTCAAAAAAAGACATTCAGTTAATTCTGTCTAATCATAGAACAGAATTTACTGTTAAGAATGGAAGTTTGTTTCAAACTGCAATGATCCACTCATCGTATGTGAAGAAACCAAAATATACAACGCCAACTGGAGAAGAAACTGATTTGGCAGAGTGTCCTAGAAGTTGTCTAAATTTGTTCGACGAATCATATGAACGCTTGGAACACTTGGGAGATACAATTTTGGGAGCAGCAGTTTCAACTTACTTATTCAAACGGTATCCAGATGAGAATGAAGGATTTCTTACAGATCTAAAGAAGGAGATTGTTTGTAATGAAAAACTTGGTGAGCTGAGTCAAAAGTTGGGTCTTGATAGATTTTACATCATATCAAGACACAATGAAGAAAACTGTGGTGGGCGTATAAATACAAAAAAGTTGTCTGATATTTTAGAAGCATTCATTGGAGCACTTTGGTTAGATTCAAAAAATGACTTTCAAATCGTTTCAACATTTGTAGTTTCATTGATTGAAATGTATATTGATATTCCCGAAATTTTGAGAAACAACCGAAACTTTAAAGAACAGTTACAAAAAATGTATCAATCAAAGTTTCATCACACACCTACTTATGCTATTGTTTCATCGTCAACAAATTCATACACAATGGCTGCTCTAGATAAGGATGGAAATCATATTGGTGTTGGAACAGCGCCTACTAAGAAACAAGCAGAACAATTAGCAGCAAAAGATGCTCTACTGATTGTTTAGAACAACTGTATTCTTTACACGAGGAATACGCCTGACAAGTAGTTCACGCTGAGTTCCACCAACTGACATATCATCGCCTTCCGGAATGCCTTCGATTGCACGAAGAGCTTCAGCTACACGCTGAGGCTGATCAGCAAACTGTAGAAGAAGTTGAGTACGAATTTGAGATCTTTTTAGCGGAGGACGAGACGTGCGAACAGAACGGCTAATGTTGCCAACACCATTTCCTTCAATAGCAAAGTTATCTACTTCATTTGCTTTCATAAATTCTAGAATAGCCTTTGAGTTATCTGCTTTTTTCTTATGAATTTCCTTAATTTGCTGACGTAGTTTACGCTCTTCGTCATCTAGAGAAATCCAATCTTTAATCGTCTGGCGAACTTCGTCCATTTATATATTTACTGTTGATACTATGAAAATTCATGCGTTTAAAATATGGACGAAACACCTGCATCTGTGTCCTGGAATTCTCAACTTGAGTTAATTCTTTCGCAAGAAGGTGAAAGAGCTTTATGTTACGCATGGCTTCATAATAATTCACAAAAACGTTATACACGCATGGATACATATATAACACTTCCAACCATTTTGCTTTCTACTCTATCGGGATCAGCATCAATTGGTTCGTCAACAATATTTCCAGGATTAGTAAATACAGCTAGTCTTGCAATTGGTTGTTTATCGCTGACTGTTGGTGTTCTAAATACAGTATCTAGTTATTTTGGTTGGGGAAAAAGATCTGAAGCACATAAATCTGCAGCTATGACATATTCAAAAATACATCGTTTCATTATGATTGAACTTTCACTACCAAGAACAGAACGTATGGCAGCAAAAGATATGTTAAAAATTATGAGAGATCAGTTGGATAGATTAATGGAAACAAGTCCTCAAATACCAGATCCCGTAATTGAGCTATTTCGTCAAAAATTTTATACAACAACTCCCAACATTACAAAACCGGAAATTACAAATGGATTAGATCCTATTCATGTATACCGTGAAGAACTAAGTCCTCGTTTTCATTTGAAAGAGATTAAAACTTCCACTGGCGATCACACTCAAGACACGTCACAAACGTTGTCATCGGCTCATCTGCCGAACGAGTCTGCATCTGATAGTAATCACACTTAGTCTTCTTCTTACAACCAGAACACCACATCATAATAGAAGCACTTTCACTCTTCGAGTACAGTTTCTTTTCACTCTCGATAACTCTGTTAACTACATCCTTCCAACGAGCTGGACATAGTTCAGCTGAATTTAGCTGTACAAAACTACGAGGACTAATTTCACTATTTTTAAGTTTCTCTAGCCAATTTTCAGAATTTTGAACATAACTATCCTTACCGCGCAAGTTTTCAAACAGAGAGATTGCTCGATTTCGATACATGTTCCAGAAAATACGATTGCCCCAATCAACTTCAATACCTTCCTTAATTGACTCATCACTTACTGCATGTAGAATCGAATCTTCAAGTTCTTTTACAATATCTTCGTTACCAATAAGTTCTTGGAAGTTTTTCAAAACTACGTCACGAATTGCGCATTCTACAAATACATTTTTTGACTTTGTTTGAATTAGACGAATAGGATATATCTGCTTTGTAGATATATCTTCTTCAACAGTTGGTGCTTCTTCAATTTCTTCTTCTTCATCTTCTTCGCGTTCAACATCCTCATCTTCTTCATCATCTACATTAGCAAAATTCCACTCTTCATATAGAAGAGAATAATCGTCAGAGCGCAAATTTGTATATTCAGATGCAGTTGGCTTATATTTTTCCTCATCATCTTCTGACATGAGAATCACAATATGAGCGGTATACGATTCTTCATCAAACGGATTTGGTAGAAGATGTTGATTAATTGCATCATCTTCGTCAGCAACTGCTGCAAATAAATTTAATTGAAAGTTTTCTTTTAGAGGATGCGCAATATTACCTTGAAATTGGTATCTAGGGTTCTTATACTTTTTACGTATCCATTCTAGAACATCTGTGGTTTTAGATGGAATTTGTATTTCGCCAACGATTCCTTCTTGCGAAATAGAAATAGCATACACCATTTTATAATTCTTTTATCTAATCATAGTAACTTCCGTTTTTCTTTTGTAAAAACGGATTGTATTAATTTCACCACTTATAATAGCAATAAAATGACTGAATTCAATAAGACTAAGTGGGTTCCCCAGTGGAAGATTGATGAGCAGGCTAAGCTAGCTAAGCAGAAGGAAAAGGAAGTAGAACTTCAAAAAGGTCTCGAGAAGACTGATAGTAATTTTCCTGTTCTTGGTTCTCTTCCTACAAATCTACGGGTTTGGAGTGGAGGAAAGACGTTTAGTGATCTCGCGAAGGAGTGGGACACTGATTCTCAGCAAAAGGCTGAGAATGAAAAGAAAATGGCTGAGTTTGAAAAGTCTACAAATGTGATAAATCACTTTGTACTTCCTAAGTTTAACAATACACGCCGTTTCGTTGAAACATCGGACTTTGTTGAGCCTGAAGAGACTACCGAATTCCCAACTCCACCCGATAGCGTATGGACAGTTGTAGACCGTTATAAGAACAAGCGTCGCAAGGAGAAGAATATGGAGGAGATTGCAAATCGTCCTCCTACTCCTGAAGAGGATGGTACTGTTTGGCCTGAGAAGGATTCAAATGAGACCTGATGGGATGAGCGTCGCTAAATTATAAAAATTTTTCTGCTGCTAATTTTATTCCAAGTGCCGAAGGATTCATTATAGTTTGAAATGTATCGTAAATCCACTTGAATATATATGTGATATAACCTCGTAAGCCGATACCAACTATTTCAATATTAATAGCAGGAGTAACAATAAACTCTGAATCTTTAATTCTATATGCAGCATAGGCTCCTACAACAACAGCTAGTATTAGAAGTACTAGATCTAATATCTGCATTGCCTGATTCTTTTGGTACACATCACTAACAAATTTTGTAATACCAGAAGCAGAACTATTTTTTGCTTTCTCACTTTTTACGTCTGGAGCAGACACTGGTTTTACATCTTGCTTTTTACCTAAACGTTTACAGCGCATATATGCTTTGTTGTCGTGAGGCATCGGACCACCAGGTAATGCAGCAATATCATTAAAGAACACTTCGCGATCACCTAACGGTTGGACAGGGCGAGAACCGGGAGCATTTGTTTTGACTAAATTAGCAAAGTCATTTGGATCCATGTTGATCATCGCCTTAAATACTACCCACTTTGCCCGTTCACATGCAGGAAACACCATAGAACCATCATATACATAATAAGAACCTGCAGGAGGTACCATCATACCAAGTCCCCAATTTTCACCCAAATTTACAGTTGTATACGGCTTTGTTGTATCGGCGAACGCTACAAATGAATTGAAAAAATGAGTGGCGGGGGTTTGTGCCGAATTTGCACGAATGAGTGAACTTACGCAAAGAAATTTACCAGTAGGATTTGTAAAAATTGCCACGACTTCAGCATCAGCTTGAATGTTTTCAATTGTGTGATGGCTAGGGTGGTTTACAACAATCTTTGTACACGTATAACCTTCACCGTTAAACTTACATGATCCAAGACCAGCTTCATTATCTAGAATCAACCCTTCATCACTTACAACAACATTTGCCTGAGGAACCATGACATCATCCATTACAAGCTCACACATTAAGTCACATGGTTTTGCACTTGATTGTGACAGATTAATAGGGCTTTGGTTTGGAACTGAACATGATGCCGGCCATGTATTCGACGAGTTATACACACTCATTTGTAGTCTAGCAGTATTTTGTATCTGAGAAATAAGTAATATGGAGGACTGGAAACTCATTGGCATAATAATAGCTTCACTTGGGGTCATAGCAGGTGTTTACTATGCAGGAATGGCTACAAGTGGAAACACATCTGGAATGGCAGTAGGTTCTTCAATAATAGTTACTATAGCTGAAGTTGTTTTTGGTATTATTGGGTTTGTTGTTGTTGTTGCTGGTCTAATTTACGGAAGCAAATCTTTGTTTGACGCTAATTCATTTCAATATGCTAGTATTTTTGCAATGTATCTTCCTGTTGCTTATGTCATGGTAGGAATTATATCGGACATAGTTGCTCAAGAGTATAAAGCATCGGCATCCAGTGTTACAGCTATTGCAGCGATTATCGTGAACAAACTAGTTAGTATGATTGTTGTTTATCTTGGTGGTACAACCCAAAAAATACAGGAAGCCACTGCAGTAAGTGGTGATATAACAACATTGTACACACGTGTGTATCAAGGATGTACTGTACCGGGATTTGAAGGTATGGAAAGCATTGTAGCTCCTCAGTCTATTGTTATCATTGTTAGTCTATTTATGTTCTTTGCTCTTGAAATAGGCATCAATCATTCAGGTCAGTCCCTAAGTGGTTTAGTATGGTTGTCTATAACAGCCCTAGTTATTCAGCTTGCATTTATTAATACAAACGGATGCCTACGCAATGAATATTACTGGAATGGATCAGTATTACTTTCAATTGTTATAGCATTGTTAGTTGGAGGTTCTGTTGGAGCAGCAGGTTGGATGATAAATCGAACTATGTTTCCGGTAACACCAGGTTCAAAATCAGCTGGTGGAAGTGGCGGAGGATTGGGTTCAACAGGTCCCGTTGTAGGACCACCGTCTGGTTCTGTTCTACCGCCTGTAGGAGGCTCTACAGGTGGTAGTTCGAGTTCAGACGATAATCAATTTGTTTGCGAAGCATATAAAAATGGTGAATTAATTACATCTACTATTGCAGAGTAGAGTTCTTGATAAAATCTGAAGCAGTCTTCATTGTTTTAAAATACGGTACAACTGATGTACGGTCTGTACAACGTTGTGAGTATATATCTTCACCTTTATCGTTTTTAACTGTTACAACCAAGCAAGGAATCGGTCCAACGCCATAGCGCTGAATTAAATCTGTCTTTGTATTTCGTACATCAACTGAAACCCATTCGGCATTCTCAAAATCTTCTTTCATTTCAAGAATAGCCGGTTTGAGTTTCATACAAGGACCACAATCAGCGGCCCAGAAATGATATGCTACTTGCTTCATTCTTCCTTAGTTATTATAGTATTACCTGCAATTAAATGATTTGCAGAAACCAGACGATACTGGTTCGTTCTATGCAATTTCTGTTTCACAACTTCAAATCCGTTTTTCTTAACTGTCTTTGAAAGAACAGTTATGAGAGATGAAGTTAGAGCAGTTTGATCAAGCTTATCCAAATTAGCTTTACACCATTCAATAATAGTTTTCTCCGAAACCGGAGGGCCCATTAGTTGAAGAGGACAGTTTGGAATAGGACTTTCTGTATTATTTTGAACGACCTTTACTTCCTCTTCAGGGTGAAGAACATGTACTGCCATTTTATCAACAATTTCATTATGCTTACTGAATTCATCGGTTCCACCGGTGTGTGCAGCTACATGAATGATCATGTATGATTTAAACTTAGCAAGGTTGCGTGATGTTTCTTCAATCAAGTCACGATGCTTTACAGGTGCACCTGCAGCTGTCTTCCAATCATTTTTGATCCAGCTTCCAATCCACTTTGTTAAACAATCTTTCGAATACATCGAATCGGTATAAATTTTAAAATCAACTTCATCCGATGGAAACTTAGAAAGTACAATTCGAACAGATTCAGCAATAGCTAGCATCTCTGCTCGCTGATTAGTCTGAGTATCTTCCTCAGGCACACGTTTTGCTATAGAAAGTTCTTTATTCTCTGGAAACCAGCAAGCATATGAAGCACGAGCATCTTTCTTGCCATTTCCTTCACATGCACCATCTGTAAATACACGAATAGATGTCATATTAGTTTTATGCTTGGTGTATGAAAGTATGTTGGAATCCGTTTTATAATACATCGACTTTGAATAGCAGGTTGTATAACAGTTGGATCTTCAACGTGAAACCAAACACGAGATCGGAATGATTTTTGTTCCAAAGAGCGACGAATCATCTGCTGACAGGCATATGTTAAAAACTCGGAATGCAATATGAGAAGAATTCGAAATCGTGTTGATTGTCGTTTTGGTATCTGACTAATCCAGTTATCAAACCAAGATGCGAAAGTATCCACTGAATTCATTTCAGTTGCATCGATTTCATAAAATTCACAGGTAGACTCATGTTTTGTTTTGTAATCCACCCATATTTTCTGCGTTTCGATGTCATTTAGTGGTTCAAAAAATAAATAATGAGGAGGCGGAAAAAGCAATTCCATTATTACTCTACTTTCTTAATCCGTAGATGATGATACGATCTTCTTTACCGGAATATCAGAAGATACAATGTATAGACTAGTTCTCCGTCATTACGATGAAACAGTTCTCGCAACGAAAAACCGACTGAATCGTTGAGGTGTACTCATCGTCAGACTTGACTAGGTACTTGGTGCTATCGTCCTTGACACCGATACAGCACTTCTTCTCGATGCTCTCACGGTAATAATCAAAATAAAGCGGCTTATCTTCCGTCATCGAAAGTTGAGCAGCACGTAGCAGAACACTTGCAGGCGGAGTAGACTCGGAAGACATTTGTTCTATGCCCTCGTTTCGTCTTCAAACTATTGAACGCATTTGAGAATATCCTCCATCTTAAATCGAGATTGCATATTCAAACTCTTTAGGTCCTCTTTGGGAGTCTTAAGAAACTCACTGATTCCACCATGTAGAATTCCACGTAGAGACAATGATGTCTTAGGAATCAACTTTGCCGACTCTGACAGAAACTCAACAAATTGAGTTACATTTTCTACCACTTGAGGAGTCTTTGGAGTTCGGATAATATCATCCAGATCTTTCAGAACTAGTTGAATTGATTTTTCCACTACGGTCTCTGAAATCAAACTTTGATTGTAAAGATGAATAATGAACTTTGCATATCCACGTCGCTTATCCTTCTGGCTTGACCACTCGATGACTTTCTTGTCAAACAGAGCATCTTCAGAAGCAGGGAATACGATCGTTTCGGTCATATTATAAAGCTTTGGGAACAGTTCAATTTGACTGCTTAGGTCATCAGCTATATCAGGAAAGATCTTAGACAGACGCTTAGCAAACTCTGACATGACAGAAGCATACGCATTTTGCGTGATTGCTTTGTCGAACAGAAGTGTAGTTACGCGCAGACGAAATTGATCGTCACGCTTTTGAATATATCCTACGGCATCAGTTGAAAGCTTTTCCATGTTCGAAGCAGTAATTTTGTTCAAAATACTAAAGATTTCAGAATACTCAGGATCTTCACGTTCCTTTACACGTCGCACAACATCTACAAGTGCCGTCTCTCGCCAATTTGCGGAAAGGGCTGGCTTATTATTTCTAAATCCATTGTGCTTTGCGTGAACAGGTCTTACAGGTTTGTAAACTACCGGAACAATCCGAAGTTTAGCAATACTACCCTGTACCATTTGGGGCAAAGGAAGCTTCGCACCAAATCGAACAGAATATACATCTTCTACAGTAGGCATCGTGTTTTTATTATTCTGCTCCTATGAAAAACGAATCCATTTTTGATAATACTATCCAATTATAAAAATGGAGAAGACACCTTTTGATTATACATGGGTTCTGTGGTATCATGACCCTGACAACAAGGATTATTCAATTCGAAGCTACGTCAAAATTGCAGATGTAAATACACCTCAACAGTTTTGGTCAGTTATTGATTCAATCTCTAAAGAAGCGTGGGAATCCGGTATGTTCTTCTTTATGCGATATGGTTTTGAACCACTTTGGGATTCTCCAGAGAATGAAGCAGGAGGAGCATGGTCAAAGAAGATTGAAGCCTCCGAAATTCATGCTGCATTTGTAGACATGATGGTTCACTGCGTGTCCAATCAGTTGATGGTAAACCGCAAGGAAACTCTTGTAGGTATTACCGTATCACCGAAGGGACCATTCTCAATTTTGAAGATTTGGAATACAACAACAACCGTTTCTACAAATGACTATTTGAACAAAGGAATGAAATATGTAAAGATTGGAGACGATGTTACGTACACAGCCCACAAAGCTCGTCCGAAGTAAATGTATAGTTATTATAATGGGAAATAAGGGATCAGTGCCAGTTCAACCAGCAGCACCTGTTATTCCGGGTCAACCTACAGCTCCAATTCAAGCTGTAGCACCTACTCAAACTTTAAAAGATACAACACTGAGATCAGTTATTTTTAACCAGAAGGATGTTGAAGTTGTACCAAATAGTGAAGGTCAAATGATACTGAAAACACAAATAAGTAAAGAACAGTTTGATTTATGGTTACAAACACTGAAAGTGATGGCTCAACTTGTTCGAACTGTATACTGTGATTCTGGAATTATACGAGAGGTTCTACTAAGTGATAAATTTGGAACAGATGATAATAAATCAGTAAATGCATTAATAACCGAAATTGACAAGAAGTATTCGAAAGATAAAACCAGTCCATCGTCATATGCAGAAAGCAAGGAAGGTAAGCCGATGGCATCATATGTTATAACTGAGTCGCCTGGCGTTGCTAAGAAGATTGCAACGTATGTTTCAAGCCCGTCTGATTTGACATTTTTAGTTGTTCCTGGCGATCATTTGACTGGCAAACTCACTTCAATTCTACCCACCGATTTAATCATTTCGTTCAAAGGATCAAGCACTGTTAAGAATTTCAAACACGATTTATATTCACAATTCACACCAGCAGATTTGGGTACAGTAATGCCTCCAGGTACTGCGATGTCCTCAACAACTACTAAAAATTTTGTTACAGGTTCATTCGTGACGCCCTTATTGAAAAGCTGGGACATACTCAAAAAAGAAATTGAAGATGCAAATCCCACACGTCTGTTTATAACCGGTCATTCGCTTGGTGGCGCGTATGCATCCTTATTCGGTTTCATTCTTGCAGAGTGTGGTCGCGTTACATTCCCATCAATTCAATCGATTCACATTGTTACGTTCGGATGTCCGACGATATTAGGAGATGGTGCTCGTAATACATTTAATGCTCATTTGGACTCTGGTTATGTAACACTTGATCGCGTTACGTCATATGGAATAACTGGCAATATTGCAGATGTAATTCCTGGTGTTCCTGTTGGATTTTCTCATCCTGGATTTCAGCCTTTGAGAACAGAGTTATATCCTGAAAAGAAAACTGGGCGCGCGTATAATTTGGAGACAGTTCGCAAAGTATACCAGACAGGTGGCTTATTGGGATTTGGACCTGAGAAAAATAAGTATGAAGTCGCTACGAAAACTCATATGCCGAATCGTATAACCATTCCTGCTAAGAATCCACTCGTACAAGCATTCGCTCATGCAGAATACTTTGACATGACATGGTTAAATGCATTTCGAATTTATGGAATGAAGAACCCTGGATTTAAGGGGAAGGACGGACAATTTTATACATTCCGGGCTGAGATGTTTCCGGATGGAATTAAGTTTGGATATTCGATTGGTGTTCCCGAAGAAGCGGCAGAAGAAGCTGTAGCCAAGACGCAAGAGTTACCCGGTGCTCCCAAGGGAGGTGGTCGTACTCGTCGTAACCGTAGACTCAGAAAGTAAATATAATTGAAATATAATTGATATTACACCATACCCAACCATATATACCATTATCTTTTTTATAGATTCTGAAAGTGGAAACATATATGAAAAATATAATCCAGTTAACAATCCTACACAAGTTAAACTTCGTACTATTATTTTTTGAACCCCATATTCTTCTTTTATGACATAAGGTTCAAATGTCATAATGCCCATAAACCAAATCAATACAAGTATATCATACATGGTCAAATACTTGACCGTATGATATGAAATCAAAACAAGAAATGGAAAAAATATTAATAATGATTGTTCATATGTGGGTTTCCAACCATTTGGATTTCCCAATGAATTGAGTAGATTTATTATATAAAATAAAAAAGCAAAATTGAAATCAGAATGGGATAACAATGTTAATAAAACCCACTGAGAGCCTTTCAATACTTCAAAAATTGTTTTATTATCTGTTAACTTGTTATCGTATAAATCATCATATACTTTGGCACTTATTCCACATAATGCCGCATATATGTAATCCATTGTACACTTTACGTATTATTTCAAACGAAGTGATACGCGAATAATACAATGGATAGAGAACAGATTGTTTCATATTTGGAAAGCCGATTACGTTATGGAATTTCTATGTGTTTTCAATGGCTATCAACAGATGGCGATATTTTAGGATATATACTGTCGGTTATTCATATTTTGATGTTTACCGTCTTAGCATCTTCTATACTTATTTCACATACAATATACCCTGTTTTGTGGTTTCAATGTTTGAGTATTTTTGGACTGATAATCGTTTGGTTACAACATATATTTCTCAAAGTGTGTATCGTAACTATTGCAGAGAAATCGTTCACAAACAAGTTTGCACCGTCTGATCCAATTTTAAAACAATTGTTTAGTTATTTATTCCGAACGGATTTGAACGATGCTTTGACTACTTTGGTCTTAGCAGAGACCGTTATGGTAGGATGTTTTTCATTGGAATTGCTCTCTATTTTCTTTGTACATTTATACAAATATTTGAACGTACCATTAATTTAATGATGAAGGTATGGCACAAACCCATGGTCTATGTGACAATACATATTCTGACAGGTAGCATAGCTTATTACTATCCAACCTTCTTATTTTTTATTTTAGCATATCATTTATTACAATATAGTTTGAATGTTCGATTTTTTATATTTCAGTGGAAACTAGGAAAAGGAAACTCAATCGAGCATACAGTTGTAAAACTCTTAGAAGTTCTGTTAGGATACTTACTTGCTATGAACATTCGACCAACCACCAATAACTTGCATATATGATCNATGNGTGTAGAATTGTTGTTGAAACTGTTACAATAATTACCGCTGTTTTGCTTTCCATTAGTTTATTTTATTTATATAATAGAATGAGAGGGCTATTTACGGATGGTTATAACTCAATGTGGCATTTTATATTTGGAGCATCTTCATTTTATTTTACACCTATAACTATTATATTTGTATCATATCAATTTTTAGTTCATTTTAATTCTAATACATGGATTGACTTATTGGAGTTTGTATTGGGATTTCTAACTGTTACGTTGTTGAGCAAGGCATCAGACATAGTTTTATATCACCAAGATTGGCAACAACATAACGAATCATGAGGAACCAATCGTTCTTCATGTGAATTTCTAGATTGTTACAAAGGTTAGTACACTTGGTAAAAAGAACTAGATGAGGGAGTGAAAAATTACCAGTTACAATTTCATCTCCTGCTTTCTTCTGAATGGTAAACTCATTTTCTCCATCTCCCATAACTGTAGTTCGTGATGCAAAATGTCCTTTACAACCAAACGTTAGAGAAGAACCAACATTCTTAATTTCAACCGTCTTTGCTCCAAGTAGAGTCATATCGCGACACATCTTCTGAAAGTCAAGAGACGGCATGGTGATGTGAGTGCTAAATTCAGTATCTGGTAGCTGAATATCAGGCTCATCACGATCAAGTAGATTCAGCTTATAGCGAGTCACCTGCTTGCGGTCGCCATCCTCTAGCAGGATACCTAGCGTATTAGGATCTGTCTTGTCAATATAGAATGTAATTGTGTCATCATTGGTCGCTGTACGAACAATGCGGTATAGGTGATCAGTATTCACGCCAATTAGAAACTTAGGAGAGTCGTGATTGTACGCATACTTCTCAAACTTGTCTGCATAAAGACGAAGGTGAACAAGAACGGTACGAGTGTTATCCATAGCAATCATGCGGATACCATCCTTATCAAAAAGAAGACTCATCTCTACTAGAATACATTTAAGAGCCTCCTTGAGGGTTCGTACGGCCCCTGTTTGGACCGTCTTGGCCTCGACGATATAATCCGGCATTTTTTATTCTAAGGCACGTTCGTCTAAAACAGTATCACTCCGCAAAATAAAAACAATTTTACAAAGTGTTTACTCCTCCGCCAGCTTAGAAAAGCTGTTCTTGGCATCTCTCAACACACTGGGGTTTCCAATCGATCTCAATGCCATCGTATAAATGTAACACCAAGTGTGTGCGTTAGAGAGGTCAATTGGATCGGTGCGATTTTTTGCACCGGGAACGGCCCAGGCAGCCTTTGCTGCCCGGTCGTACTTATCGAGTGCCATGTTATATATTGCTTCGCGTCCATCCTTCTGGACTTCCTCAATTGCATGTATAAGTTGGTCCCAAAACATAACTGTCCACCTGGCCGATTGGTCCAGGTAGTCTGCCTTTGTCTCAATGGTCATAGGCAACTTCTCATGAAATTCAACAGAATCCTTGATCGAATACCAGTAGTCCACCAATTTTTTAAGATGGACATTTAACTTTGCGCGCTGCTCGGCTTCATACTCGCTCGCTGGAAGAATTTCCCCCATGCTTGCAACAGCGTTGGTAGCTGATTCAAGCCTCCACTGAAATTCACTGCGCGCAATAATCTCGCGCTCATGAGTATACGTTCCGTTACCCCAGCCATACTTGCTTCGCTTTCCCCAGTCAAAACACTTTACATGAAGAGCTGCTTGAAACAGGTCGACACGCTTTATGGTATCCCAAGTTGTTGATGGCATTTCTTACACGGAACTATGTGCACGCGTATAATGACTTCGTTGTAGTCAGAATAGAATACAATTTTTTAATTCGTTTTGCAAAAAACCCAAAAATACCCCATCCTTCAGCGATGGGATAAACCAAGGGCAGACAAACAATGTCTCGTTTTGGTTTTGAGAATTTTGAAAGGATTTCAAACCTTGCCAAACAGGTGCTTGATTGTGTCCGTGATGAACTCGATCGCGTTGCTTGCGCTCCAGCACTCGCCGCAGTAGAGGAGGTTAGTCCCCGAGCGCGAAACTCCGTAGTCGTTGCCGCAGTTGCAGCACGTGGCCATTTTGTAGCGTAGTTCTCGAAGTAGGCGTGATGCGTAGTGAGAACTGTGTGCTATCTACTTATTTGATTTTTATAAATCCGTTTTGCGTTCATGGATTTACAATGAAAACATGGAGTCAAACAAATGAGCGAGACAGAATTTGCAAAAAATCATCTTCGAGAGCACATGACTGGACTTCTTGTTCCTCCCATCTCCGAGGGCTTCTGGAGCATATATGATTCATCGAAGAAGCTCTGTGAGAGCAATGGTCAAACTGATCAAATTCTTCGTACTTTCCAGAACATGCTTACTCGCATTCCCGAGTGGTCAGATTCTACTCTTTCTACAGAGGTTGAGCGTATTGTTAAGGTAACGAAGTGTGGCTACCTAGATGATCTTCTCATGGGTGTATTTATTGCATACATGAAGTCGTTTGCGTCTCTACACTATCGCGGTTCTTCTTCGCAAATCAAGATTGAATTTGAGCGTCCTAATTTTACCAAGTTTGTTCATGAACTTTATAAGCACTCTGCTCGTAAGATTTGGCAGGTAGCTTACCTGTTTAAGACAGTAGGTGTTTCAGCTGAACAGCAAGCTCGTAATCGCCAGGATGTAGAGAAGATTATTGGGGACTGTATGGAACAGGTTATCCGTACATTTCTTCCTTGGGAGCAAATTGCAAAAAATTACTTCGTGGATACGCCTGCCGAAGTCTCTTCTCAGCCGGCAGCTGCTTCGAAGTCAGTGATGTTTGAGGATATTCCTGATGAAGAATCATCTGATGAAGAAGACGATGAGGAAGAACGTCCCAAGATGAAGGTTTCAGACGAGGTTCGGTCAATTGTTGTTGAAGAACTCGACAAACCTAAAGAAAACTCCAAAGTTGTAACTGTTCAGGCCGAAGTCGACCCCCTGAAGGAAATCGAAGGAAAAATTGGTGAGTCGCTCGTTCTAAATATGTAAGTTTTCACTGTAAACGAACACAAATGATGATTGTTATAAGTTCGGTTGCCATTGCTCTTGTTGTGTTTATTCTATATGCACTTGACTGTAGATCTAAGGATAAACCAATCGATTGGATTGATGCAAGTAAGCTCTCGATCTTTGGTGGCGTTTTAACATCGGGTGTCGTTTTTGCAACAACTGGTGAAATACCGACGGCTGATGTAACCGAAGCTGTTTCAAAAATTGATATTCCTTCTGTTCAAGATATGTTTGTAGGTGTTCCTAGCTTTTAATCAATATTTAAGATATCTCCTAACCCAACAGGGCTTTCAATACCATAAATAGGTTTTAAATATTCAACTTCTTTGCGAGGCACAGCACTATCTCTTGCAAAACGAGCTATTGCTTTATATAAATGAAATCCGTGATAACGATCATGATGAGGATCTTTCTTTCCAAACATAATGGGAGATCCGTCATCTGACTTTAGCCAGCGTATAAAGAAATTAAACAGTATGTTCATTCGGTATTCTTCGTGATCTGGTCCTTCTGGAAATAGATCCCAGAAAAGAGACGTAGCAAGACGAACTAGATCAAATGAAGGATTTGGTTTCACACTCTGAAACTTATTGTTGTAAAATGGTTCAGAATTGTATTGACCACCTGCTTCTTCGTTAATTGAAAAATGATCACTCATAAATGTTTTAGATTCTTTCATTCCTGATAGACGAATTGATGTGACACCGCGTTCAAAATCAATGATCTTGATCAGGTAACCAAACGTAGGAACTTTATAATATGAACCATTACAATTATAAAATAGGAATTCTTGAGATGTTTGTACATACATGATGTTATTAGAATGCAAATCATTATGCGTGAGACCAAAATTACGTTGCGCAAAAGCAAGAGCAAACATAACCTGTGAAATCCAAGCAATGTGTTTTTCTGTTTCAGGATTATCAGATATAAGCTTAAATAGAGTTCCTTCACATTTTTCCATAACAGTAGTCTGAACGGGTACATTTGCAAATGATGCCCAAGCAAAGGGTTCTTCTGATTTGTCTTCTCCTTCCTCTATAGATTCTTCGTCTTCGTCACAATTACATGATGTGACTTTGAATATGTATGACGTAGAAACAGATGATGAATCGCTTCCTGATTCACTATCATCGGAACCTTCAATTAATTGTTGTAGTTCAGCTACTTCAGCATCATCAATATGTTCTGTATCTAAATCTTCAACACCATCTAATGTTACTGCCTCTCCTAGATTTAGATGAGGACGTGAAGTACGAGTATGTTGAAACTCTATTGCCTCACGAACATGATCGGCTAGCTTTAGGTCAAATGTTTTACCGATATTCGAACTAAACCATGAACGTTCACTTAAATCTTCATAATCATCTGAAATATCAATCGTATGATTCTTTGAAAGTCCACTGAAGATACCATACACTTTAGGAAAGTGTTGACATTTTGACTGTGATAAAACAGCAGATATCATACTTCCAACGTAAGCAGCATTATGGTGTGATTGTATTTTTGATGATACTTCTGTTGATTGATTGCTTGACAATGGAAGACCAATTGTTGAACCATATTCTCCTTGCATCCACTTGAATGGGCTTAAGATCATAGTGGTCTTACAATGAACAGACTTCTTGTCAAACTTTGATGTACGAATTGAGTCTGGTGAAATAACAGATGTTACTTCTTCATCAAATCGTATCCCATAATTACCAACATGTTCAAGCTCATTGGTCTTAAAGAGAACCTCGAGCGATGGAAAAAATGGTTGAATAGAGTCTATGTTCCAGTGTGCAAGAGCACTTGGTTTTATATTTGCAAGAGACCACTTATGAAGAGAAAGTGAGATCGGCGTAGTTTTTAGTTCTGTCTGCTTTCTCTTCAGCATATTATTACTTCGTGTACAAACCAAAAGCAAAATCTTCACGCAGTATAGTTAATATGAACTTTAATATCAAAAAGTTCAACATTGATATGCTAAAAGACCGGTGTGAAATAGATTCTCGAAAATCGCCTATGATAGTTATCATCGGAAAAAAGGATACCGGTAAGTCTTTCTTAGTTCGTGATATTCTATATAACACTCAGGATGCTTTTCCGATCGGAACTGTTATTTCAGGAACTGAGGTCGCCAATGAGTTTTTCCAACACATGGTTCCATCTAAATTCATTCATGACAAATATAAGCCAGAAATTGTAATGAATGTTATCAAACGTCAACTAAGTGTAAAGACAGCTAGAAATCAGGAAAAGGCTCGTGGAAACTCTTCTATTGACCCTCGTGCTTTTCTAATTTTAGATGACTGTCTTTATGATGCTACTTGGATTAAGGAAGAATCAACACGTTACGTCTTCATGAACGGTCGTCACATTGATTTAATGACTATCATTACTATGCAGTATCCACTAGGTATCACGCCTAACTTGCGTACAAATGTAGACTTTGTGTTTATTCTTCGTGAAAGTATAGTCAATAACCGTCGCCGTATTTATGATAACTATGCAGGTATGTTTCCTACATTTGACATGTTTTGTCAATTTATGGACCAATGTACCGAGAATTTCGAGGGTCTTGTAATCTGCAACGGAGTTCAGTCGAACCGCCTTGAAGATCAAGTGTTTTGGTATAAAGCGAGTGATCATCCGCAATTTAGAATGTGTGATGATTCATTATGGGTTGATAATAAGCCGTTTTCTAGTACCATGTTAGCAACAGATGAGTATAATGCAGAAACAATGAAGAAAAAGAACTCTGGTCCTTGGGTACACGTTAAGAAGACCAGTTAGCATCTAACAGTAATTCCCAGCGTAGTGAGAAATGCTGTTTGAACACCGAAAAAATAATGTAAAATTTCACCCACAACAAAAAGCCCAACTACAGATTTCCATAGTGAAACATTCCAAACATATGTAATCAGTATTGCTGCTATAACAGTTGCAACACTGTCTACTACAGCATACCCTAGAAATCGTTGGCTATGAACACCTTCACTCGGCTTTCCAAAAATAAATGCATATGGACATCCCATTACTTATAGGTCGCGAATTGCGCCTTCCGTAGGGTGAACCGGACGAGAGATAGCATCTGATAGTTCCTCAGTCTCAACTAGACCAGCATCCTTCTTGGCATCGACAAGGGCCTTCTTGCGACGTTCATCATTCTCCTTCTTCTGCTTCTCGATCTTCTGCGTCTTCTCCTCCTCAAAGAAGATTTCACGATTCACCTCGTTCTCCTTGTACTTGCGCATCATCTCATTGAGCTCCTTCTCGGCATACTCAACTTCAGGCATGAGGTGCTCAGATGGATCCCATGGTAGCCAGCAACCGACTTTGCCAACATAGAGACTATCCTTGGGGTAACGACGCTGTAGAACCTTTGCATATTGTTGACACTCTTCTAGATTAGCAAACGTACGGCGAACCTTCACACCACGAACATTGGTGCGAAATTCAACCTTCTCAGTAAACTCAGTCTCAAGTTCCTTCTCATGCTTTAGTAGAAACACCTGGTACTGTTCATGAACATCGGTCTTCTTTACCTCATCATTATGTACCTTCGTAAACTCTTGCATATCGGCAAATAGATCCTCAATCTTGAGCGAGTACTTCTTTGCAATAAAAGCCATGAGGTGCTCCATACCCTTTACCTTCCAATCGTAGTCCATGAACTCTACAAACTTCTCAATCATGAACTCAGACTTCTGTTTGATCACCTTTTCCGGGCTGAGAAAGGAAATAACGCAGTAACGCTGCGTCGGGATTTCGGGATCCTCGTCAAGGTAATCAATTACAGAACCATCATCCTCTGTCTTAGGTAGAGACTCGACAGGCATTTGTTTATATTAGGCAATCAACTATGAAAATACTTTTTTAACGACGACGTCTACGGCGACCACCTTCCTCAGTCTTCACAAACGGATTGGGTCCACGATCAGGGCGCTGACCTTGTTGTTGAGGACCGCTATTTCCGGGTAGAATCTGTTTTTTTACTTGGTCGACTATGTTAGGGGCATTCGGTCTGATAACTTTGCGAGCCAATACGTCGGAACACTGGAACTGGATAATAAAGAACATGCGTACGATAAAGTTGAGTGTACCAACTCCATAAATCCAACCATATGACGCGGCCTGATCTTTTTCCGTTGAGCTATTAGCAATTCCAACAATGTAGACACCCAAAAATATATCAGCACATACTCCGCCAATAATTAAGAAGCCAGCTACAACATTAAAATAATCACTGTGTTTTTCAAAACGAACCTGTAGAAGATAATACAGCAGATAAATGGTTACGCATACATTAAGCGCTGCAGACGATATTAAAAACCCAACATCAATATCACCAGTGGATGAACTTTGTCTATATCTTGCATCTGCCTGTGCAGTGCCATATATCTGCATAATATATGCTCCTATCGACGCCAGGACAACAAATACAGTCAATCCTGTCTGTATGACACTCATTTGTTATTAGTGCGAACTTTTATATTTGGAACGCATTTATCAATTCCTAATGTTTGTTGCATCATGATGGGGGCTTTACAACCAATACATGGACACTTCTTATGGTCGTGTCCCAGAATATGTCCGACCTCGTGAGATACCATATATTGGCGATAGTTTTCAATAGTCTGTTTACTCTTAGGTGCACCATGGAACCAACGATCAGCATTTAAATACATTTTAGTACCGCCAAGCTCAGCACATGATAAATTTGAAGGTAAACCACATACATCCGAAATTGTATGTGGTGACGATAATCGGATTGTAAAATCTTCGTTTGAAGTTACTGGTTCAAATAAACGTCCCCATCCGTCTGGATCGTTTAAATATGCTGTAACTGCAAGAAGTATATGATCTGGATTCCGAACCGAGTATTTTTTTGTCACGTCTTCATCAACAATAAAACGAAACCGCATAACTACTTTAAACGAATATTTTCTCTCACAAACTCTATAAAATGGCGGAACAAAAGCAAACTCAAGGTACGGGTGTTGACATGGGTGATCTAGTAAGTCGCGCTGTAAAGTATCTATTAGAGGGTCTAGCTGTAGCTATTGCTGCATTCATGTTACCGGGTAAGGTGATGAAGCTTTCTGAGATTGGCATGATTGCGCTCGTTGCCGTAGCTACGTTTGCAATCCTTGATGTGTATGCCCCTAGTGTAGGTGCATCTGCCCGCACTGGCTCGGGCTTCGGCATCGGTGCTCACCTAGTTGGGTTTCCGTAGAACCATTTTCTAACATAACACTTTAATAATTAATGTTGAAGCAAAAAATACCAAAGGCATTGAGAGAACAAGTTTGGATTGTCCATGCCGGAAGAGTTTTTGAGCGCAAATGTTTAACAGATTGGTGTAACAATACTATGACTGTGTTTGATTTTCAATGTGGTCATAATGTTCCAGAAAGTAAAAAAGGTAAGACCGATATTTCAAATTTAGTTCCAATTTGTTCACGTTGTAACCTTTCAATGGGTAGCCAATTCACTTTCACAGAATGGTGTAAGCAAAGTAAGGCGCCACCACCTGAAAAGCGTACTGTATGGACAAAAATAGTGTCCAGATTGTTCGGTACAAAGGGAACTGGTACAAAATCAACCCGAAATCCTACGAACCAACTATCCAAACATTCAAAATTGCATGGAACCTCATCCGAAACCCCGAAACCAGTCCCGAAGAAGCATACAGAAACTACTTCGAAAAGAGCAGAAAAGAAATAAAAGTATTATATCCGTCATTTCGTAAGGATGTGGATTGAACTAATGGTTGCCCTTGTTTTGGCTTTAGCATTTGTTGGTATTTATTGGGCTATAAGAGGATATCCTCCTGGTGTAGCAACATATCAAACACCACCTGTATCCCCAAATGGAATAGATCCAGGTCAGGCTAAATTTATGTTCTTTCATACCCCGTGGTGTCCTCACTGTAAGACAGCTCAACCTGTTTGGTCATCACTGAAGGAAACACTAAAAAATACACCGGCTACATATGGAGGTCATACTGTATTATTTGAAGAGATAAACTGTGATGCCGACAAGGGTAAAAGTGCTCTTTATAAGATAGAAGGTTATCCTACATTCAAATTAGAAACTGACAGCAAACTGTATGATTTCAAAGGAAAACCGTCAGTAACTGCACTAGATGCATTTCTAGTTCAAGTTCTTGGCCAAAAGAAAACGTTTTAATTTTTTTGAACTGTGATTAATTATATTCTCAATATTCATTAATTCCAGTTCTGAAGTAGCTGTTAGTTCCGGATAGCTTAATTTAATAGTACATTCATTAGATTTATGACTACCACTCTGTTTGGTGGCTATAGAAATAAGGTCGAATGCAAAATCAATTGCTGATATGTTTTCAATTGTTGTAGATGTAATAACTAACGAACGCGGTCTTGGTAATGTTAGTATAAGTGTTGTTTTATTTATAGGAATAACTCCTGCTAAATTAGGAGCAAAAAAGTCACCATCTACATATACTTGATCATACAAAATTTGAGGCTTAAATACTCCTGGTAAACAACAGGAGCATTTAATAGCGTCTATTAATGGTACATTTTTTGATAAAATAGACGGCTTTCCCTTTGTAACATTTGATACTATAATGAACAGAGGCATTTTTGCATCTCCAATTACTTTTCCGCGAATGTCTAGGCCTGCATCATCAAAAGTATTTAAAATTGTTTGTTCAAATTGATTCATAGAAAAGAGACCCTTTTTAGATAACACGGTTGTAATGTCATAAAGACCAAATGAAGGAATATATTTTTTTGTAGATAAATATTTTTTACATAGTTCAGGAAGTTTTTCAATTGGAAGACCAAATGCAATATAAGTTCCAATTACGGAACCAATAGAAGCACCATACACTCCATCTGGAAATTCTAGTTTTTGGTGTTTCGCCAACTCTTGTAATGCTCCTACTTGTAAAATACCTTTTACACCACCACCACCGAGTCCAAGTCGTGTAAACATTTTATATAAGTAAGAGTAGAATGATACGAGCGACTGACGTATTACAAGAACAACAACAGCGTCGTGAAAATAGAATGGCTGCTATGGTTCCAGTAATTACTCAAATTCAAGCAAAAATACGTCAACAAGCAATTCATAATTCAAATGCGCCTTATATTTTGTACGATGTCCCTACATATGTTTTTGGATATCCCCTGTTCTCATTAAAAGAAGCACTTGAGTTTCTGGTAACTGAATTTTCAAAAGCTGGTTACTGGATATGGATTGTTGATGGCAAATATCTTTTTATATCATGGATGAAGGCAGTAAAGTCTCGCGATGGAAAACCAATTTTAACTACAAACTATCGTCCTCAGGTTTATGATCCTGCATCTATAGCTTTTCTTCCGAATGAACAATAAGGATGAGAGGTATACGCATGAATTATGGTGAAATGTTTAGAGTTACTGCAAATTCTGCCTTTTTAGCTATTTTTTATACCCTGTTGGGTGTTCTAGTTTCATTTGTACTTTATCATGTTTTTGATGAATGGAACGATGATTGGAAAAAGAAATCACTAACATACCAGTTAACGGATGTTTCTCTAGAAATAGCATTTCTTTCATTTATTGCATTTTGGAGTGCTCATATTATTGAAATAGCTCCTCCAGTTATTCCTGTACGCAAAGAACTTGATTTATTAGTTGATGGATATATTTCAGGAATCTTTTATGTATTTGCTGTTTTTGTATTCATGGATGATTTGACAGAAAAACTAAAACATTTATATAATACATTTCTTGGAAAACATTTTGAGTCTATCTTTCCGAAGTATGGTTCAATTGTAGATTTATCATTATCATACAGTCCTCCGCGTAAAACGAATTAGACTAAAATTGTAGATTAGAAGCACATGGACTGTAATCATTCACTTGTTGTTGATGAAGGTCAACATGTATGTCAAAACTGTGGAACTGTGTTTGAACAACTAATTGATGAAGGAGCAGAGTGGAGAAATTACGAAGACAGTAAAGGCGAAGATCAGTGTCGTACAGGTTTTACAACCTCTGAACTTCTGCCAGAGTCTTCTTATGGATCCATCGTATCGTATAAAGGTATTTCATCAACAAATACGTCTATGAAAGCAGTACAAAGATTATCATCATGGTCGTTGTCTTCAAATAGCGAACGTTCGTGGATGGGAATATTTGATACAATTCAACTATGTGGAAATAAAGTTGGTCTTCCCAAATCAATTCTATTTGATGCATGTGCATTGTACAAAGGTCTAGACGAAGCACAAAAGGTACGAGGAGAAACACGTCGCGCCTTAATGGGTGCTGCTTTGTTTGTATCCTGTCGAAACCATCAGGCTTCAAGAAGTCACGAAGAAATTGCTAAACTGTTTGATGTCAATATTCGCAGTATTTGTAAAGCAATTACTCGATTTGTTCAAACTGAAAATACAGTTCTAGATACTCAAATTGGTATAGCTGAACGTCTATGTAGTTCCTTAAAACTAAATGATGAACAACGAGAAAATGTAATGGAGCTTTTATATACAATTTCAACTAAGTCGGAAGATGAGTTTGAGAATACACCAAAAACAATTGTTGCTGGTGTAGTTGCTCATGTTATTGGATTAAAAACAAAATCAGCTGTTAAACCTGTGGCCGACGCTTCAGGTGTTTCTTCACTGTCAATTCATAAACTTGTTATGAAACTTCACTAGTAGAGTAACAGAGCTCACCTGTGGTCGGATTGTAGAACAATGCTGTAAAATTACTAGATGTTAAGCTTGCGGTTGTATCACCACGAAGCGGCTTTATTACGCATGTACCTGTTGTTGTATTGTCTAAAGCAGCACCGGATCCATTAATAACAATACAATTACTTGCCTGACTTGTCTGACCTGCACCATAACCGATAGCTACTGAATAATCTCCCTGTGAAGTATTACCGGCAGTATTACCAACAGCTACTGAACCCGTTCCCTGTGAACTATAACCTGTATTAGCACCAATAGCTACTGAACCCCCACCCTGTGTAATCAGACCGGCGCTAATACCAACAGCTACTGAACTTGGCCCCTGTCTATCACTACCCGCACTATTACCAACAGCTACTGAATTTATTCCCTGTGAAACATTGCCGGCAGCATTACCAACAGCTACTGAATACTCGCCTTGTGTAGTCTGTCCGGCAGTATAACCAACAGCTACTGCATTTGATCCCTGTGAACTAATACCAGCAGTAACACCAACAGCTACTGCATTTGATCCCTGTGTAGTCTGACCGGCATTAGCACCAACAGCTATCGAACCAGTCCCCTGTGTAGTAGCGCCAGCACTATCACCAACAGCTACTGAATATGCTCCCTGTGTAGTATTTCCGGCACTAACGCCAACAGCTACTGCGTTTAATCCCTGTGTAGTCTGACCGGCACTACTACCAACAGCTACCGAACCAGTCCCCTGTGTAGTAGAGCCAGCACTATCACCAACAGCTACTGAATAATCTCCCTGTGTATTACTACCAGCAGTAACGCCAACAGCTACTGCATTTATTCCCTGTGAATCCTGACCGGCACTAGCACCAACAGCTACTGAACTTGTTCCCTGTGAATTAGCACCAGCACTAACACCAACAGCTACTGTTTGGAGTCCTTGTGTACTATAACCGGCAGCATAACCAATAGCTACTGCATTTGATCCCTGTGCGTTAGAACCGGCACTAGCACCAACAGCTATCGAACCACTCCCCTGTGTAGTAGTACCAGCATTACTACCAACAGCTACTGCATTTGATCCCTGTGTAGCATTACCGGCAGTAAAACCAACAGCTACTGAATAATCTCCCTGTGAAGTCTGACCGGCAGTAGGACCAACTGCCACTGAATCTGTGCCTTGTGTAGCAGCACCAGCACTAACACCAATAGCTACTGAACCACTCCCCTGTGAACTATGACCGGCATAATTACCAATAGCTACTGCATCTAAATTCTGTGAAGTCAGGCCGGCGTTAAGACCAACAGCTACTGTAGTTGCACCTCCTGAACCAGTTGTTCCACCAATAGCTACACCA
>TBL_comb47_HYPODRAFT_10001469_pt1 | contig 30662 bp, 19 predicted proteins | sample TroBogypolimnion_40_FD_10682 | JGI IMG/M metagenome (IMG submission 10682) | reverse complement strand
TTTGATACCCCCTCCATTTATGGTCTGATTATTGGTTTTGAAAAGGAATGGGGAGTTCATTATTGTTTAGGAGGCACAGGAGCCATTGTGAAAGCGCTTTCCAGATTATTTGAAGATTGCGGAGGGACCATTCGATTGAACACCGAAGTGTCTCGTTTGATCATTGAAGATAAGCGAGTAGCCGGAATAATTCTGTCCGATGGGTCGGCAGTAATGACAGACAGTGTAATTTGTAATGGTGATTTGGCCTTTTGCTACAAAAATCTTGTCCCCAAAAAGAATCTTCCCCAGAGTTTAGACTTATGGCTTAAGAATATTCAATATAGTAATTCACTTGTTGTTATCTACTTTGGCACAAAGAAAAGGTATACTGACTCAAAGCTTTCTCATCATAATCTGATTCTGGGCAATGATTACAAACAATTCATGAAGGATGTTTTTTCAAAAAAAAGATTGCCCCGCGAACTTGGTTTGTATTTGCATATGCCTTCTGCATCTGATCCTTCGATCGCCCCGGAGGGGTGCGAATCTTTTTATGTCCTTTCACTTGTGCCCAACCTGGACGGAAAGATCAATTGGAAGGAGATTTTGCCTGAATATACCGAAAAGATTATTGACTTTCTTGAGGAGAATTATTTACCTGATTTGAAAAAGAATATTGTTGTGCAACACACCGTTAGTCCTTTACATTTTGAATCAACGCTTAATAGTTTTAAAGGAGCTGCTTTTTCGATTAAACCTTCAATGGTTCAGTCAGGATATTTCCGACCCCAGGTTAAATCAAAATGGTTCAATGATTTGTATTTCGTGGGGGCCAGTGTTCACCCAGGAGCAGGTGTCCCGGCAGTTCTGGCGTCCGGAAAAATTGCAGCTTATGAAATTACATCAATGCAGTAGTCTATAAATTAATTAAATATGGAAAACAGGAATTCAAATACCCCGAACTCATTTTTTGAATTGGGAGTTGGCCGGAATCAGAAGATTTATTCCTTAGATAACGTTCCGGTTCAAGGTAAGATCCCTGAATGGCTTAACGGAACTTTTATCCGAAATGGTCCCGGAATGCTTAATCTTAAGGAGAGACGGCTTAATCATTGGTTTGATGCGATGGGAGCTTTGCATAAATTTGAAATCAGAAACGGGAAAGTGGATTATTCCTGCAGGTTTATTGAATGTGACTCTTATCAGGCAGCCATTGGCACCGGGGATATAAAATATTCGGAATTCGCAACAGATCCATGCAAATCAATATTTAAGAAGGTACAGTCCTATGTTTTTCCGTCCCTTCCCAATATGACAGACAATCCAAAGATTAACATTGCCCGGATTGGCGAGAAATGGATGGCTTTAGGTGAGACTCCGATGCAGTTGGAATTTGATCCTGAAACATTAAAAAAGATAGGTGTCAGCGAACCTGTCCCCGGGGCATTTGCCTATAAGACAACTGCCCATCCCCATTTTGAGAATGGGCATGCCTATAATCTTGTGGTAAAATTCGGGATGATAAGCTATTATAAAATTTATGATGTCGCAAATCCAGGAGCCAAACCTCTTGCTTCCATTCCGTTGCAGAAGCCAGCATATATTCATGGATTTGGCATGACTAAAAAATATTTTATTATCACGGCCGGGCCACTTGTTGTTGTTCCTATCAAATTGCTATTTTGGAAAAGACCTTATATCGAGAATCACCAGTGGTGTCCTCAGGATGGAGCCTCAATCTGGGTTGTCGAGAAGGAGACCGGCAGGGTTAAAGCTTATTTTAAGACTGACCCCTTCTTTTGTTTTCATCATGTGAATGCCTGGGAGGAAGGGAATGAAATTGTCATGGATATCAATGCCTATGATGATGCTTCGATTGTTCAAAAATATTATTTGCGCCAATTGGAGCAGCCTGATCTGGAGTTGCCATTTGGAACGATACGCCGTTTCCGGTTAAACCTTTCGACAAAGAAAGCTGATGTTCAAATCATCTCTGAAGCTTGTATTGAACTGCCCCGAATTGATTATAACCGTTTTAATACTGACAGTAATTATCAGTTTGTCTACGGGGTAAGCATTCATCCGGAAGAGAGGCAGGGATTTTATAATAGCCTGGTTAAGATAAATACGCAATCGGGTAAAAATACTTATTGGTTCCAGAAAGGTTGCTATCCGGGCGAGCCGGTATTCTATCCTTCTCCAAAAAGTAAGAATGACGAAGAAGGTATTCTTATATCAATCGTATTGGATACGGAGGCATCCAGTTCATTTCTTCTGATTCTGGACGCTGTCACGATGCTTGAAATAGCCAGGGCTGAACTTCCTGAACCAGTGGTATATGGATTTCACGGAGAATTTTTTCCCGATAATAATTAAGGGTTATCATATTCTGTTGGTTACGAATAAAATGTTCCAAATTTCTGTAGAGGCTGTATCAAAAGTCTGTTTTATGCATCCATATTATCCCCATTACTAAATTTTAATTTACATAGTACATTGTATTTAAATATACTATGAATGTTTCATAAGTTAAAATCCAACATTGTATTCGGTCATTAATCAGCCAAACATCCCCTGCCCCGGTAAATTTTGGGAAACGAGAAGAGAGTTATCCGCAGACCGTTATTTAAATTAGTTGTTTCCGGATTCAGATGCAATCAAGATTGATAGGCACAAGAAAATCTTTAATAAATATTAATTTGCGTTATTGTTTGTTAATTATTTGTTTTTTATAGTATTGATATACAAGTATATAAAACCTAATAGGATATTTTGTTTATTTTTTATAGAAATATATTAAACATTACTGGAAAGTTTTTGTTTATATTTAAAAAACAATTAAATTTAACATCAAAAAGTTACCTTAAGCTGTTTTTAGTGTCGATTGACAGGCTAAATATGGTTTGATGAGGAGCAAAAAAAGCTCGGACTCTAAAGATTCGTATAAAAAAAATTTAAACCTGGATCCCAGGCAACATAACCGGTGATCCTAAAATTTATGGAGGAGAAAAAATGAATGAGCTCTTGGATGGCCGGTACATCGAATATCGGAACAAAGTTAGGGAGTTTTCTGAAAATGTGGTTAAACCATTGGCTGTTATACAGGATGAAAAGGAAGAATTCCCAGTTGATCTGGCGCATAAAATGGGTGATGCAGGTTTATTTGGAATTACCCTGCCCTCAAAGTACGGAGGACAAGGACTTGACTACCTGTCTTATATCATTGCTATTGAAGAACTTGCGCGGATTGACAGTTCTCCTGCGGCTACTGTTGCAGCGCATAACTCTCTGGGAATTACCCCTATTTACACATTTGGCACAGAGGAACAGCGGTTGAAGTACCTTCCTGGCCTTTGCACCGGCAAAGAATTATGGGCCTTCGGATTAACAGAGAAGAATGCAGGGTCAGACGCTAAAGGGGTAGAGACTGAAGCAATACTGGAAGATGGACATTGGATTATAAACGGAGATAAAATGTTCATTACCAACAGCTGCTCTTCCCTGGCAAAAGGAATTACTGCCCAGGCAATTACAGGCCAAAAGGATGGAAAAAAGGAGTTGTCCGCAATTCTGGTTGACCGATCTACTTCAGGCTATTCTACTTCGCCAATTAAGGGAAAGTTGATGTGGCGTGCTGTGGATAATGGCAAAGTTATCTTAGAAAATTGCCGGGTTCCGGAATCAAATATTCTCGGGAAACGGGGCGAAGGGATGAAGATAATGCTTTCGACACTCGATGGCGGGAGATTGTCTATTGCTGCAATTGGTCTTGGCCTTGCGCAGGGGGCCTATGAAATGGCCCTGGATTATGCTCAGAAACGGAGACAATTTGGAAAGCCGCTGGCAGAATTCCAAATCACCTCCTTTAAACTTGCAGAGATGGCGATGAAAATTGAACTGGCAAGAAATCTGCTTTACCAAACGTGTCGTATAAAAGAAGCAGGTTTGCCTTTTGGTAAGCAAGCTGCCATGTCGAAACTATATTGTTCTGACATAGCACGTGAGATTGCGGGTGAATCCCTTCAGATTCATGGAGGTTTCGGCTTCCTGCGCGAAAACCATATCGAGCGATTTTACCGCGATCAAAGGTTACTCTCAATTGGCGAAGGAACCTCAGAGATCCTGAAAATGGTTATTTCCCGGTATATTTTATAGCGTTTTCCCCAATAAAGATAGAAAATCAGAGATTTCCGGAAAAATAAACGTCTATTAAAACTATTTAAATGAATGCGATGAATCTTTATGACCAGGTTTCATATAAAGCCAGTAAATTAGTTACCCGTTCTTACAGCACTTCATTTTCAATAGCTGTAAGTTTTCTGGATCTTGAAATACAGCAGGGAATTTACAGCATCTATGGGTTTGTCCGTCTGGCGGATGAAATCGTGGATACCTTTCTGGAGCACGACAAAGAAACGTTACTCAACAAATTTGAACAGGACTATTATGAAGCCCAAAAAAACGGAATAAGTTTAAATCCTGTTTTGCATTCGTTCCAGCTAACAGTGGTAAAATATCAGATCCCGGATGAGCTAATCCGCGCCTTTCTTTTAAGCATGAGAACAGACCTTCATAAAACCCGGTATACCACCAAAAATGAGATTGATGCTTACATATACGGTTCTGCGGATGTTGTTGGTCTGATGTGCCTTGCCGTTTTTACTGAAGGTAATCGTAAAATGTATGAAACCTTAAAGGATCCGGCTATGCGGCTTGGCTCGGCTTTTCAGAAAGTAAATTTTCTGCGGGATCTTAAAAATGATACGGAATCTCTGGACAGGCAGTATTTCCCACAGATTAAAAATGGAGTATTTAATGATTCTGTTAAAAAGGATATCATTATTGATATTGAAAAGGATTTTAATGCGGCAAGAAAGGGTATCTCAGATTTGCCAAAAAATGCTAAGTTAGCTGTGCTTATTGCTTTTTATTATTACAGATGCCTCGTGAGAAAGATTAAACATACCCCTGCCAGAAAATTATTGGTTAGCCGTATCAGGATTTCGGAAGCCTTAAAGATGGTTTTACTCTTAAAGGCATATTTAATTTTTAAACTTAGATTGATTTAAACGATATAGATGGAAAAACGTGTGCTTGTTGTAGGAGCCGGAATAGGTGGTCTGGCTACAGCCCTAAGGTTGGCAAAAAAAGGGTATCAGGTTGAGATTATAGAAAAAAACAGCCAGGCAGGTGGCAGGCTAAACCAGCTCAAAAAGGATGGGTTTACCTTCGATACCGGTCCGAGTTTCTTTAGTATGTCCTACGAATTCAAGGAATTTGCCAAAGATTGCAATATAGAGCTCCCATTTAAATATGTTGAGCTGGATCCCTTATACACCGTGAATTTCAGCAGAAGCCCAAAAACATACCGGCTTTACAAGGATATCCACCAACTGGCTGAGCAGTTTAAAGATGTTGAGCCAGACTTTGAAATTAAAATGCAGAAGTATCTTAAAAATGGCAAAGCGCTGTTCGACGATACGGTGGATATTGTAATTAAGGAGAATTACAACTCAATGTTTTCCTACCTTCTGACATTAATGAAAGTAAATCCGGTTCACTTGCCAATTCTCTTCAGAAACTTCTGGCAGCAGGTTTGCCGCTATTTTTCATCGGATGATGCCCGCGAAATAATTTCACTCGTGGCATTTTTCCTCGGAAGAACCCCTTTCGATACACCGGCAGTCTACACCCTGCTTTCTTACACTGAGTTTCAACACGATGGATATTACAACGTTGAAGGCGGTATGTATAAGATTGTTGAAGGGATCTTAGGGGAACTTCAGAAGGAGAACGTGAAAATCACATACAATACTGAAATCATTGATTATGTGTCTGTTGGAAGCAACCTTAAAGCACTTGTAGACCAGAATAACCGCAGATGGGAGAGCGATATCTTTGTTGTAAACAGTGACGCTGCCTCTTTCCGCGGAAAGATATTTAAACGGCCAAATTTCTCTGAGGCAAAACTTGACAAGATGGAGTGGACCATGGGACCACTGACTATTTATATTGGTTTAAAGTGCAAGCTTCCCCAGGTTGAGCATCATAATTATTTCCTTGGAGATAATTTCAAGGACTATGCCAATAAGATATTTCAATCAACCGGTACAATTCAGAAGCCATATTATTATGTGAATGTTATCTCGCGCAACAATCCTGACTGTGCCCCGGAAGGTTGCGAAGGACTTTTCTTTGTTTGTCCGGTTCCTGACCTCCGTTTTAAGAAAAACTGGGATGATAAGGAGGAAATTGTGAATAGTATTCTTTCCGATTTCTCATCGCGGATTGGGAAAGATATTCTACCCGAGATTATCTCCAAAACTATTTATACCCCCGAAGATTGGCAAAATCAGTTCAACCTTCACCGCGGCAGTGGGTTGGGGTTATCTCATAAAATGCTCCAGATTGGCGCTTTCCGTCCAAGGAATTATGATGAAGTCTTTAAAAATGTTTTTTATGTTGGAGCATCGACTGTCCCCGGAACCGGTTTGCCGATCACTATGATTAGTTCAAAACTGGTAGTTAAGCGGATTGAGAAATTCAAAGTTAATCACCTGATAAAGTAATCCAATTATATCGGAATATCTTCCGGTTTTCTGTTGAACCGACTGTTATCCCATCAGGGAAGTTAAAACATTTTCATTTTTCAACCAACCAAAAAACAATACATTGTTATAAATGGGGTTTATGTGGGTATCTTTGTAATTACTCACCCTATTCATTTAGCTTGAGCAAAGAAATTAGATGTCTCCGATGTGGATCAACTTAATTCTTTAAGCTATGGAAAGTTCAAAACTGAATAAAAGGATTTTGACAATCTTTTTAATAATCCTTGCTTTGCTTATTATTGCTGTGTTAATCGGGGTTATAGTTCAAGCACCCATCTGATGGGAAATAAAAGAACATCTCAACTTTTATTGAACGGCTTTGAAATACCAAGGGAGTAAAGATCTAAATTCTCTCTCTTAATCTGGTTGTTTTATATTGTTTCTGAATAATTTGAGGGTTTCAATCCGACAAGGCTACTACCCCGCTTCAAGATGGGCAAATGAACCTTTTTTTGGTGTTGACTCCTTTCTCGTTAATCCGGCCACGCCAATAATCTTTTATTGCTCAAAGATTAAAGAAATCGCCCCATGTAAGTGATATTTAATTATTTTAATGAGCTTGCATCTGAACCACCAACACTGAAAACGGTTTGAGTATGATTACCTTCCCGTCCAGCTGAACCTTCATTGGTGGATTTTCGGCAGTGGTAATATCTACATAATTTACCCAGGCGTTTTTTGCTTCCTCAGGAAGTTCAAGCCGTGTTTCAATATTTTTTTTATTTATGAGGAGGATCTTCTTTCCTGCTTTGGTGATATATCCCTGAGCATAAACACCTAATGCATTGCTATATGTTGCGCTTACCAGCTTGTCACCAGGTCCAAAGTTGTCCTTTAAGAGTTTAAGAATCCAAAACCTCGCATTCGGTTTCCCGTTTTTCCAATCCATCATACTTACGTCGGGAAATTGGGTTGGATAGCCAACCAATTGAGACTCGCCTGCTGCATCAATTCCGATTTTTGTTAATTCGAGAAAAATATAGGCATACATTGCCCCGGCCAAATTCCAGTAATTATCCGGAATTTCGTAGGAGGTGTCCAGCGGACTGTGAAGTATAACCCCTATTTCATTAATCATTGTAACAGTATTGGGTGCCAGCCGTTTTCTTATATTTTCAATATACCGAACCCGATCAAAAAATGCCTCTGCCTTCTCAAAAAAAGTATATTGGTAAACGTCCAATGGTTGATCCCTCCAGGTCCAGGAAGGTTGTGAATAATGGTGATAGGAGATACAGTCCAGCGGAATGCCTGCCCGATGATTCTTTGGATTGAGGAAATACTCAAAATATTCAGGATTTCTTGTGCCGGCCAATGAAAGACCAACAAATTTGGTATCCGGTGAGAGTTTCATTATTTCGGCAACGATGGCATCATACATTTTAGTATACAACTGAACTGAGATTTTATGCTCCAGATCAGGTTCGTTAAGTACTTCCCAGTATGGTATTTTGTAAAAATGACCCGATTTGTGAAATTTCCCCAGTTCATCGGTGAAACCACCCTTGGTATACCAGCTGAACAACCTTGCGAAATAGGAGGAGACCTCTTTCATGGTTGTATCCCTCAGTTGAGTTCCCTGATTATAATTCCAGCTGGGCTGATAAGGATTATCAGGATAGGTGACAATTGAATCGGTTTTCCACATCCATGCAGGTGTTGTGCTAAAATTAATAACCACCGGATGCCCCTTGGTTGCTTCCATGAATGCCTGCATCGTACTGTCCAGATATGCAAAATTCCAGGATGTTTTATCCTTTCCGGGCGGATCCAATTCCGCTACTGCCATTTTGGGATATGGAAACCAGGGAACATATCTCACATAATCGGCTCCTAACTCCTTTAAGGCTTTAAACGTTGACTCATGAATTGATGAACTATTTCGTACCATCGGGTTTTCAACTAACTGTAAGGTCGGTGTGGTTTTAGAAGTAGCAATGATATTGGTCCAGTCAAAACTCACAGGAAAGATTTTGTTTTGTGCATCAAGCTTGTAATCAGACAATAAGGAAATTGCACAAATAATCAGAACAAATTTCGCACTGAAATTGATTTTTCTTGGCATAGTTATTAATCTTAGTATTTTAAGGATTGCAATATAATTACTAATTCATGATTAAGTTATGATCTTTTAACCAACATTACAAATTTTCACATTATGTTTATCAATGCCATGTTTATACCCCGGATTGCTTCTCAGAGAAAAAATCTCAAAAAGTAATGGAGCCAATGTCTAAATTCAGGTTTCCCCGAAAACGGGTTATTTAAAAATGGGCCTTTTGTTGAACCGGAAAATTCTAAATCGCCGATATGATAACATCTAAATCTCCTTACTTCTCCTTCATTGTACGATGATACCAGCTGTAGTAATATTTAAATATTATCTTTGAATAAATTCGATATATTTTATTATGAAACAGTTCAGCTTGTTGCTTTTAATTCTTTCTTTAAGTTCAGGAAGGCTCTTAAATGCAAAAAATTCTGAGAAAAGAGCACTGAAGATCACTGATTTCGCCGGATGGAAAATGTTGAAAGATCAGGCAATTTCAAATAATGGCAAGCTGGTTTCATTCGAAATTAACAGGGGAAAAGGGGATGGAAACCTCATATTAAAAACCATTGGCCTGGGAAAAGCGGATACGATTCGCAGAGGTTATGATGCCCGATTCTCCCCGGAATCTGATTTCATTGTCTATAAAATTAAGCAACCTGCAGATTCGGTTCGCAATGAAAAAAAGAGAAAACCAAAAAAAGAACAAATGTCCGAAGACAGTCTGGGAATTTATGTTTTTAGCCGAAACAAAATTTACACCTTCCCTAAACTGAAACAATTTTCTATCCCAAAAGAGAATGCGAAATGGGTTGCTTTCCTGGCTTTTTTGAAAGAACCTGCCAAAAAAAATGAAAAAAGTACTGATAAGAAAATAACAGACGGAGACCACAAAGAAAAAGCAGACCAGCCAAATGATCATAAATATCAGCTGGTACTTTTCAATGTAGCTACAGGTGATACGGTATGTTTTCAGGATGTAACCGAATACTATTATGCACCCCTGGGGCGAAGCATTACATTTATACGCCAGACCAAGAATTTAAATGATAAAACCGAAGTTCTGGTTTTTGACACGAATAAACAGACAGCTGACACCGTTTTTAAAAAAACAGGGACAGCCAGAAATATCGTTTCAGACGAACAGGGTTTCAGATATGGTTTTTTATTTTCTGCCGACACGACCAGGGAAAAAGTGTGTAGTTTGTATTATGGAATAGTTGGAAAGGGAGAGCCAAAGGCTGTTGTTGTTCCAGGCGGACAAGGGATGGTTCAGGGATGGGCTCCATCTGTGCATAGTGAATTGTCGTTTTCAAAAAACAGTCATTATCTTTTTATGGGAACAGCCAGGAAGCCACAGGCTGAACCTAAAGATACCCTCTTAAGCGATGAAAAACCAATGCTCGACATTTGGTCATGGAAAGACATTGAATTGCAACCGGAACAAAAAATCAATCTCAAAAAGGAAAAAGAACGAACCTACAAATCAGTTTATATTGCTGACAAAGAACGCTTTGTTCAACTATGCGATACCGTTGTAAAAGATATCAGAATCATTCAAAAAGGGAATGGACAGATAGCTCTTGGAGTTGATTCCTCTCCGTATCAACGGGAATCCTCATGGACCGGTCAATCAAATGCTGATTTTTATCTGATTGATATTGAAACCGGTGCCAAACGGATTATTGTTAAAAACAAATTAAGGGTAACTTTGTCTCCAGGCGGTAAATATGTTGTCTGGTACGATCCGGCCGATCGATCTTTCTATTCCCGTTCGACGGATATGAATTCGGATGAAATTCACAATTTGAGTTCAAAAGTGCCGGTTTCGTTTTGCGACGAGCGCTGGGATATGCCCGGAGAGGCAAATACTTATGGTATTGCTGGTTGGTCAGAAAAAGATCAATACTTGTTTCTGTACGATCGTTATGATATCTGGAGATTCAATCCGGATGGTTCGACTGTTCCCGTTAATGCAACAAATAACTACGGAAGAACAAATTACCTTAAGCTACATTACATACAACCTGATCCTGAGGAAGAATTTATTGACATCAATAAACCGGTAATTATTCAGGCGTTTGATGAGCATACAAAAGCGGAAGGCTTTTTCAGGACCGATTTACGCAACATTACCAACCCACACCAACTGTTGATGGAAGAGCGCAAATATGAGAACCTTGTCAAAGCAAAAAATGCAGAAGTACTCATCTGTACAGGTCAGCGTGTAAACGAATCTCCAAATGTCTGGACAAGTAACCTTTCATTTCAACACATGACTCAACTTTCCGATGTAAATCCCCAACAGAATGATTTTGTATGGCCAAAAGTGAAATTGGTTCATTGGACCACATTCACCGGAAAACCACTCGAAGGGTTGCTTTATTATCCCGAAACACTTGATCCGAGTCGCAAATACCCGATGATCGTCTATTTTTATGAACGGAATGCCGACAACCTGAATAGTTACACCCAGCCCTCGCCAACACGGTCAATTGTAAACAGAACTTATTATGCAAGCAATGATTACATAGTTTTTATCCCCGATATTGTTTATAAAATTGGATCTCCGGGCAAATCTGCTTATGATGCCATAGTGAGTGGGACACGGTACGTGAGCAGGGAATTTTCGTTTATTGACAGTACAAAAGTTGGCATTCAGGGACAAAGCTGGGGTGGGTATCAAACCGCCTGGCTCATTACCCAAACCAACATGTACAAGGCTGCGATGGCTGGCGCACTGGTTAGTAATATGATCAGTGCATACGGAGGAATCCGTTGGGAAACAGGAATATCCCGAATGTTTCAGTATGAAAAAGAGCAAAGCCGGAAAGGGGCAAATTTATGGGATAAACCCTTGTCTTATATAGAAAACTCGCCCATCTTTTATGTTCCCAAAATTGAAACGCCATTGCTGATGATGCAAAACGACAATGACGGAGCTGTTCCATGGTATCAGGGAATCGAGTTTTTTACAGCAATGAGGCGGCTCAATAAACCGGTATGGATGCTCACCTACAACAACGAGGAACACAATCTGAAGGCTGAAAGCTGGGCAAACAGAATGGATCTGACCATCCGTATGATGGGTTTCTTTGATCACTATTTAAAAGGAACTGCTATGCCTTGCTGGATGCAAAATGGTGTTCCGGCAATCAGCAAGGGGAAAGATCCCGGATATTGAAAAAATCAGGATTTTCACAGTTTATATTCCCGGGATCAAACTGAATTAAACCAAATTCCTGGAACGTTAAGGCTAATTATCCTTTTAATGTTACAAATTTCACAATCCATTTGTTCCCCACTTCTTATTCGGGCGATTACCCATTTCGAATATCAGTTTACCCCCATTGGCAATATCATTGTGTGAAAGCAGACATGTATTCAGCGGTTTTCCGTTTAGTTTCACCGACTGGATATAAAAGTTTTTGTCTGAAAGGTTATTCGCCTTAACAATCAGCGTTTTACCGCCATCAAGCTGGATCGCACCTTCCTTAATTGAAGGTGAACCAATTGCATATTCGCCTGATCCCGGGCAAACAGGATAGAATCCCAGAGAGGAAAACACGTACCAGGCTGACATTTGTCCGCAATCGTCATTGCCACACAGTCCACCCGGTTTATTGAGATACATGGAATTGACAATCTGGTGAATCCGTTCCTGGGTTTTCCAGGGTTGCCTGGCCCAATTGTACATGTAAGCAACGTGGTGACTGGGTTCATTACCATGAACATAACAACCTACGAGACCTTCGCGGGTAATATCTTCAGTTTCAGCAAAATATTTATCGGGCATATACATGGTGAACAACGAATCGAGATGGGCTACAAAGCGCTTGTTCCCACCCATTTTCCCGATTAACGTGTTTACATCCTGGGGCACGTAAAGCGAAAAGTTCCAGGCATTCCCTTCGAGAAATCCCTCGTTGGCTGTGCTCATCGGATCGGATGGAGTTTTCCATACCCCTTTACTGTCTTTCGCTCCAACAAATCCGGTCTTTTCATTAAACAGGTTTTTCCAGTTGCTGGCACGTTTTTCGAATTGCGTGGCAATGGCGGACTCACCCAACGATTTGGCCAATTGTGCAATTGCCCAGTCATCGTATGCATATTCGAGTGTCATGGATGATCCCACATCGTTTTTATTAAAAGGGACATAGCCAAAATCGATGTAGTCACCCAGATTTCCATAATTTCTGTGCGTAGCTGAAGCGACACACGCCGCCAAAGCCCGTTTACCGTCATAACCGCGAATACCATTAATCCAGGCATCGGTGATAACTGACACCGCATGATAGCCAATCATACACCAGTTTTCGTTTCCGAAATGGCTCCAGACGGGCAATAATTTATGTACGCTTTGATCATAATGGGCCAGCATCGAGTTGATCATATCCGAAGCCCGTTTGGGCTGAATCAGGGTAAAGAGCGGATGTAATGCCCGGTAAGTATCCCATAAGGAAAATACAGAGTAATTCACAAAACCTTTAGCCTGATGAATGTTATGATCGAGTCCGCGATACTGACCATCGACATCCATATATTGAATCGGATTGATAAAGGCATGATAAAGAGAGGTGTAGAAGGTTGTTTTCTTATCGGGTGAGGCATCGATTGAAATCCGGCTCAGCTCGCTCTGCCAATTGGTTTTAGCTGCTGCTCTTACTTTTTCGAAATCGAAATTTGGAACTTCCGCCAGGAGGTTTTTCAGGGCTCCTTCGGTACTGACCGCAGAAATAGCAAATTTGATCCTGATTTGTTCCCCTTCAGTGGTTGCAAAATCGAAATGAGCCCTTAACTTCTTGCCGGCCATTTCGGGGAAATTGTGTTCCTGATCGAATTTGCGCCAGAATCCCTTATAAACCAGATTCTCATCGTTTTTACCTCCATAGCTTTTGATGGGTTTCGAAAAAACCATGGCAAAATAGAGGTAGTTGGTCCGGGCCCAACCGCTGGTTATCCGGTAGCCGGTGACCAATGTATCGTTTTCGACCCGCAAATAGGACCACAAAACTTTACCATCGTAATTGTAAATTCCATGGTTCAGATCAAGAATGACGTGGGCATCCTCATTTTTCGGAAAAGTATATTGATGAAAACCAACATGTGTGGTGGTAGTCATCTCTGCATTAATCTTATAATCATCCAGCATCACACAGTAGTAGCCAGGTTCTGCTTTTTCGGTCTCATGCCTGAAACGGGAACGGTAACCGCTTTCGGGTTTGTCTGCTGTTCCGGGGTTAAGTTGAATTTTACCTACGGTGGGCATCAGAAGAAAATCACCCAGATCAGAATGTCCGGTACCGCTCAAATGGGTATGTGTAAATCCGACGATCGTTTTATCATTATGCTGATACCCGGCGCAATAACGATAAACCGTACCGTTATATTTGCCATTTACCGCATAGGGGATCGTATCGGTATCCGGGCTGAGCTGTACCATCCCAAATGGGACACAGGCTCCCGGAAAAACATGGCCCATCTCCCTGGTACCAATCAGCGGATCGACATATCGGGTCAGGTCCTCTGTCACCACCTGGGCAGTCAAAAAGAACGATGAAAGATACAATGCCAAAAATGAAGTTGCAGATTTTAAAAATCCCATTTGTTTATTTATTAATAAGTTACAAAAAACTTTTCTTTTTTTACCCTGCTTGGTTATTTTACCTTTAACCTGTTTCCGGTTCCCTGAATCATAATGCGTTCCCATTCTTTTCCGTAACCCGATTGCAATGGACGTTGCGGGACATTTTTCCCGTTTCCGTTATCCAATAATTTAAATCCTTTGGTAATTTTTACATTACCGTCTAAATACTTCATAAACAGGTATTGATAAAATGATTTCCAGTCGCTTACCAGTTTATTTCCGGTATAATCCGAAAATCCCGTGATATAATCACTACCCTTTTGCGGATCCTCTTTGTAAAACCCTGAAGCCTGCATATCAACAACTTCTGTTTCAGCAATAAACTGGTTTTCCAATTGTTTCTGATAATCAGCTATTTCAGGATGTATCAGGTTATAGCGGGTGTAGCCCCAATTGTTTACCTGATTAAAGGTCCAGAATGCTGACGTTTCCGACCAGGTAATCATGGACCCATTTCCAACAGCATAACTTTCAGGTATTTTCGTTATTCCACAATACATTGGGGCATAGACACAACCATCGGTATCATCCACTCCAAACCAGAAAATACCGCCAATCCGGGAAGGAAGCCAATTGCGTGATTGAGCAACAAAACTGTAGCCAGTTTGCTGTGTGGCAATGGCCCGTTCGCAAAGGTATTTCACACTGTCGACCGTAAATTCCATAGGGCGCCAGCGGTAGGGTGATTTAAACGGACCTGCTCCGGGGTCGTTGCGCATGTCCAGAGGTGTATCCTCATAATGGTCTCGCATCCCTGCCATAACCTGTCGGAGCATTACGGCTGAGTCAGGTTTTACCCACAATGGAAGTCTGTTGGATACGAAGCCATTGGGATTGGGGGTATTATCCAAAAAGTTCGAATTTCGGACCAGATTGCCTGACACATAATCGGTGTAATTTTGATTTTCGCGGATCGCCCTGCTTATTTTCCGGAAGAAGGACCAAACCCGGGCATCGCAAAAACGGGCACCATCGAATTTTAGCGGGTTATAGACATCCGAAAAGCTGAAGGTTTCGTCGGTTCCTTTGTAAAAACCATGTTTCTTGGCGAAGCTGATCACATCGGGTGAATGATAAACGGCTTGTTTTGAGTCATTCCAGTTGTTGGTTTTCTGAAATGGGAAAGTAGTAATCCTCGCCTGGTTGGCATGTCCACACACATATCCGTCAGGAATTAAACGGGCAACCCAGACTGCCCCTTTTTCGTATTTCCCTTTCCCGATCAGTTCCATGATCCAGGCTTCATTGGCATCTGAGATACTGAATGATTCACCGCCAGAAGCATAGCCGTACTGAGCCATTAATTCAGTCATCACCTGAATCATGCCACGGGCAGTTTTGGAGCGCTGCAGCCCGATCCGCATAAGCGAACCATAGTCAAGAACCGCACCTGGCTGCGAACTCAATGAGTCAAGTCCTCCGTAGGTTGTTTCGCCGATGGCAACCTGATATTCGTTCATAAACTGAACAACGGAATAGGTATGGGGCACCTCAGGGATGGTCCCCATGAGCTTTCCACTCTCATAATGATAGACTTCGCACCGGTCACCGGGTTGATGGTCAGCCGCAGCATAAAAGGCGATGGCACCATATCGGGTGTGAGAATCGGCCGCATACGTGATTATTACCGAATGATCGCTGGTAGCACCTTTGGAAAGGATCAGATTGGTGCAGGCATAAACACCGGAGCTAACGGCCGCAACCAAAAAAACGGTAAAGAGCAGGAGATACTGTTTCTTCATGAATTATATTATTGTACTGAGAATACTTCAGTCTGATTGAATTACTAAAAGCGAATTTTTCAATAATTTAGGCTGTCACACATTTCACTGTTCGTAAATTGCCCCATGTTTTAGGCAAAGTTCAATAAATTTCTTTACCCGTTCAGGTTTAACATCATTCTGGAGGATGTGAGCCGGGGCGATCATGTAACCTCCCTCACGCCCAAGAATGGAAATCTTCTCAATAAGGTCTTTTTCAAGTTCCTCATCGCTCCCGTTTGGCAATAAATCCTGTTGGTCGATAGCCCCCCAGAAAGAGAATATATCTCCGAAATTATTTTTCATATCCTCCGGTAAATGTCCGGGCACACCGGGTTGAACAGGGTTGAAGACTTCGAACCCGATTTCACGGATATCTCCCAGTAAACCGGCAACGGCGCCATCACAGTGCAGGATCGGAATAATATCTGGTTTGGCCTCTTTAAACCGGTCGACCATCCGTTTATAATGAGGTTTTAGCTGATCGCGAAAGGTTTCGGGAGGAATAATCAGGCTGGTTTGAGTTCCAAAATCATCGCCAAACCAAATGGCATCGACACCCCGTTCAATTAGCCGCAGTCCGATCTGAGTCTGAAATTCTGCACAGGCTTCAAACAACGGAATTACATATTCACTCTCCATCATCATATCGACCAACAGTTTCTCCATACCTACAAGCTGATGAGCCAGAGAAAAGACGGTCACTTCGATATCTCCAAAAACCAGATAGTTATCATGATATTTCCTGACCAGGGCTTCTGCATCGCGATAGCGTCCAGGGGCATCGGGATCAGGAAATCTGAAAGCATCAATATCGGCTTTCGTTTCGGCGTTTCCCAATGGGTATCCTACTACTTCCACATAGATGTCGCCCATTCTCATCTTCATTCCGTACTCGTTCAACCAGCAACCTTTTTCATCTTTTACAATTTTATAATTGTCAGCTACCGAAGCGCCGGTAACCACAACATCACTCCCCATCGCAACCCTCAAATCGTTGGCACTGATGCGATAAGTGACATCTTCGTATAAATTGTCGGTATAACTGACCGGAATGTCCATTTCTTTCCCGAAATGGTCAGCTAACTGGCGGCATAAATCAAACTGCAAAGGGACACGGTCGGGCAGACCTGGCACTCTTTTGAATGCTTTTAATACTCTTTCTCTTGGTGTCATAAGGGTTACATTATTTAAAAAGTTGATTGTCTCTCTTAAATTTTGGTTATTATCGCCAAAGCGATTCTAAGAGAATAAAAGGCTAAATTTACACCTCTTCAGTAAATTTACAGATATACTTTTGATGTTTTAAATTAATATATATACTATTGTAATCCATCATCTTAACTAATCCAGGGCTCAGCTCTCCATCTTTTTGTACCCGCTTTTTGTTTCCTCCGTCACTGCATCCCCCTTTACCTCCAGTTTGATTACGCTGGCATACTGGCTGGCAGGGGTATCGGGAATATAAATTTGAAGTCCGTTGACGGTAACTACTGTTTTTAGTTTAGCTCCGGTGGAAAGCAGTTTTGCAGAAAGAACGCTGTTTTTTAATCCTGGAATCAGGAGCTGGCTATTTGCGGGCCGGGTGAAAACAGAAAGATACAGAATTGTTCTTCCATTTAGCACCTTTTTTGTGCACTCCCCTAGGTTAAAAGTGGAATCGGGCCAGCCTGTGTTCCGTAAATGGCTTCTCCATTAATTTTCATCCAGCTACCGATCACCTTTAATCGCTGGATCGATTCTTCGGGGAAAGATCCATCCGGTTTCGGACCTATATTCAGTAAATAATTTCCGCCACGGGCAGCAATCCGGACCAGGTTGCGGATCAACATTTCAGGTGATTTCCAATTATTGTCAGATTTTCTGTAACCCCAGGAATTGTTCATGGTCATGCAGGTTTCCCAATTCTGGTTTCTTACAGCATCTCGGTCAGGAATTGCCTGTTCCGGAGTTTTTATATCTCCCGGTAAATTGGGATGCAAACGGTCATTGGTAATGATATTGGGTTGAAGCGCCATCAATTTTTGCAGTTTAGCTGCTCCACTGGCGCTTTTCATTTGAGTTCCGTAGTCCCACCACAGGACTGCGATATCCCCGGAATTGGTCAGCAACTCTTTGATCTGAGGAGCTGCAACACGATCAATATATTCGTCAAAAGTTGCCGTAAGCTGCGCCGGATCCCATTGTCCGTCGTGTGAATTGGTAAATTGATCTATTTTTGCAGAGTCAGGATTCGGCCACCCCTCTTTCATCAGTCGCCGGGCAGCTGCGCCACCCGGATTGGTCCAGTCAACGGCCTGGGAATAGTAGATTCCTAATTTGATTCCGTATTTTTTACATGCTTTAGCCAGAGGTTTTAGCAAATCCTTACCATAAGGGGTTGCATCCACAACATTCCAGTTGCTGGATTTACTTTCGAACAGCGCAAACCCGTCGTGATACTTCATCGAGATGACCAGATATTTCATTCCGGCATCCCATGCCATTTTCGCCCAATCATCGGGATCGTAATTTACGGGATTAAACTGTTTAGCCATTGCACGATATTCGGCAACCGGAATCTTACAGCGATTCATGATCCATTCGGCGCCACCACGTGCCTGCTGATGTCCATTATATTCACTTCCATATAGTGAATGAACGCCCCAGTTAATAAACATTCCGAACTTTGCTTGGTGCCACCAAGCAAAGCGTGCAGCATCGGCAGGTCTTTGCTGCGCCCTGGCAACTCCACAGACAAGCAAAAGAATAATGAGCAGACAGTTTATTTTACTTGGCATAATTCGATCTGAAGATTTGAAATAGAACAATATATCATGCCTGATTCAACCTGGACTTTCGAACTTAACATGCTGATTAACTGCAAAATATTCAGATTAATTAATTTGAAATCTTTTGGGAGTTTCATGGCTGTTTCATCTTTTTACGCTGGATAATAATCTTTGCCAGACGGTCCATTATCTCTTTGTCCAACGGATTTTTGGACCGATAAAACTCATAAATGGTTCCACCCCCTTCATAATAAGCGACTGAAGATTCTTTGAAGACATCGTTTTTTTCAAAGGCCTCCAAATAACTGATCAGCCGGGCCCGTTTGCACTCTTTGGCATCGGCCAGGGCCCGATTGTCGAATTCCATTTCAAGTCCCATTCCTGTTCCTCTGGCGTATGCACACACGGCATCCAGCCGTTCGTAATTGACCTCGTTTTTAAAGAAATAATTGGGTTGAATGTAGGCAAAGTCGAATTTATCGGTTTTCCAGTTGTCGAAACCTACGGCAGTCCAGTACGGAATCCAGAATAAACGGAGGTTTTTTGAGCGGATGTAATCGCCGACCTGATTTAGAATATCACGGTAAGCTCCATCTTTTTCAGAGACCCAGTAAAATCCCTGCAGATCGATATTGTTGTACCCCTCCTTGTGGTATCTGTCCAGAAAGCGGTCGATGTACCATTTGCAAGCGGCAATGCGATCCTTATCCCTGGAGAAATCCATCAGCCAATCAAGCTGGCCCCAGTCTTTCTGGTCTTTTTCCGGAACCGGCATTACAACCACCAGTTTATGTCTGAATGAAGGTTTCCCAAGTGCTTGAATCTGCTCACCGATGCACTGATCCAGGGCGGAGAAACCTTTGTTTTTTTCAAACTGGCGTTCCAAAAGCCATTCCCATTCCGGACGACAGGCAAGTTTTGTATTTTCATTTCCATGGACAAAATGATGTCCTTTCCCATCCAGAAATTCGGTAAACAGGAAGCCATCGAACAACCAATCTTTTTTTCCCTGCTGATTCTGATGAACCACATATGGAGTGAACTGCTCTTTGTTCCATTCCAGTGTGCGGTGAACACCTCCGTAATAAATCAGCACCATGTCGGCAATATTAGTATTCCCGTATTGGGGAACTTTAACTTTTCCAGCTGCCGGACAAATTAGGCTGCCGGCAACGAACAACTGCAATAGAGCCAGGAATTGATAAAATCGTTTCATTTTTCGTGGTTTTACTGGCAGATTTCATGAATGATCCGGTAAGCTTCCTCTTGCTCTTCCGAAGATTGCGAATAGGTTACGGCCAGTAATCGCATCCCTGGCCTCCATAATTGACTAATGGTCTGCTCAACAACCGAAGTATTCCCAACCATGCGGGCATTTAGAATAATTCCGGTATTTGTCAATGAATCAACAAAAGGAGAAACAGGATTCGGGGAGGGATCGGTTTCATCGGTAAACGCAGCATCTACCATGTTCAACCCCTGAATCTTTTTTAACATTTCAGTTTTGTTGGAGAAATTGCCGCAGGAATGGAGGACAGGACCGCCAAAGGCTTTACCTGTTTTTTCAAACGCAGGTCTTGCACAATGGAGGTAATTTTCCGCATCAACCATGATCAGATTATCATCGCTCATTCCAAAGCCATTGAATACATGCGATGAGGCAAAACCATGTCCGGGTTTAACCAGTGCCGGTCCGATCAGTTTTTCCTGTTCCTTATAAAAACCGATCATCAGGTCGGCCATAAGATCCAGCAGCTCAATTACCTTTTCCGGTTCGGTAATCATCGATATCATGAAGTTACTTGTATCGACAATATACGTTGCATTATTCAGCGGCGATTGTATATCGCTGCAGGACATGGGAAGTGATCCTTTGGTCTGGTCCAGAAAATATTCAATCATATTTAAGGTGTGCCGGCCAATTGGGGAGTCTTTAACCTGCTTAAACGGGTAGGCTAATGCTTCATCAATAGTCTGGAACTTAGGCTTTGTTGCCGGAGCCTGCCCCGCATTCCAGATATAATCAACGTCAAAAGCGCTGGAAATTGTGCCGATACCATACCATGGTTCGAGGAAATTGGGAACATCAGCCCGATAGTCCATACTTTTCTTAAGGGCACCTAACTGCCATTCCAGTGATTCGTTCATATTTTTGCACCCGTAGGAAAACACTTCAGCCACGCGCATTCTTCGGTAAACCAAAACTCCCGATCGGCTATTCATAAATGTAACACACCGCTCATTCCTTTCCTGCACATAGGCTTCGTATTCACTAAAACAAAATTCGGCGACTTTAACCCGATCGGCCAATGATGACTGGGCGTCGCTTTGGGAAATATCAAATGTTTTACCGGATAGTTTCATTGTTTTTGTTTGAGGTTATCTAAATTATGAAATCAAATTACAAGAGGCTTTATTTCCGGGATGAAAATTTTAATAATCATCCAGTTAATCAAATACATGCCCGGGGCAATGGTGAAAATCAGGAAATAGCTGTGTGTGGTCTCTAAAGTCATACCAATAAAAGAGGCCGATAAAGCACCCCCAACCGCTCCGGCAAAGCCACTTAGCCCCATCATGGACCCTACCGCTTTTTTAGGATAAATATCGGATGTGATCGAGAATATATTGGAGGCCCACCCCTGATGGCCGGCAGCAGCGCAAGCAATAAGCATCACCACCACCCAAAGCATGTGAATTTGAGAGACCATCATTACCGGCATCACACAAATAGCGCAGATCAGCACCGCCATTTTTCGCGCAAAATCAATTCCTTTGCCCGATTTTATAAATTGGGATGAGATCCATCCTCCGCCAATTCCGCCAAAACTGGAAACCAGGTAGATAACAATGAGAGGGAAGACCATCATTCTCATGTTAATATGCTGGGTCGTATCAAGGAAACCGGGAATCCAGAACAGGAAGAACCACCAAACCCAGTCTGAAATAAATCGGGTTGTACATATGACATAGGTCTGCCGGTACTGCAGAAGCTTAATCCATCGCATATTCTGATTATTAACCGAGGTATCATCGTCCTGATGGATATATTCAAATTCAGCTTTTGTCAATTTTGGATGTTTTGATGGGCTATGGTAGAACGCCAGCCAAAAGGTAACCCACACAAAACCCAACGCCCCGGTTGCAATAAATGCCCATCGCCATCCCAATGTTATGGTAAATCCAGTCACGATAACAGGTGCAATAATTGCTCCGACAGTTGACCCTGAATTAAATAATCCAGTTGCAAAAGCCCTTTCCTTCATCGGAAACCATTCTGCCACGCTTTTAACAGCCGCGGGGAAGTTTGCTGATTCTCCGATCCCCAGCGCCGCCCTGGCTATAGTAAAACTCCCTGCCCCCAATGCCGCTGCATGAGCAATTCCTGCGATACTCCAAACCACAACGGCCCAAAGGTATCCAAGACGCGTACCAAACTTATCAAGGAGGCGCCCGGTAATTAGCATACCTGCGGCATAAGCGATCTGAAAAGCAGCAACGATTTGTCCATAATCGTTTTCATTCCATCCCAGATCCAGGGTGATAACAGGTTTAAGAATCCCAATCACCTGACGGTCAATATAGTTGATTGTTGTCGCAAAGAACAACAAGGCAACAATTGTCCACCGGCGGTTCCCGATTTCATGATTCATTTTTATCCTTTATCTTTATTTCCGATCAGGTTTATGTAATTATCAATGAGTGATTTTCAATATCAATACGAATTGAATCTCTGATTAATAGAAAGATATAATTATGGCCTTAAATCATGCCAATTACTTATAATTACCTTTGATATTCATTATTTCCGACCACCGCGTATATTCCTCCAGATTAAAGGGAGGTTTTCCCGACAAATAGTGGTTTTTGAATTTGTCACCACCGATGGTATAGTCAATGAGCCAAATAGATTGCCGTTGTTCCTCGGGAATAAATCCAATACAGGTTTTCCCGTTAACCGGTATTTTAAACAAGCCGGAAAATAAGATCTTATCACTGCCAATATCTTTAACAGTGACCCTGCCGGATTTCTCATCACGGGTGTCATTAACTGCCATTAGCGGGTGATAACCCTCCCTGGCATCGCCAATCATTACACAGGCATCCGGCTGAACTTGTTTTATGTAGTAATACGCCAGTTTTTTATTGTTGTAATAATCGACAATAGCATCCGAAATGATCGGCCATCCGTCGCGAAGGTTCCACCAGATTATCCCTGTTTTGTTGAATTTGTCCATGCGCCACAATTCTATAAAATACTTCATTGCTTCGCCTTGTACGACCTGTGATGCAAAGATAAACCGGTCAAGATCTTTGGGGCAGTTACCGAATAATGCCTTTACTTGTTTGACCATTAAGTCATTCCTGTCCAGTGTCGTTGTTGATTCAGGATTTGTCCGCACAGCCTTTGTTTGCCATTCATCATTCCACTTCCCGTCTGCAGTCCAGGGATATACATATTCCGGATCAAACATTTTTTCGAGGCTCACGCGGCTGGGACAACCATGATACCCGATCTCACTAACAAAATGAGCCTTTACATCCGAGGTATAAAACGGAGTTTTGTAATAGCCACGGGGGCCCCAAAGATGCACTTCGGGCATAAAAGCGGGATCATTCCCGTGTTTAAAGCATTCAGGACTTATGTAGGGAGAACTGGGCAGGTAAGGTCTGAGCGGATCAAATTCCCAGATGACCCTGGGCAAGACCTCCCTGCTGAGCCGATCCAATCCCGGATCAAGCGTTTTTTTGAAATTCCACCCCATTGAAATGTCGATTTCATTGTTTCCGCTCCACAAGACCAATGAAGGATGATTTCGAAGTTTTACCGTAACGTTTATCGCTTCATTTCTGATTTTTTCGGCAAACTGGTCGTCCTGAGGATAAACAGTTCCCGCCATGGCGAAGTCCTGCCAGACCATTACTCCGTTTTTATCGCACAAATCAAAAAAAGCTTTATCCTCATAGATATTTCCGCCCCAGCAGCGGATCATATTACAATTAAGGTCAATAATCATTTTGAAAACTTCGTCGAGATGATTCTTATCCCGGCTGTGCAAGGCATCCAGCGGGACCCAGTTGGTCCCCTTCACAAAAATTTCTGCTCCGTTTATTTTGAATAAAAATGCCGACGAATCTTTTCCTGATGCGCCATCTGAAAAAATCAGGTCAGCTGTTCGAATGCCTATATTTTGACACCTCTGATCAAGTACCCTTTTTTTAGGGTCAAGAAGTCGCACGGAAGCCTGATAAAGGGACGGTTCGCCATATCCCCTTGGCCACCAAAAGGAGACATTTTCAAGAGGGATTGTCTGCCGGGAGCAATGATTATAAACAGGGAATACATGCTCATAAACGGTTTTATTTCCAAGCCTTAACGAGACCTCCATGTTCAGACTGTCAATTGCGGGTGAGTCAGTGGCGATCTGCCAGTCGACCAGAAGCTGAGCGGTTTTTTGTAGGATATTAACCTCATCTGTCATCCAGAAAACATCCTTAATCCTTTTCGGTGGTTTTAAGTCGAGGTGGACACTCCTCCACAATCCGGCACTGATCAGCCGCGGCATGATGTCCCAGCCATACATGTGGGGTGCTTTCCGGATATGAACCTGTTCCACCCGAAAATACTTGCGGGCACCGATCTCAGCATTGAAATACTTTTGAGCTTCGCTGACAGCCGGATCGATCCGAATGGTTATCTGATTTTCCCCTTTAGGCTTCAAAAAGTCGGTCACGTCAAACCGGTAATCAATAAGCATGTTGTCTGTTTTTCCCACAAGGCTGTCATTGATCCAAATGGTACCCAGGCAATCGAGACCTTCCAAAACCAGTTCTTGCCGAACTCCCGGATCAGCCTTAGACGGCTCAAATGTCCGTGAATACCACCACTGACAGGCCTCGTATTTCTGAAGACGATAAATATTATTGCCTGTCTCGGGGTTTTTGATCACTCCGGCAGTCATCAGGTCAAGTTCAACATTCCCCGGTACTGTGGCCTGTATTTCAACCCATCCCCGGGTTTTTAGCTCCGCTCGGGTTTTTGGAGCATTCCGGTCATAAAGCCCGTACGACAATTTCCATAAACCATCCAACGAAATTTCTTTCTTTTGCTGAGCATGCAAAGAGCTACTCATGAAAAGAATATAAGCCACAATCAGGCACCCGATCCGATTAACACACAGATTCTGATTTATTTCCCTGGAAGTCATGTTTGATCGATTTTTATTTCCTTTAGTTGGTTTGTCAGAGTCACTTATTTAGCTATATGTCATACAACTGGAAGGCCTAATAGCTTTCTATTGGTTTTTAAAAGGATTAGGAATTTTCACCAAATCTTCTATTTCCTTTCCTTTTTGGTTAAACCGTCCAAGCGTATACACATCACCATTAGCTGCAACCGCAATTGAGTTTACATAAGTTGGTCTTTCTCCATTTTGATAAAATATGGGCCCATGGTCAATATACTTGCCTTTAGGAATATTATAAGTAATAAGATGCGTATTTTCAATGCCTTTCGCTGCACCCATGGCGATTTCATCCACCCCTTTTACCCGTTTCCCGTTGACGTAAATTGGGCCTCCGGTAAGATAATACAATGTTTGTTGATCAGGTCCAAGCTGGAACCCAAGATATCCGTAGCTGAACTGATCAAACATGCCACTTTTTCTTGATGGTTCCGAAGTGATCCGATCTACCATTTCGATTAAGGGCTTTCGAGGATCGAAGCGAAATAAATACCCTGAATTTCCGTGAACCCCGTAGGCAACTCCCTCTGAAGGACACCAGACTATCGACCTCCAGTTATATCCCATGCTTCCCGGATTGGTGGGATCGTATTTGCCAAAATAATCCAGTCTCAAATCAACCCCATCCACTTTTTTTAGTGATGTGGAATTGAGTTTGCAGGTAAATATATCTCCTTCGGAAGTCGAGTAATAAACAGAGCCATCGCGCTGGTCTACAAACATCGAACGGCATAGAACGCGGTAATCCTGACCAGGTGTGCCCGCTTCACCACTGACAGAAATCTTTCCGAGGTTTGTCAGCTTATTTTTAGCCACGTCATAATGAAGGAAATAGCCATTGGGCCAGGTAATTGCATAAATTTGTCCGCGATCCGGATCCATGATCATGGTAATAATTCCTTCACCATAGGGTGCAATTGCCAAATCTTTAAATTTCTTTTCAGACAAATCATACGATAAGAAATGCCCGCCGGGATAAAGTTTATATCCTTCGGGAGCATTCACCGGCAACCGTTCCATTCCGCTGATCAGTTCATAATATCCGACATGTGTTGCAAAATATAATTTACCATGACTCTCATAAAACCTGACATGACTCTTTCCCTGCGAAATGGCTTTTTTATTTCTTTCGCCACAAATATCTGTCAAATCAGTTAAGAAATTGGTTTTGTTTGTTTTGGGGTTATAAACATACATTTGCCCACCTTTATCAGCAGCCTGAGATGATAGTACATAATAAATCCGGCCATCGCCAGCCGAAGAAATTGCGTTGTAAGTATCATGCGCCAGCTCAAAACCGGAATAGTAAGTCGTTGCGATCAGTTTTCTGTCCTGAGCGCTGCACGCTGCAATTATTCCGGCAAATAAAGCAAGGAGTAGTTTTTTCTTCGTGAATATAATACTTTCCATTCCTCTTTCTGTTTGAATTTATTTGTGTCGATTAACAATATAAATGTCTTTAGCTTCTGACCGGATTCCGTTTATAACCTTAGGATTATTCATGTAAAAGTTTCCGGATAGCCGTCATAAGCACTGCTTCAGCTTCAGGGGCAACAGCCGAAGCTTGTGTAGTTTCGTATCCACCCTCTGTGTAAGCTTTAGCCGTACCAATGTAACCCGGGCCATAATCGCCATATGCTGCTACGGCAACGAACAAATCGGGTCTCGCTGCTTTGGCCTCCAATTGGAATTCGACAAAAGCTTCTCCCGGTAAATTAAGAATACGGGCTTTTCCAAGTGCAAGACACGATACATCAATTTTTTTCCCTTCCTGATATCGTTTTAACCACACTACCTTAGGCAGGTTGTTGGCAATAAATATATTATTCTGTGATTTTATTTTGGTATTCAGCATCGCCAAATCTTTTGCCGGCGGTAAAGCCACCGGTTCAACCAGCCATGCGACATCGCTGGTATTGATAGGTTCTATCCGATTATTATCCCATGCCCGTTTCATACCATCAGCAAGACGCTCGGCAAGAACAAGCCGGTTTTTGTGTGATCCATCATTGTATTTTCCGGCGCCAAGATTGCCACCCGCTCCATTAAAATGAACATGGAGTGCATCCGGCACCGCAAGTTGACGAAGGAAACGTGCGATCCCCGGGAAATCGGGATTGGCAATACCTGTGCGGTAATAGCTCTGCGGATGAACCGCGTAATAGCTGAGCACGGCAATCGGTTTGTTTCCATTCCAGAAACTAATCAGTGAAATCATGGGATCAATCAGCCCTTCCGGCTCTGCTATTAATGCAGAGTCTTTACAAGCAGTATAGCGAGTTGCCCTGACATGGCCATCGGCGCCAAGAATACGCCGGTTTGAAGCAACCTTGTACACCTGTGCCTCTCCCATTCCAAGATGGGTAACCGGCTGAGTATGTTCAAGTGAGTTTTTGACCGCAACTTCGAGTCGCCGGATCACCTCACGGGCAAAACTACCTTCAAAACAGAGTGGCTTTTCCCCCGTCTTTTTGAGCATTCGTTCAGCCCCGAAATCACATTCCGGCGTGTCGTGCTGATGTAATGTATGAATGGCAACCCGTTCCGGGATGGTTCCTGCCGCGTCGGCAAGTGCCTTACGGAATGCATCCTGACTGTCGTTGGCTATCCCAATCCAATCAACAGCGCACAGAACGATTGGTTTTCCGGCCCCGAGAAGTACAATTCCCCTTGCACGTAATCCAATATCACACGAGCCAATCATGGGATCATAAACCAGATTACTCCCTACCGGAGGAGTCGCATCAACATCGAAGGTTGACAACTGCAACCCTGATGGATAGTTCTGTTGCGATTGACTATACACGTGGTTATTTCCAAAAAATATTGAAAGTAATCCACTCAAAATCGAGAGATATAGTTTAAGCGCCCTCTGGTTGTTCATCCTTAAATATTTTTAAGCTGATCACGGTTGGCATGAACCTTCATAATGGCGTTAATGATATCATCCATATCGGTCTGGGTTCCGAGCAACGGACCCGATGCCCATAGCATGACCATATCGTTGCATACCTGATCGCATTTCGGACAGGCCAGTTGTTCTCTGTAGTCTTTCAGCCTCTGTGTAGAAAACATCTTCTGGTAAACCTTTAAGTTCAAAATATAGTCGACCCAGGGTTCTTTATGCAAGCCATTTTTTATATATCCATTCATGCTGACTCCTTCTGCTTCAAGGGCTTTCAGGAATATATCACGCGATACATTATTGAAGTGCTCTTTCTTATACGACATGGAATATAGATAGAATGAACCACTATCGGTACCTTCATATAATTTTTGAGGTACCAGACCGGGGAAATTCTTCAATTTCGAAGTTAGATAAGCTGCGTTTTTGTTCCGAAGTTCAAAACGGTCTTTCACCCCTTCCAGCTGGGCCCGCAAAATCGCCCCTTCAAATTCGTTCATCCGGTATTTGGATCCGATTCTCTCTGATTTTCCCTTGCGCGAGGTCCCATGGTTTTGAACTGTGTAACACATATCCATCAAAGCTTCATCATTCCCGATGATAGCCCCTCCTTCGCCGCATGAAATCGTTTTGGTGGTTTGAAAACTGAAGCAGCCAACATTTCCAATGGTTCCCAATTTTTTTCCCCTGAATTCACCAAGATGGGCCTGGCAGGCATCTTCAATAACTTTAAGGTTATGCTTGCCCGCTATTTCCATAATCCGGTCCATGTCACAGGGTTGCCCCATGATGTGTATCGGCATAATCGCTTTGGTATTTTTGGTAATTCTCCGTTCCACATCAGTGGGGTCAAGCTGAAACGATTCCGGATCCAGATCAGCCATCACCGGTAAGGCACGGCTGGTTATGATCGAGGATATGGTACCCATATCGGTATAGGGCGAAGTGATCACCTCGTCGCCGGGCCCAATCCCCAAGGCTTCGACACAGGTATTCAACGCTTGCGTACCAGAACCGGTTCCCAGGCTAAATTTTGTATCCATCAGGCTGGCATATTCTTTTTCAAATGTTGCAACGGCTCCGGTTGGTGATTGAATTCTGCACCATATCCCGCTTCTGGCTGTTTTGGCGATTGCTTCAACCATTTTCTCGTCAACGTAAGGCCAGGCGGGCCATATCTTGTTACTTCGAACTGGCTGGCCGCCCAACAGGGCCAGTTTATCAGTAATATTACTGGTTTTGCCAATAAAAGGCATCGAGCTTAAAGCTACAGCACCAATAGCGCCTGCTGTTGCAGTTTCTATAAACTGACGGCGTTTAATGTTAATCTTTTTGTTTTTCATTTTTTTACCGTTGTTGAATTCAATTTCCATTATTTGATTTCTCTCCCCTGGTATGATTTAGTGCGCCACCGGGAGTACCTTTCATCGCCGGTACTTCAGGCTGAACAACACCATCAGCCTTTTTGTCTTATGTAAAGAGTGAACTGGGTCGATGTGTTCCGGTTATATATTTTGATTATGATTCCGTCAGACGGGACTCAATATTCTGGTAATAATGTCCATCGGGCATGATAAATTTGGCATCGTCAGTATCACATCACGGGTAATATTCACCCCCGGCGTTATAACCAGCTGAATACCGACAGCCCTTAATTGATTTAAAAAATAAGAAGATATTAAGCGTTACTAATTCTTTAACTGAACCATTTTACCATTCTTGTTTTTACAATCAGTTACAGATATATTTTTGGATATTCCGGCAGAACTAAGCTCCTCGCCTGAGGTTTCAAAGTATAAACCGGTCAGATGCACACCATCACAACCGTCGATCACAATTCCTTTACTACCTTTAACAGCTGTACTTATCACGGACAGTCTGCTACAGGTTAAGTTTTTGCAGCCGCTAATTGACAGCGCATTCCCGCAGGCGGCCATCAGATTAAACTGATCAAGGGTAATTTGGGTGCAATTATTCATCGCAATCAGTGACGGACTAGCCTGAGTAATGGTTTCTCTGAGATAGCCTTTTTGAATCTGAATCTCAATTTGCTCCAATAAAGTGGCTCCTTGCCCTTCGATCACCCCTTTTCCGAAGATTCCAATGTTTTGCTGACCGTCTGCCATAATCAGGGCCCTGGTGCCTTTGACTCCAAAATAATCATAGACAGAAGAAGTTGCAATCAGAACGGCCCCCTCTTTAAGTTCAATTGTCACATTCGATTTTAACTCAATGGTGCCGGTAAGATAGCGACCGACATAAAAAATGAGTTTTCCACCCCCGTTTTCACTGATGAAATCCACCGCCTTCTGGATAGAGCGGGTATTCAAAGTAAACCCTTCGGACTTTATGCCAAACAGTGAGGCTTTGTAGTCTTTTGCTGAAAGTGTCAGCGTATATAGCGACAGGAATATAACTGAGAATATTTTTATTTTATTCATAATCTGCATTTTATAATTGTAAGTTATTCCGCAACCACATTGTTGGATTTGTGCTGAAAAATCTGTTGTTTGCCCTGACTATCAGGCTCATTAAACTTCATTCCCTTAAAAATCATCGTTTTCACATCGTCAATAACAATGCCCGGACGGTAATCCTTTTTCAACGCTTTCAGGGTGACATTTTCGAAGGTGATGCCCTCTGCATGACGGATATAGAAACCCCAGGCCGGAAGTTCTTTAAACTGCGAGA